>Ga0070747_1001454_pt1 | contig 11594 bp, 8 predicted proteins | sample VirMetDEL_Mar_31_FD_77321 | JGI IMG/M metagenome (GOLD analysis project Ga0070747, IMG submission 77321) | Aqueous microbial communities from the Delaware River and Bay under freshwater to marine salinity gradient to study organic matter... | ecosystem: Environmental > Aquatic > Marine > Coastal ...
CGCCCCTGCTGAAGTGCAGTGGATTGAGCGAATCAAGGGCGCCGATACCTTCTCCGATGTTCTCGACATCGTGAACGACCTCCTCGCGTCGATCATCGACGATAACGAGGAGCAGGAGCAGGAGCAGGAATCCACCGAATCCGAGTCGGGCGACGGTGAGGGCGAAGGTTCGCCCGAGTCTTCCGACGATTCGGATGACGATTCGGGTGAGGATCAGCAGCAGGGCTCCGGTTCAGCCGGAGACGATGACACCGAAGACGGTGCCGATGCTGATTCCTCGCCCGAATCGGGTGGCGATGCATCCGACGAAGATGCTGGCCAGCAGGGTGCAAGCGTACCTGAGTCGATCACCGAATCCGCCTTCTCGAAGGTTTCCGACGCTATGCGAGACGGAAACAGCCAAAACTATGATAGCCGTGAGGAAACCCTGAAGCGGGTTGACCTCGAACGTCATATCATCGACTACAAGCGTTTTCACCGTCTTCTCTCGACTTCACTGCTGGTGAATGCTGCGAAGGAAACGAGCGACCGAGAATGCCGCCAGTTCATCGTCCGATCGAAGCCCACGGTTAACGTGCTGGTGAAGCAGTTTGAGATGAAGAAGCAGGCAGACCAGCACAAGCGAGTCCAGATCTCGAAGTCGGGTGTTCTCGATACCGTGAAGATGATGAACTACAAGTGGTCCGAAGATGTCTTCCGCAAGAATGCCACGGTTCGTGAGGGTAAGAACCACGGGCTGGTTATGTTCCTCGATTGGTCTGGTAGCATGTGCGACCAGATTACCGAAACGATGGAACAGGTGATGCAATTGGTTCTCTTCTGCAAGAAGGTTAACATTCCTTTCGAGGTCTACGCCTTCACCAGTGTCATGCCGCACGAATTCAATGAGGATCGTACCGAGAAGTCGGATAACGATGCATATGCTTCTACTGACTACCGTTTCGCCCTGCTGAATCTCTTCTCCAGCCGCATGAACAAGCGAGAACTCGACGCTGCTATGCCGCAGTGCTACGCCCTCGCCAAGTCGCAGGGTTGGCACTCCCGCGACCCGCTGCCGACCGTGGGACGCGAGTTCGGTCTTGGTGGTACTCCGCTCAACGAAGCGATTCTTGCTGCCATCGACATCGTTCCTTCCTTCAAGAAGAACAACAATGTCCAGATTGTAAACAGCGTTTTCCTCACGGACGGTAGCGGTAACGGGATGCACGTTCCTTACAACGGTACGCTCAAGATTGAGGGAGACCGCATCGGAACCCGCGTCAACCAGAAGGATGCCACGAACCTGCTCACGAAGATGCTTCAGGAGCGTACTGGTTCCAAGGTCGTTAACTTCTTCCTCGCCGACTGGACTCCTGCGAAGTTCGAGCGCCACTCCTACTACTACTTCCGCAACCACGATAAGATGTACGCGGGACTCGAAACGTGGAAGTCGGATAACTACGCCATCGCCACGAGCGATGAGATGGGATGGGATGAACAGTACCTGATCCGTACCGTCAAGATCGACACTTCCGACGCCATGGATTCGGTGAAGGACACCGATACCACTGCCAAGAAGAAGAATGCCTTCCTCAAGAGCATGAAGGGTCGATCCACCTCCCGAGTCGTCCTCAACCGCTTCATCGACATGATCGCCTGATCCGCTCATAATCAGGCACCGAAACCCCTTAGAAATAAGGGGTTTTTGTTTGCATTCACACATTGCCCTGCTAAGGTATAAATACCTATGGAGATATACCATGAAACAGTTGAAACCAACCTATCCCATCCTAGAGGTGATATGGATAGACGCCGAGGAGTATGGCGAAACTGGTTGGAATTCCACCAAAGAAATACTCAGAGAAGCCAAGAAGGCATGCCCCCATATGCATTCAGTAGGTTACTGCATCCACAGAGACGATGATCACATTACCCTACTCTCCTCATGGAATAAAGACCACTGCTCTACCATAGAGAAGATCCCTACTGGCTTCATCTATAAGATTACAGAACTAACCGCTAAGGAACAAACCGATGCCGATCTATGAATATACATGTAAAAAGTGCAATCACATCCATGACTCCATGCGACCCATTGATTCACGAGATTCTCCTATTGATTGTCCTGAATGCGAGCATAACGAATGCTCTCGGAATATAACTGGCGCTATGGGTGCTGTTGATACCACTTTGACGGCAGACAAGGCTACTGGGGGACAATTCTCGGAAATCACCGACAGAATCAAACGTGGTACGCCTAAACAATACCATGAGACATTAGATCGGGCTGCGAATCGTGATGGTGGTATCTGGGGAAATAACTGAGATTCTCTCCGTTCCTCATTACATTACCCCCATTTAGCCACACATTAACCCACCGTCCCCCACATCTACAAATATAGGGTTTTAGAATACAATGACAAGTCTAACAACATATGAATTTGATAATTGCATCTTTACCAAGAAGGGTAAGGCTGCTGTTCGTAAGGGTGATTTCATTGCTGGTAAGAAACTATACAAGTATACCATTCCCCATGAAATACAGCGTTTTAATAGAATCCTTCATGGTATTTCATACCTGAAGCATAAGCACATGATCATGGTTTCTCCTCCTTGTATTCCCTACGTTAAGGCATACTTGGCTATCCGTGGACTCACTGGCATTAACATTGTAAATGTTCGTAAGATGGGTCGTGATAAGTTTATCTCTTCATTAGAGCGTAAGGGTTTTAAGATTCATATATAGAATAGCATTTATCATATGGGGTCATTATGCCTACAGAAGTCTATCAGTTCTATATCGCACCTGGCTCAAGTAGTGTTTCAATCACTGCGGCGATCTTCAACGTTGGTGGTGTGACGCTAGATACTGAGACAACAGCGGCATCTGTTACAAGTGGTAGTGGTTTTGCTGAACCATTCAGCCCAGACCTCACTGCACTAACACGTTTCGGTGTCAATCAAAAAATCTACAAGGGTGACTTCCAACAATCAGCAACGGCAGAAGCAAGTAACCTAAGACGTACCAACTTAAATAGCAACTTTTCTGCAACCTCACACCCCACACTCCACATTGATAAACCAAATGTTTATACCACCACCGAAGACTTTAATTTAAACATCTACACATTTCATGGTGGTGGTATTCTAGGAGTAGATGTGTCTGTTGAAGGGGGCACGGCTTCGGCTGCGACTCTTGTTTCAGATCCAACAACAAATGCATTTGGTGGTAAATATACAATTCCAATCACCAGTTCGGCAGTTGCGGCGGGGAGTACTGCGGAAATAAGAATCACATCAAAGCCACGAAACGGCTATGATAGAACCATGCAGATGAAGTTGGTCTATGCGTCTGGTGAAAACAAAGTTCAAATCGATACTAACACTGGTATCAGTGCGGGTGTTGCAACGGTCATGAACAACTGGGATGAGACCAAGAAGAATATCTTAGAGTTGACCGAGAGTGGTAACTACACCATCGGAATAAATGCCAATAGTTCTGAAACATATGAATATGGTGCAGTTGAGGTTCGACCCGCAGCAGGCGTGACAGCAGAGATTGATCTGACATATGGATCAACCAATTTCCCAGTTGAAGGTCAATCAAATTCTCAATCAACTGGGATTCGTCCAAAACTTAACCAGATGACTTGGAAGAACATCACCTTCAAGCAATTCTTGAATGAGAATGATCCTTACCTATGGTCTGAATCCACTAAACTTGGACCGAATTCAGACAGTCCCAATACACTTGGGTACACTGGTTCACCTGTTCAAAGAACAGGCATCTATCTAGAAGATAGTGCGTATACAACCCGCTGGACATTTATTGGTTGTACGATGGAACAGAACTGGATCGATGGATCTACACAGGGTGTTTCGTATCTTTTCCTTGATGGATCAACATCAGGATCATCAGGAGGAGGCAGACTAAATGGCTTGAAACCAACTGACCACCAAATGTTTAGATATTCATCAGACCAGCAACTTTACTTCATTGACACGTTTGCCGACCAGATGCAGTATCCATACAGCAACGCTTTGATGTGTAATAATGTCACATCACATCGATGTTATCAAGATTCGTTTACAAATGTCAAGTTCTCTGTTGATTCTAAATCAACAGAAAAATACACGGCAGGTATTGCTCTTGGTCCTAATGGTGTCGGTAGTACGTTTATTGAAACAACGTTGTCTAGACACCCAGATCATTGGCAGTTGTTCCGCGGCGGTTCACGAACTGGTATCGAGTTCCACAATAATCAGGGTGTCACTTTCAATAAACTTGCAGTCATGAACTATGCTCTGTATGGTTATGAGGGTGACGATTTCCCAAGATCAACACAGCACTTTGGATTCTTCGGATCGCCAGGACGAGAATACTATGTCGATGTAGCCATGGTAAAGTCTAAATGGACTGGTTCTACAGCAGGAGAACAGAAATCACAAATAGGTGAAAATTTCGATAACGTTATCATGATTGATCTTGAGTCAACAAAGCCCCTATTAATAGATTCAGATTTCAATTACCCTGACCCAACAATTCCACCTCCAGACTCAGCAGAAGAACAATATGGTCCAGTGCTTCTTGCGGGTTCGACATTTGGAACTTCTATTGATCTTCCCAAGTGGAGTGTATTGACAGTATTAGAGGGTAGAACATTAGGTTTCTTGCCAGTTGGTAATATTACACCGAACCCAAACTATCAAGGACGGCCTGGTGACGACGATAGTCTTCTTGGAAGTTATTATGTGTGGCATGTGCCTGGGGCATCTTTAGCAAGTGTCAATACCAGCACCGCTATAAGTATTTTTGCAAAAGATGGTAACTCACCAGCAGATAAATGGTATATTGGATCTAACTCGTCTGCGGGTGCCTCTTTAAGTGGTGCTGCTCCATCCACAGTTCTAGCATTAGGTGGAACTGCTTCGTTTAACACTGATAGTAGAGTTGCATACTTTTCAACGACAGGTGATGATGATGATATTATTGATGCAATGACCATATCAGTATATGATGGGCAAGCGGAATCATTTGCATTTGAAAACTCTGGTGGTTCTGCTGGTTGGTATGGAAAGTTCACCACATCGAGCGGTGATTATATTTACGGTGCAACCCCAGTCACTGATACAGATCAAGTGGGTGGTAATGCTAAAATTACTGGGTTCGGTTTGGGTGTTTTGGGAGGATTATCAGGAGGTTTGACACTTGGTGATCTACTCAGTGGATTTACTTTTGAATTGAAAACAACATCATTCCCTGAAGCAGTAAATACTTACACATACAATTATTCAATAACTCACGATAATTACGGAGACTGAGTTTAATGCCACAAACAGACACCTATCAATGGACAATCAGAAGCAACACGGCTATCACATCAGGAACATTCTTCGATGGTACGCCTTGGATTGTTGACAATGGTGGCTTGACTCTCACCAACGTGACACCAGCAAGAGTCACGGTAACAGATTACATAGAGGGTGGAACCTTCAGCGGTGAGACGATGATCACCGTGCTAAACCCAGACTTTAGTCTATTCATACCATCGTCACAGGGTATCACAGGAGACCCCACACTGGTGTCTACAACCAAAACATATGCGACTGGACCATCTGCGGGTGAAGCAGTCACTCAGTCTAGGGTGTTGTCTCCATTCGACTTTAGGGCAGGGACACATACAAATGGTGGAACTGGAAATGTTGGAGTAGGATTCGATTCTACGCAGGGCTTGACTCTTCCTGGCGAGTATAAACTATCTGCGGGTGACATGATCGTCACGAACTATGGATATACTGGAGATATCACAAGTGATGACTTCGATAAGCCATGGACCGAATCTTATGGGTGTCTCACGGTTCTTGCATCTGCGCCAGGTGCGAGTGCTTTCAGACCTCCCGTGAACTGGGATCCAAACGACAAAGCAAACCGACCTGTGTTGTATGAGAATGATACGCTAAATCATTCTGGCAACATGTTCACATATCCAAACTATAGTATCTCTGGAGCGTCTGCTTGGACAGGCACATATATTGCGTACTCCCCTACCAACAGCGACATAAATCTTGACAGACCAGGCACTATCACTCCATTCTTTGCTAACCGTGATCCAAACAATGCAAGAGGTACACTAAAGATACAGTCTTGTGTCGATAATGAGTACGGAAACTATCAAGCAATAGCCGAAGATGCGATGATGTTATCTGTCTTTGATTCAGCGGTCGCGGGAGCAACCAGAGAAATATATCGTAGGACAGTCGCACAAAGAGGTATCGATACATGGGGACAGATTGCCTCTATGGGTGCTGCGATCAAACCAAATGGTGGACACAACCCAGAGTATCATCCCCGCGTGTTCTTTGCATGGTGTGTGACTGGCGCCACTGCGATGTTAGACTTCCTCAACCTCACTGCATATGGTGCTACTGCAAGTGGAACTCGTCTCAACAGACAACAAAAGCCAGGTGAACCATTCGGACTGGGTGATTATAATGCCGATATTCACGAAGGAGCGTTCGTCTCATTCGGAAATCAAATGTGTTCTTTCAGACACTTTGATATTCCTGTGGTGTCTCAAGGATCTACATCGAATCAGAACTGGGTACGGATATCTCGTCCTGCAAGCCCAACTGAATATGCAGGAACAGGTAAAACGGGTTACGCTCCAATTTGGTTGAATACCAGTTCCACTGCGAACGCTGGACGAAACTGGGGCTTCTGTAACAACAACAAATATGTTGGTTTACAAGGTCAAGGTTCGCAAATTAATAGTGGTTACATAAGAATCAAGGGAACCAGTGGAGGTTCAGCGTACTCGGCGACGAGTCGAATTATCTGGACAGATTGGTATAACCAGAGTGGTGATCTAACAACTTCCACTGAAGATAAGAGAAATCCATACGAGGCACGTTTCTGGTTACAGGATAATGTTGTTCCAACTTCTGGGACCATAACCGAAGTTGATTTATGTGACGCACTCCAAGAAACCAGAAGTACTCACATGGCACGGCACATTACATACGAATTATCAAACTTTACCGCAGAATCTGCCATACAAGCATACACATACTCAACGATGGCAAACTTACTTTCCGCATGGAAACTAGTTCAAGCCAAGGGTGGTAGTGGAAGTGTTCCCTTCTGGGGCGCACGAAAGGCGCAACATGCTGAGTACATGGCTGGTGATATCAGAGGTAAACAGCAATTGCTATCTAACTGGAGTTCCGTATATAACTCGGGTGCAACTGATCCTAAAGACAGTCTCTACTATGCACTGATGCGACAGGGGCCAGGTGCGGGTAAGTCTCTCGGATACACTCCATATGAATACACCAATGGTTACGCTCCAACCACACCTGGCACCACGGCAGAAATGTGGAATTCTGGGTACACGCTATCGGCCTCTGGCACATGGGAAGAACTAGGTTTTGATCTAACTAAGATTAGAGTATATTCTTCAATTAGGACCAACAATAACAGTGACAATTACTACCGCTTCACTCAATTCGGTGGAACTGGTGGTGGTGTAACTGGAACAACCTACGACGATAAGATAAACTGGACAGTTGCATCGTATAAAGATGATGGTAGTATTAGTGTCAGAATCAAAGCCGCTGGTAGTCCTGGCACTACTTGGGGTTGGTTCAACCGAAACGATTGGTCGGTATATCTATGGACTAAAGGACTCACCGCACCAATAGGCATGACACTTGAATCTGGTGGTGGTGCCGCTGACAGTGATACAGAATGGAACGCATACTATGTTCCAACGAATCCTGTGACCTCTATGAACTCAGCATATCCGCCTCCTAGGAACTCAGGAACAGCCATCTTCTGGGCGGATAATACATAATCCTATATAAAGTAAAATCTTTCTTGGGGAAAGTATGCCAACAGAAATTTATCAATTCTACATCGCGCCTGGATCCTCTAGTGTCTCCATCACAGCCGCGATGTTTGGAGTTGGTGGTGTGACGCTAGATGTTGAGACAAAGGTACAATCATTTGTGCTAAATGTTCTAACTGAAGGTGCAACGGCTCCTGCTGCTTGGTCTGCTTATAATATAGAAACAGAACCAGCAAGAGGCAACACAGCAGACAACCCACAACTAAATTACCAATACCCCGCTCGTTTCATTACTCCTATCATCGATGAGTTTACAGGTGGACAAGAAATTAGAGTTCTTGCTCACCCATACGGCGGCGCCCTTACAGGTGGCACTGAACTAAATGGTGTAGACAAGGTTGAGTTCTCTCTCAATGATGGTCCAGTGGCTCTGGGAATAAAGACAACTGATCCTGTCACTGGACAAGAGAATATTTGGTCTGTAAAACTTCCTTCGGGTCTAAGTGCCGATCTCGGCGAGGTTCGTGCCAAGGTATTTCCTAAAGTTGGTAAAGTAAACATTCTTCAGGGAACTGCTTATAAAGATGCAGCACAAGCAGAAACTCTATATGGATTTAGAGCGTCCGATTCTCCTCCATATGCTGGAGCCACTTATGGCGCAGGAATCTATCCTAATAGACGCGGTTGTATTTTAGAAAAAGGACTAACCACATATTACATCGGCCCAGCAGGAAGTGATAGCAACGATGGACTGAGTAATGGTGCAGCAAAACTAACACCAACCAGTGTTTACAGTGCCGCTGGTTCAAATGCCCATAAAGTAAAAATAATTAATGGATATACAGCAGATACAAATGCAATAGATGTTGGTGATTTTATAATAAAAGATTCTGGACACACAGAATTTGAACAACTTCCAGTTATCGATGGTGGTATGATTATATGGAATGATAATGGTTCTAACGATGTCAATAACATCGGATGTATATTTAAAAATGTTGATTTTAGACCAGACGTTACTCAAGAATCTAGTTGGCTATCTGTAACTTCAGTGGACCATGCTCGTTATGTGTTTATCGATTGTGACTTTGGTGTAGATGCGAAAGCAGACAGTCATGGTGGTCAGTTTGGTAAACTGGAAGATCAAGCCAACAATGGTTCTCAAGCAGGACTCAGAGTCGAAGTAAAAGGTTCAGGGATGGTTGGATCTCCAACATTCTTCTATGGTTGTGACTTTAGATATGCAACGGCTTCGACATCAAGAGAAGTTGTAGATACAAACTTTATTCTACCACCAACTCAAAATGATGTTTGTAACGCACAGTTATTATACAACGTCAAATGTCATGATATTGGAGCATTACTTTATCCTTACTCAAGTGTAGGCAAGGGTCTGTTTGTATTCTGTCCAAAGGGCTCCTCTGCAAGCACATATACTGGTGCTGGATTTAGTGCAAGTGCCTACGACAACGAAGATGGTCGAGGGGCATTGGATACATTCTATAACACACTAGGAACTAGTGCTGGTGCTAGCGGGCCGAATGTTGGTACACCGGGTACTGGAGTTACTCTAACTGGTGCATACTTTGGTAGTGTTGCCGAATGGAAAGTATTAGATCCTACTCAAACGATGAAGAATGCCTACGAAGGATTATCAAACCAAGGCTTCTGGCCTGATTATCTCTTTGCTTTAAGAAAGGTAGGACTGCCTCACGATAGACCTGCTATTAATGTGGCGTACTTCACGGGTGTAACTAGTGCAACCAACCCAACACCATACGGAGGTGGAACAGCACATAGAGGATGGGTTACTAATGGTGGAAGTTCCTATGCAGGAGATCCTCACTTTGATATTACTCAGACATTCTGGGAATCTGATTTTGGCGGAACAGCAGCCGATGGTAGTGCGTTAGAAGGTGATGCAACGGATGGCAGTATATGGAACAGTCTATTATGTGAACTTTTAGTTACTGGTCATTATAATGAATATCAAGGTATATTCTTCTCGGATGCTAGTAGAACTGATGGATTGGCTATCTGGAATGTTGACTTACAAATCGATACATCTGGATCTGTTGGGAGTGCAGCGTTGTTGACTGTGGGTGGAGGTCAACAAGGATTCAATGAATATAATCACTTTGGACCTACTATGCAGAATAGTAAAGGTAACTTTAAGGTTAGGTTTAATGATGCAGGTAAACCAATACCACAGAAGAATCTCTTCTTCTACGAAACAGATGGTTGGGAATTCCCCAATGAACAAGTGGATCCATCCAACGTCTACACTGCTATAAATGGTTGGGTTTCATCACCGTTAACTAAACTTACACCAGTTGGTATTTCAGCGGGATATAGTGGAGGACAAATTAATTCATGGCTAGTAACAGATAATCCATTCAGTGTTTGGCGTGAAAAAGTCATGGGAGCAGGTCAATCGGGTGGTACACTCGACGGATCTATTGATGGAGGAGGTGTTCGTTATGTCACACCTTCATCCAGCACCGCCTTTGCTGTGCCACATGGAGCATTTGGTGCTTATGCGAATAACAGTGCAACTCTGAACTATAACACATTGGGTTGGGATGCTAATCTGTATAGATTTGGTGTAACGGGACAAAATAGTAATGGTGTGTTAACAGATCCACAATCGGGTGCAACATTCCAATCTTGGGATACAAGTGCGAGTAAACCATCACGGGATGAAATACTGGCAACAACTTATTGGTTGTCTAGTAACCAGTGGAGAGCAATTGCTGGACTTACATACAATGTAGGTTCAACATATGAGACCTATTTTGAGTTTGTAATTCATGATTATTCAACCGCAGGAGCAACGTGGGCTTTTAGTAGTATTCAAAGTGCTTATCTGCAACTGTCAACGTCTGATGTACGAAATAAAATTCGTGACCAGATTGATAGTGGATTCCCTCAAAATTACAATGTCGAAGGAGACGAGACCTTCACCTACACAGGGGTTCCACATGAAATGACCTATTACTATGAGAAACGATATCAATCATGATACCATTTAGAAAATATATAACAGAGGTTTCCCCACCTGGCTTCAAGGGTACAGTCAAGGCGATGAAGAAGCATAAAGAGATTGACAATCCTTATGCTTTGGCATGGTACATGAAGAACAAGGGTGATAAGTCTCACTACACTGCGGATGGTAAGAAAAAGAAATGAAAGCATTTAGCAAATATCTAAATGAAGCCCGTTTGGTGAATGTAAAGGGCTGGGCAAATGGTCAAAAGAGAAAACTTGTCCTATGGAAACCCAAGTCTAGTCATGACATCAGACCATACCACACTCAGCATCTAACAAACAATCCAAAAGACTATGGTCTGAAGGAAGAGGACTTTCTGAAAGTCTTGGCGAGATCCTATGGGTTTGATCCCGAGGACATGGAGACACTCCGTGCGTTGGATGGTATTAAGTCTGGTAAATATGATCGTGATAAAGACATCGACAACTTCATGTACGGTCAAGGATGGGCCCGCATTGTGTTGAATGATGGAATAGGTTCTATCGAAGGACCAATCAAGGCGAATCTACACTCCGCTGCAAAACTCATCGCAAAGAAGTATACATGGTCGCAGATTGACTTCATGGAAATCGGTGACGTTCTCAAGGATAACGCCGAATCGATCGGCGATGAGGACACATGGAAGAGTTATCTCAAGACAGGTAGAGTTCCAAAGCGAACCACCATTGGCTCTACAATGGCACGATTCCGCGAACACGTTGATCTATCAGAGGCATACA
>Ga0070747_1001455_pt1 | contig 11593 bp, 20 predicted proteins | sample VirMetDEL_Mar_31_FD_77321 | JGI IMG/M metagenome (GOLD analysis project Ga0070747, IMG submission 77321) | Aqueous microbial communities from the Delaware River and Bay under freshwater to marine salinity gradient to study organic matter... | ecosystem: Environmental > Aquatic > Marine > Coastal...
ACTATCATGTCAAACCCACCATCACGAATAGCGTCTTGTACTACAGCAACACCGTCAAAATTAATAATTACAAAATCTGCACCTGCGTCTATTATTTTACGTCTTTGGTCTGCTGTACCATGCGCCACCGAACAACTTCGGTGCATAGCAAAAGTAAATAAGTCTTCTTGCCACGCGGACTTCATAATAGATAAGGGGCATATAACTAACACCCTACGTATAAGTCCTAACTTCATTAGGTAATCCGCAGCCCAAATAACAGAAGCAGTTTTGCCAGTGCCCTGCTCGTTAAAACAAAAAGCCTTTTTCCGTATGCTAAGAAACGCCGCTGTTGTACGTTGGTGGTCGAAGGGGGTAAATTTGCCTGTCCATTTATAGTCCCGTTGTATAGGAGAAGGAACACTAACACCAAGACTTGCTAACGCTTGCGATTCGGTTTGTTCCCATTTAACTGACAACTCGCAGAAACCATCAGCATCTTCTTTAATTACCCGATGTTCTGGCACTTTTTCCGTAACTAATTCCGGCCTACGTGTCCGCAAAAGCACGTATTTATTGTCTATTATTTTCATGCTTTAGATGTCTTCTTCTTTTTCTTGCGCTCGCGGTCACTAGTCTCTGAAACTAAATTACCTTTAGCATCTCGTTTAAAGGATCGGTTGCGGCTAGCTGTCTCTACTTTAGTACCATCAGAGTTCTTGCCACCTTTATCCATAGCTTTCCTATGGGCTACGTCTTTTCCGTCACCCTTAGAGACCTTCCCTTCCCTCGTTGCCTTTCGCCTAGCTTTGTTGCGTTGCGCACGTTTCTTTTTCTGCTCCTCGGTGCCTTGGTACTTAGCATACTCGGCTTTGTAATCTCGTTTCTTAGCAGCCATAATTTAATGCCTCTTCTCGCCTTCTCCAGAAAATTTGGAAACTTCTTCGTTGTATAGGTTAGTTAAAGAGTGTAACCAATCCTGTAATATATCTAACCGAATTATATCGGGGATAGCAAAAAGCTCAGCAGCTAATGCAATCTCACCCTCTTCAGAAGAGTGGTTATAAGTTAGCTCTCCGTATTCGGTTACAGATATTTCACTTTCAAATTCATAGTCTTCTGCATCTAATTCTTTCATCATCGTTTCCTGTGGTGTTCGCATGAAGTTACTGGGCACCAACCACATAGCGGGCTGCTTATTGCATTCCACACATCGTGTTCTTCTGCCGCTGCTAGCGCATCTAACGGCTCGTCAAAAGTGGTGTATAAAAGCTCTTGCTCGTCTCGTGTATGGTTTTTCTTTATAAACTCATTACTAACTACGTAAGCTAACGCAGATTTTATAATTTCCACGTTTGGGAAATAAGTAAATGTAGCAGCAGCTAGCATATCGAGTTGCTTAGTGTCCGCATACTTTGCGTTCTTACCTGTCTTATAATCTACCAAGTACGCTTTTTCTCCATTGACTATAACTAGGTCGGCAATGCCACGAAACCATACGTCTTTAGCAAAGAATTTAGTCTCCTTATGTTTTTCTCCGTCATAAGAGATGCCAAACCTTAACTCGCAATGTTTATCTCCTTCTATAGCGTTCAAAGAATTTACTATAGGGTTCAAGTACTCAAACTTTTTAGGGATAGGTGTCCCTTCCTTTATAAAGTTTTCCGCAGCTTTGTGTACTTGGTTACCATAGAGCATAGCTTCGCTGCCTGTATCTTTGACATCCTTAGCTACTTTCAAGTGGTAATATTTCTTAGGGCACTGTTTAAAAGTGCTGATGCTACTGTAAGACCAAGCTGTCATATTCGACCTTTCTCTTTTAAAAATTCGTAATTCGCTGCGTGAGCATCTTTTACGTCTTGTTTGCTTTGTCCGTGGTACGCAACAGCAAGGTGTTCTGTAACTAGGGCAGCGTTGATTGAAGTTCTGGCTGATATAAATATTACTCCCAAGAATCTTCCAAACTTACCTTTCTCTTTGGTCTGGAGCTTATAGGTTCCTCCGACGTGGAGGGCGTCTTTGACAAACGCTTTTGCCAAGAGTCCGGCAGCCTTCTCCTTTTTATTTCGCGTGCGGCACTCGGGGCAATCCACACCATAAAGACGTATGCGCTCAGCACAACGCCAAGTACCAAAGCCAAGATCAATATCAACATCGACAGTATCTCCATCAACAACACGCGAAATTTTGCATTCGTATTCGTACATTAATTAACTCCGATATAAAAAATATGCTTGTTAATCTTAGTAGTTATCTCGCCGGTGTAAGCCCATTCAGGAAACACCTTTGTACTGTGGTAATGAGTTGCACCTTCTGTCGTGTCGGGTCCAAACCCACTCAAGTGCGCAATGTACAGCGAATTAAACCATGCTTGTTTGTTTTTCGGATCGTCCGACTTGCCATCACAGTAAAAGCTAAATTGACATTTGTTTCTTATAGGGTTGCCCTGCCAATAGTACCCTTGCTTAACCACGTCGCACGCATTGTCTGGGTAACGTGGGTCTTCAATTCTGTTTCGTATTACTTGAGCAACTGCAACTTGTCCTGCACCGGGTTCGCCCCGTGCTTCAAAGTATACGGCGATTGCTATGCACACCAAAGAAGGAGTAATCATAAGCTGTTCCTCAATCATAAATATCAAAGTTTTCTTCAAAAGGCACACAGGTTTCTAATATTATTTTACCCATACTGCGGGCTTGTGCTTTAGGAACCACTACAATCTTGTTTGGTTCAACTTCAACGACACACATTGTGCGTTTTTCTTCTTTGGCTAAGTATTCTGCTTCTTCTAACGCAGCGATGGGGTCAGTAAAGCTACTCATCTTCAAACTCCTGAAGTATTGCTTCTAGTTTCTCTACCGCTTCGACTGCGCGTTCTAGCATGGCAAAAATATCTTGAGCATCTTCGCCATCCACTTCAATTATTATTTTCATTCTACCTCGTGCAACTCAATCAGTAAGTCGATGCAGTGCTTAGCTTTGAGTAAGTCAGCTAACGGTGCGCCCTTTAACTTCCATCTGGATATGTACTTAACCACATTACCTTCAAGCAATGACAACCCGTTCTTTTCTGCGTACTCAGCAGGTTGAATTAGCATCGACTTGTAATGATTACCGCCGGTCTGTCTGCTTAAGGCGCTAGTCGTTTCGCCCGTCTCGTCCGTTGTTTGGGTCTCGTCCTTCGTCACTCTCGGTACGCTTGCTGTCAGCATTCTCTTTCTCCTTCTCTGTTTGTTTCTGTTTTTCAAAAATTCTCGCCCAGTTTTCTCCGAACTCGTGCAAGGGTATGAAGTGAGGTCTGCGTTTACTTCCTTTACCATTCATTTATTTTCCCCCTGTTACGACGTTTTTCTTCTAGTTTTTGTTTTTCCCTGAAAGCTATCCATTCTTGCGCCTCTCGCCTTTTTTTTGCGTCTGCCCTTGCTGCACTCTTAGCGACAGCCATCGCATTTTGAATTATTATTTCTTCTCTATCCTCACCTGCCTCGTCACTGTGTGCGTAAGCTAAAGAAGCTGTTGACCACGTTCTAAGTTTTCGTAAGGCTTTCTGTTCTATTTGCCTAATTCTTTCGGGGTTTACCCCCACAATTTCTTTTATTTCGGCTAAAGTTTTGGGGGACTCACCCTCTAATCCAAAACGGGCATTAACTATTGTTCGTTCTCTGTCAGTTAGTTTTCCTACCGCTGCCGCCACAAGGTCTGCCGCATCGTCGTTGCTTAGTATTTGTAGCGGGTCAGTCCCACCGGCCAGTAAGTTACTAGAGGTTAATTCAGCCATGTTGGCTTCTATTGCACTGGAGTTAATTTGTAGAGGGTCGTTTATATGTTGTGGTGGGAAGAGGTCGTATACACTACAGGTAAAGAAATCACAAAGGATTTGTGTCGCCGCAGTTGTTTCCCCTTTTTTAGTAAAGGCCGGTACTTTTAAATTAAGTAGCTTACCTATAGCCGTTTGGGCTAACCCACTAGCTCTACTCAATTCAGCCGCATTGCTTAAGCCGTAAGACTGCATAAGCTTAAACAGGTAGTTGTTTTTTACTTTTACTTCTACTCTGTAGTCTTTCATTCGTAGCTACCTATTACATCTCCTGCATCTATCCAAACGCTAAGAGCTTCTAATATTTTTTCTTTTCTAGCTCGTAGCTTCTTAGCTTCAACTGCTCGTGCAGCCCGCAGCTTAGGCAGTTCCTTTAATTCTTGTTTCCATAAAGCGTGTTGCTTTTTCTTTTCTTCTTTCGTCAACTTAAATGTCGTCACCTCATGAGCAATTAGCTTTGCTATTCTCCCCGCAAGAGTAGGCTGTTTTAACCCTTTGGTGTTCTCTTCTATTTCAGCATCTATTTCTTCTATAAGCTGAAGTAAATCTTGTTTAGTTGTCATATCTTTGTATCCCTTGTAGTTAAGGCCCGTAGCGTGGGCTAGCCGGTGTACGCAAAAAGCGGAGAACGTGCCTATAAGACTTTCTTTCTCTTTCGCACACTGCGGGTGTTTTTAGCCACCATCAACCTACCCACCGCCCGCTGAGGTATTGTTTAACACTCGCCGTAACTTCGGGCATAGCCTCCCTCACAATCCAGAGGTAAATCCAATGCCCATGTGGGGCGCACTTTCATAACTTTTTCTACAAACGCCATTGCTTCTTCGGCTTCCTCTTCGGGGGCTATACAGCCTATAGCGTCATGCACAGTCATCACTACTTTGTATTTCTTAGCTACCCGTAAAAGCTGCTCGCCAATGACAATACGAGCTAAGGCTTGGCAGACGTTCTCAATTACCTTACCCCCATATATCCTGTTGGGTATAACCGCACGACCCCTCCGTGTATCGTATACCATTTCTTGCTTGCCGTCTTCGTCTAACTGTTTCCGTAAGTTAGGGTACTTTATAAGTAATTTGTTAGGCATTTCAATACCTTGCGAGCCAAGGACTGAAAGTATACCTTTCAACCCCAGTGGAGAAGATTGCCCACGCATCATAGCTAGTAGAGCGTCATTAGCTTGATACCATAGAGCCGGAATCCTGCGGTAAGTCTTACGGTAAACGCGGATAATGCGTTCGCATTCTTTCAATTCAAGCTCCACACCGAAGTTCTTTAACTGCGCCTGAAACTTGTTAGGCCCCATTCCATACCCTGCACCTAAGATCGTAGTCTTACCAACAAACCTTTCGTCTTTAGTTATGTCTTCTGCGGGTTTGCCGTATATAGAGGAGGCCATAATCTTATAAACATCGTCTCCCCTGTCGAAAGCAACCACTAAATCTTGTTGTTGCGCTAACCAAGCAAGTGTTCGGGCTTCTATTTGGGAAAGGTCACAATCTATAAAGACATAGCCTTCGGGGGCGCACATTGCTTTCTTTAGTGCAGAGCCTCGGGGTAAGTTTTGCATATTTATCTTGTCGTCGCCGCCCCACCTGCCTGTGTGAGCAGCGTAATATCTCAGGGGTATAGGCAACAAACCTCGATTAGCTATAGAGATAAACCGCTCGGTGCGTGACTCTTCAATAGTAGACTTAGCCCCTAACCTAGCTGCCGCTAGTAACTGCACGTATTGGTTATCATGCTCAAGCAGCTCTCGGAACCCTTCGTCAGTCTTGGCAAAAGCAAAAGTCTCTTTGCCTGTTGTTGGGCTTATCTTCTTAGGTGCTTCAACCCCAAACTCCGCTAGCAGAGCGGCAAACTTTGCATTGCTGCGTAGGTCTTTCTCGTCGTGCACAACTTTTTCCATCAGTTCTTTCTTTCGCTGCTGTATGTCTTTGAGATGCTCCTCTAAAACATTCTTGTCCAGAACCAAAGCAGGTTCAGTAAACATCCGAACAGTAAGATCAATTAGGTCTAACTCAAACACTGAAAAACCAAACGCCAAAATTTTAAACAGTTTTGTGGTCAACTCTACATCTTGTATGCAATAGCCTCCGTAAGCTGCTAACTCAGAAGGAGAAAAGTCCAAACGTCTTTTACCTATTGCGCTATGGACTTCCGTTCCTTTCTCCCCTAACTGATAATATTCACTCAAGGCAGCTAAACTACCTCCGACTTCGACTGTGTGGATAGCGCGGGCCATTGAGAGCGTATCAGCTATCTTCTTAGGTCTAATATTAAACAACCAACTAAGCACCGCTAAATCAAACTTAGCGTTATGCGCGACTACGGCACTGTTAGCCCAGTCGAACTCATCTAAAAACTTTTGCGTGTTTGCTTTTGTGCCGCTAAACCAAACCGTTTCTTCTTGGTTACGTTTTACTGCTACACCTATAACTTCAAACCTAGAATCTCTAACGTACTCTTCAGTAGTTAACTTATTAAATCCATAGTCTTTTGCGTAGTAACTTTCAAAGTCTACAACTAAAATGTCCAAAGGCTTACGTTCCTTAAATGTCTTTTTTATGTAGGGGCGTACTATCATCAAGCAGGACAGCAAGAACCTCGGAGGTAAACGCATCGCCTTGTATTCTTTCAAATTCTTTCTTGAACTGAGCGCGTTGTGCGTCTGTAACAAAAGCAGACTTATTAGAGTCTAATATAACCTTAGCAAACTTTAGCCATTTGCTAGTATTGGCGAACTTAGCCCGATCAGAAAAAGTATTAAACTCCTCTGGGTGACTTTCAATCCTACGTAATAAAATTTCAACGCCCTTGTTCATTGGTTAAAACTTCCTCTAGCTCGTGTAAGTTGTATTCGTTTATGATTAGGGAGCTACCCCCAGAGGCGGTAATAGCTTCTAACTCACGTAACTGTAAAGCAGTAGGTTTGTTTTTGCCTGCCTTACATTCAATACCAATGAACGCACCGTTATGGCAAGCTACAACGTCAGGGATACCACTACGTCCCATGCCATAGGTAGCGGGGAAAAAGTAGTACGCGCCATGTTCCTTTAATAACGCAACGACTTTATTCTTTACTTTCTTTTCGGGGGTAAGAGCCATGCACGAAGTATGGTGGAGGGGTTTAACATTGTCAATAGCTTTTTCGCGAACAAAAAAATGCCACCCGAAGGTGGCAAGTGTACCAACACGACCTAACAATTGTTAGGTAGTAAACATCAATCTTGGTGGTCTGCTAAGTACTCCTCCTTCTCTCGCTTAAGCTCGGCAGGGTCTACGTAATCTTCTTCTAAAGTATCGAGGTAGCGTTCAAGGTCTACCATTACTGGGTCTTTATTTTCCATCTTGTGCCTCCACGTGTTGCTTGAGAGCCTCACGCATTGCGCGTGTGTAACTAGGCTGTTTTTTAAAATAATCTATAACGTACTGCGGTAAGCGCACGTTGACGTGTATTAGGTTCTTCTTAGGTGTACTCATTGTAATCTCCTGCTATATAGAAAAAGTCTTGTTGTTGGCGGTAACCTACGTCTCTAACAAACGTTTTGTCGTCCGTTAGCTTGAGCATACCTACCTTAGCCGCCAGTTTTTCGGGCAGTGTGCTTGCGTAGTGTGCGCCTACTTTATTTCCTTTCTGGTCTGTCGCTAGGCACATTCCATCTGAAACATAAAAGTAAAAGCCGTCTTCAGCGCTTGCCCTTGGTACAAGGCTATCCACCAAAGCATGGTCACTGTGCAACGAGGGTAGAGTATTGAGCAAGTCACCCTCCGCGTTGGATTGGTAGCTAAAACCGTACCTTACAGCTATGTCCTTATACTTATCAAAGTTATCCATAATGTGGTTAGTCAAAGACTTTACAAACGCACTAACAGGTTCTTGTTTTTCTTTTTGTTTACGGTGTTCCGAATGCATTGCCCTACGTGCTTCTTTCCTAAGCCTATCAGCCTTAGCCAAAGGGGTAGCAGGGCGAAAAAACTTATCGTAGTTTGCCGATAACTGATTAGCCTTACCACTAGCCATGTAACCCTTACGTACCATTATTCGCGTTATGGCGTGGTTGCTTAAGTGTATTTTTCCTTGGTGCATGTCTACACTTAGCGTCCCTATCTCTTCGGTTCCAGAGTAGACGGTCACGTTCTTTACTCGCAATACTTGGCGCGATATTTCTATGACCATGCGGTGGCTAAGGTTTAAATTTAATTTAGTCTCAATCAAATACGCCAATATCTCTGGCAGTTCGGCTTTTTCTGCGTCCTGAGCGTGCCACGGGTTATCAGCAACACTAAGTCTGTCGCGTGGGTATATCCTATCTAATGTTGTCATTTGCATTGTCATTCCCCTACCAGTCAAATTGGTCAAGTATGCTGTCAACACGCTTCTTCATATCGGAGCGCACGAACTCGTTCTCTTTAATATCATCTACGTCCGTACCTACTAGTACTAACTCAAGCTGCTGCCTAGCTTTATCTAGCTGCGGGTCGTTAGTTATATTCATGTGGTTAAGTAACTTGCATAGGTCTAAGGCGTTAGTCACAAAGGTCTCATGGAACCGTTTTGGTGTTCCGTTTAAGTCATCGACTTCTTGCAGCTTGCCGCTCATACCTGTAAGCATAGTGTGTAAATCTTCCCAAGGCTTACGCATAGCTTCCGCTACTTTCTGTTCCACAAAGTCATCGCAAGACTTACGCACGTTCTCTAAGTCCTCGGCGGGTACGTCCAAACAGAAGTGACCGCTTGAAGGTATAGGGCTTACACTTAACGTCCATTTATACTTACTAGCTATATCGTTGACATCGGGGTAGTCCTCTTCCCGATACATACTGCCAAGATAATTCATAGCTGTTTGCTTTGCTGCTGCGTAGTTAGGTACAAAACGATTAACCATAGTTTTAAACGTGGTCTCTCTGCCGTTCATTTCTCCCTTGTAGGGAAGGAACAAGCTAGTAGGCAACAGCCTCGCACCTCGATCTTGCCAAGGCATTGTGTTCTGGTTGTTCCAAAGGCGGGAGCGTCCAACGTGTAGGTCTATGTCCTTAGCTAGAGTAGTGCCACACATCAAGTCCTTGTGTACCTTACCCGCCTTGGCGTCTGCGTTGTTAAGCAAATTGATACGTTCGGTCTGGCTCTTGTCCAAACGCTCTGTACCCCAGCTTGAAATGTTAAGTTGTACCAGTACTGCTCTGTCTGAAATGCTCATATCGTTCTCCGTTAGCTAACAATTGTTAGGTTGTGTTGGTTAAATATTTATGTAAGCCCTGCGTTCTACTTCGAGTATCGGGTCACTGTTCGCACTCTGGTCGTACACAATGTCTTCCATATCATCGCCTATCCGCAGGAACTCATAGTGAAATAGCGTCCCGCTTTCCGGTTCATACTCGTCTCTGAACATGGTGTCCCACTCGGAGAAGGCTCGCGTGTACACGTCAACCTCCTCGTACCCTTCGTACCATTTGACGCTATCAAACTCTAACATTAGGTAACGAAAGCCCTCCTCGAAGTGGTTGTTGTCCTCATGCACCTCGAACTGGTCGGGCAGGTTCTCGTCTACATACAGCTTAAGTGCAGCGAAATCCTCCTTGCGCTTCGGGTACATCACTATTGTTACATCGCTTCTGTAGCCCATTGTTAATCCTCCTGTGGTCTGCCTTTTAGTTTGCCCATACCGTACAGCTCATCGGTAATCATTTTGAAGCTCATTTCACCTAAGTCCCTAGGGGTAGTCTCGTACACATGGTACGACTGTTCCTTGCTACGCCAGTTGGTCTTATGCTCATACAATTCCGCACCTCGGGCGTGAATAAGTTTGACTATCTCCCCTGCGCTTTCAGCGTCCATCACAAACTTTTTGTCATCGAACTCGAATAAAACTTTCATGCTGCTTCCTCCAGATTAATTGTCTTACCCACAGGGGCAGTGATCTTGGTGTTGTTAGCGATAACCCAGAGTATCGGTGACTCCCAGTTACCCCAGTTGTTAATCTCACCATCAGTCAACATTATGATTGCGTCGGGTTTGATCTGCTTTTCTTTCAAGTATGCGGCTACACAAGTTGGGTCAGTACCACCCCCACCATGCACTTGCTTTATGCTCGGTGCGTATTGGAAAGTGTCGGCGGTAAACTCCTCGTGAGAACCCACCGCCCCATCCCAATCGATCAGGTGTATCTTCTCTATGCGTAACGCCTTAGCTATAGCTACCATCTCACTGGTTACCTTAGTTAGCCTGTCACCAAAGTGCATAGACCCAGACGCATCTCGGGTAAACACTAGCTCTGTAATGCTCTCCGATATTAGCGTGGGCATAATTATCCCTTGGTGTAAGAACCTGCGGTTCGGTCTACGCCATGAACTCTCTTGCTTTGCGGTACAGGTTGAACTTGCGAACTCTTGTAGCTGTTGCTTCCAATTCACCTTGCTTACCACTAGCTCGTTAAGCCCAAGCAGATCACTGCCCGCACCAGTACCGACACCCATCTTCTTCGCTGCCATCTGTCCCTGCCGTATGGCTTGCTTGATGTCATTCCCTAGCTTCTTAACTTCCTCCTCTGACATCTCGCTAGCACCTTCCCAATCGTGGTCATCGAAACTTTCATCACCACCACCACCTTCACCCCCACCTTCACCACCTTCACCATTTTCACCTTGATCGGGGTTATCTTCCTGCTCTTGCTTCAGGTCTTTGATGATCTGCAACACCGTCCACCCGTCATACTTAACGTCGTATAAGCCTACTTGCTTACCGTTTAAGTAAGGCATAGCCACTAGCTCTTCGTTGGGATCAGCTTTCTTGATCCTGTTGTTATTCCAGTAATCGAGAGCAATGTTGACCAGCTTGTGTCCGTATATCTCCACTAGCTTCTTATAGGTAATTAGATGCCGACCCGCTTTGTGCATATTCTCGTGGATGATAATGAAGCCCACCATCTTCTCGGTGAATTGCCAGATAAACTCTGGGTTGTACATCTCGTTGCGACCATCCGTACACGCTGTGGGTATGTCCGTAGTCATAGTGGTTTTACCCATCATCATGATGCCGCTTAGCCTCACGAACTTGTCGCTACGCATCAGCATGATCTTGATCTTCTTGAACTGCCTGTTCTTATCCATTGTGTTCTCCGTTAGCTAACAATTGTTAGGTCGTTAAAGGACGTCTTGATTCTTGGCACACCACGCAGCAAACGCTTTGTTAGCAAACGCGAACTGGCTTTTGACCTTGTGTCTAGCTAGGTTGATGCAGAAAATACACTGCCACTCAAGATCAGGTAGTCTGTCCAAGTACTCCATTATCTGAGTCAGGGTGTTAGCTTCTACCTTCTCCAATAGACCAAAGCACAACACTGCCATTGCTCCATCGTCCTCGGGTATCTGCGCGGTGGCGGGGTTGTTGATGATAGATGCGTAGCTCGGCAGGTCATCTTGATGCCGTATGTAGGAGCCAAGTAATTCAGCGGCGGAGTTGCCCACCGTACCTTGCATTGCAGCTAGGAGCGTATCTGCATCGTAACTACTTCTGTTGTCGATAATCCCTGCTACCTTCTCTAGGGTACGCGGCGAACACACCGCACTCTGTGGCACTGTTGGATTGTAGATAAGCTCATTGTCCTCTTGCCCTTCATCGGTGTAAGAAGCTAAGCAGTGTGGATGTTGATTCACCCATGCAATAACAATAGCGCAAAGGTTATTAGGCACAGCGTAGTTTTCAATCCAATACTCGGCGGTAGGTTTCATTAGCTCAATACGAGTCACGCGCTGTTTGGTATGCGCTTGCATTGAGTCACCGACACCATCGCTTTC
>Ga0070747_1001457_pt1 | contig 11583 bp, 9 predicted proteins | sample VirMetDEL_Mar_31_FD_77321 | JGI IMG/M metagenome (GOLD analysis project Ga0070747, IMG submission 77321) | Aqueous microbial communities from the Delaware River and Bay under freshwater to marine salinity gradient to study organic matter... | ecosystem: Environmental > Aquatic > Marine > Coastal ...
AAAACACTGGTCAAGGTGGTCCAACAGCGTTGAGACCTGGAGACATAGTATTAAGCTTCCCAGGTTTTGTCGGTGGAGGAGACGCTACTGGAACATTGACTAACTTGACGGGCGCTGGAGGATTCCACGTTCAAAGTGCTTCAATTTCAGTCCCACTTTCCCGTACTCCAATCGAAAGAGTTGGAACTAAATTCCCATTCGCTCGTGTTGTTGACTTCCCAGTTAACGCCACAATGACCGTAAATGCCGTTCTTAATGAAATCGAAGCTGGTAACCTGTCAGAACTTATTGCTGGTTGTGCAAGTGTTGAAGGTAAGGAAATTTCAATTCTCCTTAAGTCTTGTGAGGGTGATCCATCTATCAAGTGGACTTTTAAAGGAGCTACTCTCGACTCAGAAAGCTGGTCCTCAAGTATAGGCTCCAATAAAACTGTAGATATCACCTTCGGCGTTCAGCTTGGTGGAATCGAAGATACCTCAAAAGGTATTGTATGTAGTGGAGCAGCTAAAGATACCCCAGTATTTGTATAAACATTCTCTCTGTTTGTGTTCATAATAAAGAACCCCGCTGTTTTACGGCGGGGTTCTTCTTTTGTCCAGTAGCGTCTGGTAATGTCGGGCAGAAATTTTATTCAGCTTCTATGCCACCAACCTGTCTAGGCTCAGATTGATACATGTTATATTGAGCAACAAGCATGTCTATAGAGGTTTTGGCGTCATTAGCCATCCCCCTAATAACTTTTGCGGTCTCGTTTTTGTTCATAAACGTAACCCTACTCTCTCCATCGCTAATTGCTGTTATCTCATTTGAAGATGTGTCAGAATTGCTCACAATGCCCCGTAGGGCGTTCCTAGCCTTCTTGGAGTAGTAGTTGTATAGGTAGAGCTGTTTGTATATCGCTTGCGCCTCAGAATCTAATTCTGGGGCATCTAGGCAATAAGAGGTATTTATCATTGTATTCAACAATCCAAGGTTAGATTCAAACCAACACTCAATAGACTGCAAACTATTCAACGACGAGTCGTTGTCAAACTCGCACTCCATCACCTCTTTTGCAAGATCTTCTAAAACAGCCATGTTATAAGATATTACACTGAGAATTAAATTTCGCCCAATATTCTAAGAGTTTCTGCGTGTTTTGGGTTGTTTGGATCTAACTTAATAACAGAACTAGATTGGGGCATGATATTTCTCATGTTGTTCTTATTGGAGGATTCAAACTCCTTCAACAGAATTGATTTAAGTTGAGGTTCCGCCTGAAAGGGGTTAACTCCAACCTTATAAGCCAACTGCCTCATATCAGCGTAAGACATGCCTTTTAGCTTGTCTTGGAATATGTCCAGCTCGTTTGTTCCAAAGGGATTAATCTGGTCTACGCCAAGAACTTTCTCAAGCTTCTCCATTTTTTCTCTGAACTCTGGAGTATTAACCTCATTGTTAGCTTTCATCTCGTTGATTTGCTCAATAAGGTTTCTTTCTTTTTTAGGCTCTTCTGCTTTAACCTCCTCCTTAACTACAGGCTTTTTCTTAACAAGTTTTTTCTTTGTTTTCTTTTTTGGCTTTGGAGCCAATTCGGCAGATTCTTCTGGTTTTTCAACTCCATAAGATACGTCCATTTTCTTTGAATTTTCTTCTTCCATACTCTATAATAGGTTTGTTACTTAATATTTACACAAAAAAAGGTCACCCTGTACAGGGTGACCTCTAAAAAGTATGTTTTAATACTTACAGTCCTTTGCAAACTACACCAGCAAGAGCGCGATTGTCAAGGATCATGCGACCCTCTTCAATACCACCGAACCAGCCGATTTTGTTTTGGCGAATGCTGTACTGATCATCAGCGGTAAGGCTGAAGTCAGAACCATTCTCTTCGTCAACGGCGATTGCCTTGATAAGAGCTTCGCGTCCACGATCAAGACCGATAAGGATCTCGTCAGTTGCTCCAAATACTGCGGCGTTTCCACCAGCTGCGTCAGAGTACTGAGTTGTGTCAGCAATGGTGTCGAAGATCGTATTGAACTTCTGTCCAACACCAAGTTCGTTAACCTCCATGATGGAGATGCCGTAGAAGTCTGGAAGACCTCCACCAGCTTGATAAACACTCTCACGAATGCTATCTGGAGCAGCAAGGTCATTGCCAGCTCCAACAGTCTTGGTGTTTACTGGGTTGTAGGACATTTCACGAAGTGACTTAACTGCTTCTGGAGAAACCAGAAGGTCAGTAACTCCACGACGACCACCTTCTGGAGTACCCTTGTTCCAAGCAGTATTAATGCGCTTGGCGCGAGTAATAAGTTGGTTAAAGTCATCAAGAAGGAAAGATCCGTCCGTGGTAGCACGGAAAACGTGATCCTTACCATTGGTGGAAGCACCAGCAAGTGCGCCCATGATGAGGTTAGCAGAAGTCCGCTCTTGTTTGAGCAGAATTTCTTGAGCCATGCGAGTAAATGTCTTGCTTACAACGTCCATGCGGCTTTTGGCAGCATAACGACGATCAAAGCTAACAGCGGTATCAAGGCTGTAAGTAGCAATCTTCAGCTCGGACACTGTAGGAACAACTTGGTTCTGTGGAAGACCACCAGCAACAGTATTGCTGTAGATCTGCACGTAATCCTCATCAGTTACATCGTAGTAAAGGTCAAGAGGAATAGAAGGGTTGTCTTCAGAGTTGAATTGAAGAGAGGAAAAGAGGTTACTCAGCACTGGGGCGTTGTTGATAACTTCAGCGATAACTGGACCAATAAATTGGGCAAGAGCGACCTGCGCCTCATAGGCAACAGAACGGTTCTTTGAAGCCATAGCTTGAATAAGCTCTACTTGTTCTGGGGTTCTTTTAAGAGAAATTTTCATATTTGTTATATTTTCTAGTTAATTGTTAAGATTACAGACCAAGTGCGATTACGGCGTAGTCGCCTTCCCAAGCATCGGTGATGGTTCCGCTTGAGCGGCTTCCAGTACCAATAACTGTACCAACTTTGTCAGCTGAGTTTGCAGCACAAGGTACAACCTTGCCGCTTTCAACTGCACTTAGAGCGATTCCGCTTCCGACTCCCATTGATCCGCTGTATCCGTCTGCGGTAAGAGTGAACATGCCGCGAGTAGCAACAGGAACAGCTTGACCAGGCATAACGCAAAAGAGTTCTTCTGCTTTTACTGGGTTGTAAAGGAGCTTCTCGCCGTTTTCGTCATACTGAGCAGTTTGACGAAGAGTAAGTCCAAGAAGAGGTTCTCCGCTTACTGCAGGAGCACACTTAAGGTTAACACTTGGGTATTGAGCCTTGATGAATGGATAATCTGTCTTACCTAGGTAAGAGTCATCCGAATAAGATACTGGGTCCTTATCAAAGTCACCTGCGGAGACTTTAACGAAAACACCAGCGTCACCGTATGAAGAACCCGTAGTGGATTCATTTACATACGCGCCTTCTAGAGCGAAAAGATTAATAACATCATTTTCGTCATATTGTCTGAATGGTAGAATTCTGAGCATAATTTTGTTTTTTGTTTAGATTTTTAAGAAATTTCGATATTTTTGCGATCAAACGCTTTAGCAAATTTTTCCATAAAGGTTTGCTCTTCGCGTGACACAGTTTCATTAGAATTTGCAACTGCAGTTTCTGTAGACTCAACAGAATCAAGAATTTCCTCGGTAGTTTTTTGAGGTTCTTGAGTTTTGCCGTTTTTAGAAAGCCGCTTTTGGACTTCTTCTTGGATCCTGGCTTCAACTTGCTTGTCGAATTCTTCCTTAGCCTCTTTGCTCTTGTGCTTCCACACAACATCCATTTTATTCTGGAATGAAGCAAATGCCTCTTCGGTTTCTTCAACAGACTTAAGCTCTTGTGCCAAAAACTCCCTGTCTTCGTCTTCAAGATCAAATTTTTGATCGAGTACGTCCATACGCTCATTAAAACGAGCAACCGCATTTTCAGCTTTTTTATCAGCTTCGTGAGCGGCGATTTTAGATTGGGCTTCGTCAAACTTGCTCTTCAACTCTTCAACCGAAGATTTGAGTTCTGCATGTTCTTTAGCGACAGCCTCTTTCTCTTCTTCTGACTTCTTGAGTTCTGCACGGAATTGCTCGTCTTTTTCTTTGATAGCATCAGTAAAGGTGCTGGTCATTGAGGCGATAGATTCTTGCGAGAACTTCTTTTCGGTGAGAAGGTCCTTCAGTTCGGAAATTACATTTTCGAGTTCCATAGAATTAGTCTTTTTAAGGTTTACATTATATTTTTCGCTTTGTGAAATATTTTTATCTCTTTTATCTCTTATAACAACAGGATCTTGCCGCTCACTCTTCATGTAGACGCCTTTGACATCTGCTGCAGGGTTAGTGGTATATCCTATTCCTAGTGGATAAATCTTGCCTTTGATGAGTCTATTCACTGGCTCACCATCGTCAGTTTTTCCAGAGCCACCGTAAGCTTTGAGATAGCCTACCATGGTCTCCATTTCCTCTGGATCAGAAATAATTCTTGATTCACTCAAGTTATTACTTCCAACTGCCAAATCAAATTCAGAAAAACCAACCTCCCAACTCGTCGATATCATTTGCATGAATTCGTCGTCTTGGGAAACTGACCTTTCAAGAGCTTCGGCAAAAATAGCGTTCGCAGACTTATAAACAACTGCGCCAAGGGCGATGTTAAATGGTTCTTTGTAGTTTTTTGCTTCTGATTCAGAAATTATTTTACTAGAACCGTATTCGCTCCAACCAGCGGTTGCTATATGTCCAACGATCTTCTCTTTGTCATGCTCTATGTTTGTAGGCTTATGGAGAAAGTTTTTTGTGTATGCTACGGCGGTTTCAGAGTTTATCCCGTCGCCATTTTTATTAAATTTATTTACTACCGCAGCATTAAAAGCGACACCCATTAGGTCTATATTGCTTTCGAAATCAATTCCCTTGGGGACTAAATAATCAAGATTATGAAGAGACGCCTCAGAAATAAAAGCCTCACTTATCTCGCATGGAGAAACCTGAGCCTCAAAAGTGGTCGTATATTTATAATCCGCGCTATTCGCTTTTGATTGACTCTTTTGTTTTTTCATTACTATGATATAAGATGGCGGCTGAATAATTGTCTAGTTCGTGTTTTGCCGCTATTTCTAAAATTTCAGGCAATACTTCCAGGTTTTGAATCTCTTCTAAGTTAGATACACAAGAAAGGGCGGTTTGTGCCCAATTTTCAATATTTGTAGAACAAACTACCGCTTCGCACATACTATCCAACATTCCTTTGTTCTTTTTGGTGAACCTTTTGATGTTAAGTTTGTCCTTCATAACCTCTTTGATGGATGCTCTGGCAGACTCAAGTTCCATGATTGTTTCTTGGATATTTTTGCGAGAATAACTAGCTTGTGAATCCGCCGATTCTTTTTGAGGAATGCCGCTTGTCCCTTCTGGTCTACCAGCTTGTCCATCTGGACCTGTATTTTGGGAGCTTTCTGCGCCCTCGACCATAGGAACACCGCCAACGATTGGGTTGTAATATCCCTTCTCCCTGTCTTCGATGAACTTCTCTTGCGAGGGTCTGATCTCCTCGACCTTTGGAAATTTACCAGTGTGGAACATTTCCATGCCTTGTTGCGGGGTGATGACCCCAAGTTCCATTAAGCGAGTGGCGACCCTCATTAGTTGTGTCTCATCCCTCATATCGATATCCTTAAATACTGCCGTTGGATAAGACCTAAAGCCAAGCTCAAAAGCTACTCTTTTAATTTCTTTTTGTAAAAAGTCTGAAAGGAACGCGTTTCTTGCTTCCTTAAGTCTGTCAATAAATATCTGAGCTTTAACTTGCGTCGCCCCGTATTTCTCTTCTCCAACAACCACATTCTGGAGTCCTTGTTTAATATCTTCGTTAAGAGTTTTATATTTTTCAGAACCAAGTACTTTATTAAGGTCTGGGATAATGAAATCAGCTTTAGTTGTATAGTCTGAAACCAAAACGCGACCAACGCTTTCGTTTTTAAACAGGGTTTGCATTGCGTTAAGGTTTTGAGCATTTATGCCACCTTTTTCTGGCTCGGCACCCATGGTTATAAGCAGAATAACATTCTCAACGGTTCTCGTTATTGCTTGATCCATTTTCTTAAGCTCAAGCTTTGCATTGATATCCTCAAGAACGGCGTAACCAAATGGAATTGCAAATGGTTCATAATCCTGCTTCTTATAAAAAGAATGAGAAAGTTTTACAGGGTCAAGCTCGATGCTCAGTCCGTCCATACCATATTGACCAGATTTTATTTCTTTCTGAGCCTCTTTTGGCAGGGCATCAAAAATTTCTTGGTCTTCTTCAGTAGATGGATTTTGCAATCTCGCCATTTCGTACTCAGAAAGTATTTTTTCGTAACTTCCTGTGTTGAAAGATGAAGATTTTTTTGCGACAATATCGTATGGGTTTAATACTATATACCTAATCGGTACTTTATTCTCTACACCATTTTTTGGAGCTACCGAATTAATAAGTTGTAAGAAATCATCCGTTTTAAACTTTCCGTCTAGGCGGTAAAGGAAAATATTACCACTCCTGTAATACTCCCTGAAGTATTGATCTTTAAGGTTCGTTAGGTTAATCTTTTTAAACCATTCAGAAAAGAACTCCCTACTTTTCTTCGTCCCTCCGTCAAGAAACAATTCTGTATTCGCAAATTCAGACATAATATCTATCGCATTACGGAAAACAGAAACATTGGCATAGGCTTTTTGGCAAAGCTCAATAGACTCTCTTACATTTATCCCATCCGAAGCATAAGAGTAAGGCAATAGCCCCCTTCTTATACTTGAGAACCTATCTATTGTGTTTTCAAAAGCAGACCTGTTAACCCTGCTCATTGAAGAACCCACATTGGAGGTCCTTGAATAAGAGGCTTTAGCTTTGTTAGAGTAAGAAGCGGAAGATACATAAAACGGATCTCCCATGCTTTCTGGCGCAAACTCTTCCTGAATTGCTTGCGATTGTTGAGGTTGTTCGTCAAACTTATTCCAATAGTTTGACTTCTTAGTATACTTTCTCTTTGCCATAACCTATTATACACCCAAAAGTCGAAAGTTTAACTTTTAACTTTTGAAAGTGACATTTAATTTTAACGAATGAACATGGGGGTAAATGTTCCTTGGTTTGTTTCAATATTATCGTCAATCATATCATAATAAATATGCATCATCCAATTGCCAAGAATCAAAGCAGAATAAGAGTCTTTCCTTGCTTTATCTGCGCCCTTTTGTTTTCTTAAGTTAAGTGGTAAATCAAAACTTTGAGTTCCTTGCGTAGATGTATTCACCTGTATAAGTGCACATTCAACTTTAATCAAATCCATCATATCTTTTTGATGTTCTACAAAGTCAATCATTTTTGAAGCCTCTGATGACTCATTATAGTTAGGAATAAACTTCAATTCCTTAATGGGTATTCTAGCCTTTCTTTGTTTATTGTAATCGTCATCCATCGCGGCTCCAGCAAAGAATATTCTCTTGTGATCAAATGACGCTTGCAATAATTCATTGGCATAACGAATCCACTTAGAACTAGGCTTCCTTAAGAAAACATAGGTGTTATTATCTTTGTTGTATTGTCTCTTCAAATCCCTCAAACCCTTCTCATACTCTTGGTGATCGTCTAAATCCGCGTCTATGATATTTAATTTTAATTTTTTTGATTTAAAAATACTGCTCTCGTTACATGAGTTAAAAAACTGAACACCCCCGTTGTAGTCACCAACTATTGCAACAATATTGAAGTGTTCAATAAGATAAGCAATATATTTGATATGAGTCTTTAAGTTAGAACCAGACAAAGCATAACTATGAACTATTGTGCCTTTTTTTGTTTCTTTGTTTAACTTAATAAGCATCATGGCAAAATCGTCAGAACCTTCGCTCTCAGACCAAGAAGGGTCAAAAGCAAGTATATATTCATCGGCATGTTCTCCAATAACTTCTACACATTGACCTTCGCCATCTGGTATTGTACATTCCGCCATTTTACTTACCTTAAAATACCCAGAGCTATCGTCTGTGAATACAGCCATAAATTCCCTGTCGAACTGAGATTGACTCATTGTAGCTTTAGCTTGGTCAATAAGGTTTTGGTCATAAAGTTGCTGGGGAGCGCAATCATAACTAAAATGCATTATAACTCTATGCGCTCCGTCTTGCTCGTTCTCATCTAAAATCAAACTTTCATATTTTTGATACATTTTATAAAGATACTCAAACTTATAAGATGCGGAAGACAAGCCAATGATCTTATTGTTAGGCCACTTGGTTCTGTCCTCTTCTTTCATCTTCCCTTGTTTGATCATCTCTGTTTCTACATCCCAAGTCTCTTGCCTCTCGGTTGGGTTTTTAATAACAGACAGGAACGGCATAATAACCTCATTCAAAACTTTCTCAGGCATAAGGAGAAGCTCATCAATAATCATTCTCTCAAAACGGAATCCACGTAACTTTTCTCCATCGCCTAATGGCAATGCGGTAATCTTACTTGACCCAATCTCCATAACCCACTGGTCGTTAGCTTTAGAAACCCTCGTTATACACTGAGAAAGAAATTCGGCTTTGGGGCTTGCCGCAATTTCCTCCATCTTTGTAAATATCATTTTTGACTGGCGAAATGATTTTGAGATGATTCCTATATGAACTCCCTGATTCATCATGCCGTCTAATAGCGCAAAAACCGCCGTAGAGAAGCTTTTGGACATTCCACGACTCCATATGCCCAAAAAGTAGTCGGACTCCATCATAGCTTTAATAGCCATATGCTGAAACGGAAATAATTTTACTCCAGTCATCAGTTCTGAAGCAAAAGATGGGTTTTGTCTTAAAAATTTATAAAGAAGCTCCTTTGCTTTCTCTTCCTCTATATATTCGTCCTCTATCGCCAACAACTCTTCGTTGATATTTGGGAATCTGTTTCTTGTTTCTTGTATGCCTTTTTCCCAACTCATTTCCAGTTAAACCCTCCTAATTGTGAATGTTTTTCAGCGATGCGTTTTGACCAAAAATAATCAACATCCGTTTTCCATAAATTCTTACCAAACATTAGTAGTTTAGGTATCAACTCGACACTGTAATCTCTCGAACCAGAAAATATAAATTGGCAACAGTCCTTATACTTGTTTTGTATGTCTCTCATGTTATGATATACATAATCTAGTTTGTATTTTTTGTAACTTTTCTTATTATAGGATTCCATACCAGCAAAACTCATTTCCGTCACCACAAAGAGGTGGCTTCCAAGTTCCCTGCACCGATCAAGCTCTTTGCAGAAGCGAGAATAGCCGACCGTTACTGTGCTACAAAAATCACCAAAAGATTTTCTATCAACATAAGTATAATCGTAGTTTTCTGCGGTAACAGAGTAATCACCAATATCTAACTTGTGTCTTTCTGAATTTTTAAACTTAAGTGGCTGTTGTTCTCGTGTATCAATTAATATTTTAATGTTTGAGAAATCATCACGGAAATTTTTGGGCAACCCTTCACTCAACAATGGCTTAACATCACATTTATCACATGCGTCAGTATAGCTGCCAAAATATTTTTTATAAACATCTATGGACGGCAACCCAGAGCTAACAAGCTCTAGGTTAGTGGGACCATAGTCAAGATTTTTATCAGAAATTCTCTTCTTTAGAAGGTCGCCTATATAACCTTTAACTTCTTCGTCGTCAGTCTTGCCTATCCACTCCATAAGTTGGTGCGGTTGGGAAAAATCACTACTGAAGTAGTCTTTATAATTTTTAAACGGCAACAACTCTCCAGTGAGTTTATTTTTCCGCCTAAAATTCCTAACGTAATAATCGCCAAGTAAAATCCCGTGTTTTTTTACATGGCAATGTAAACTTCTAAGTGAATCGAAATCCTCTTCACATTCTAAGCATTTAAATGACATCGTCTTGACTTATTCCTAAGATTCTTGCTTTCCATTCCGCCATGCCCTCAAGCTTCTCGGCTTCCTTCTTAACTATGAGTTTTTGCATTTCTGCTATCTTAACCATGTTGTCTCTTTCCTCCTTTTCTTGAAATAATTGAACTATTGATAAAAAAGAAGCATTTCCTTTTGTTTTGGATTTCATTCTTTCAGAACGGTCACCTTGTAACTTCTTGGTTAGGTTTTCTATGCGATTTTCACACTGATGGTATTCTGAACTCTTGGCTTTAATGATTTCGGCTAAACGAACGGACATTTCTGTTTGATCGTCAGCAACATCAAACATATCATTAAGTTTGTTTAAATGTTTGCTAATAACCTCAAGGTTAATAATCTCTTTGCATACATTTAGATACAAGTTAATCTCGTCTGCCGTCAGGTCAGGCTTATCCCAGGTTAACCTTATAAACTCTTGCTCAAACAGCTCCCTGTCGCTCTTGTCTAGGTAGTTGTTAATGATTTTTATAAATCTTGAGTTTGCTAAGTGTATACCAAGCCTTTCCACGCATACTTGATATTGTCTATTAAGTTTTGACTCTTCAAAAGTAGTTCCTGTCGCATCGTTTATCTTTTTAACTATTCTAACTGGAGATCGCGGCGGTGTATAGGAATTTAAAGCCCCACTATCTTGACTAGGTAGGAAATCTGGGTTGACCTCTTGTATATGTCCTAATACAGACCTTTGTTCGTTACTTAACGAAGTTACATTCTTTTCTGGAAAGACAAGTTTAGCAATAGCCAGAGAAGACAGACCGTCTTTTGCTTGGTCAAGGATAAATGCGCTTTGTTGTTCAGTGAATTCTATTTTTTCGCACTTTTCTGGTCTAGTCGTTTTATAATCAAGACCTTGATCAATAAGGAAACGGGCAACCGCTTTACCCTCTTTATTACGACCATCTAAACTTTCATCTCTGAAACACTTCTTTGTTAAGATGTTTAAGTCGCTGATCTTTTTAAAGTTTTTAATCAAAAAATCCTTTTGTTCTTCATTTAGTGTCATTGATTATTATGTCGTTTTCTTTGATTATTTCTGCGGCTTTTTCCATAAACATTTTCTTTAAGTTTTTTACTTGTCTATAACCAGCCTTTCTTTTTTTCTCGTTTGTCTTATAGCCCATAAACTTAGCAACATCTTCCTCTGTCGATTGTTCAAAGAACAGCATATAATAAGCAGTATAATGAACTTCACTAAGGCTGTTTTTCATATGTTCGTTCAACTTATCTACACAAGAATTAAAACAAAGCTCACTTTCGGGGTTGTAGCTTAACTCATGCATATGGTTTTCAGAAGGGACCGCGATTTTTAAATCGAATGCAATTTTTTTTGTTTTTTCCCACTTTCTATATTTACTACACTCAGAATTCTGATGCTTACTGGGTGTATAAGAACAGGCATCATCGCCCATGTTAAATTCACAGTTAACGCACGGTCTAACATAGTTGCCGTAGTGGTTTCTAACTAAATTCCTAATCTGATTGGTGATAATAGTGCCAATCCAAGGCTCAAGAGGCAAATCTTGATTCCACATGTGCCATTTCTTATATATGTGCAGCTTTATAACCTGCTCTACGTCTTCAAAATCAAACCAAGTAATACAATCGAGCCTCCATCTGCTTCGTTGTTTCCTAATGGCAATTTCTATTACGTCTA
>Ga0070747_1001460_pt1 | contig 11562 bp, 16 predicted proteins | sample VirMetDEL_Mar_31_FD_77321 | JGI IMG/M metagenome (GOLD analysis project Ga0070747, IMG submission 77321) | Aqueous microbial communities from the Delaware River and Bay under freshwater to marine salinity gradient to study organic matter... | ecosystem: Environmental > Aquatic > Marine > Coastal...
AGTTTACCTGGCAGTGGTTCAATAGAATGTGAGAATCCGCCAAATGGATTACTATCCAATGTAAGTGCTTTACGTATGCCTTTGAGACTGTCTAATAAACCCATGTTTCTATTTATACCTCTACTAGTATTTAAACACTATTAAGAAAATCCCTAAAAGGGACTCTTAATTGCGCTTTTGACAAAGAAATGTTTTTTCACGATTTCTTGATCTAACTCAGCAGCTACCTTTGGATGTGTTGCCATTTTCTGTTGAAGCTGTGCCAACATTTGTTTGCTGTTCTGTTCTTCTGTTAGTGTTGCATCAGGAACGTAAGCATCACGAATTGATTTTGCACATTCGTCAATAATTTCATCCATCAAAGCTTTCACCTTAGATTCTTGAATATTGTTTGCCCACTCCTCGTACTTACCAATTTGCTTTCGTAAGTCTTGATAATGAGCTAACCCTTTATCGCAATCCTGCTTCTGCTTTTCAATCTGTTGATACTGTTGCTGGATTTTACCCATCTCAGTTTCAAAGTTCCGCAACATCTCTAAGACTTGCTTACTGTCGAGCTTTTCTTTTTCAACCGTTGTGCTAACTTCTACAAATGCGCCACGTTGCGCAAAACTTCTTTTCATTTCACTCATTTTATAATGTCTCCGTAGTTAATGGTTTTCCACGTTTGATTGTTTCAATAACTTCTTTCTCAAAATCGTAACTTGCAGATGAAACCGTTTTCTTATACTTTACTGATCCGTTTGCATCAATACCGTCTTGCACTTCTGCAACGTGGTTAGTCATCAGCTTATTACCGTCTTTATCAGTCTTGTAAACCTTATAAGAAATGATACCTACACCGCCCTCGATAGTCGCCTGTAAGTTAGCAATGTGCATTTCAGGGTTCTGCGTAAAAGCTTGTTTAGTATTACCTTGTGGAATAACAACAGACTTCGCTGATGATAATCTTTTCAGCTCAGCTAATCGTGACTTCACCCTCGATGCAACTGGCATCATTAAACTCATATCGACTGTGTTCTTTACTGCGTTTTTAATATTCTGTGCGACATCTACTTTCGGGATGCCACTGCCTAAATCTTTTTCATTACTCATTTTTGATATACCCTATTTTTTTTAAAACTTGTGAGCCATTAAGGTCAAACTTAATTATGAAGCCCTCTCGTTTAACAACTGAGCGTGATGCTTTACAAATCGAACTGTGACTAATTCGTAAAACGGTTGATAACTGATGCATAGTATAAAAGGTTTCTGGGTTTGCTTCCAGCAACTCAATTATCTCGTGCTGTCCGATTTTACCTCAACCTCTTTTTTTAATCCACAATGTTGACAAACATCTGTGCTTGGCGGGTTTAGTTTTCCACACATTACACACTGCCAGTTTTGAACGCTAATATATTTCTTCATCTTTATTCTCTACCCATTCTTCTTCATCGTCTTCATCGTCATCCATATCAACAACACCGAAATCGAACTCAAACTTATCCATCTCCAATCGTTCAAGCGCATACCCAAGCGCAATGGCAATATCTGAATGAACACCAGTCTCAACCAGTTTACCATTTACTCTGGCAAATGTCGTCAACTCGTCCATAATCATATGAGCAATTTCTTTATCTCTTTCAGTCTTGTAAGGAATGTGAATACGCCTGTTCTCGAACTGAGTTGCCAAGCGATTAATCATAGGAGCTTTACCAACAGTATGTCGCTGTTCTTCAAACTCACCCTTAGGAGTTTCTTTCTTCTTAGCTGGGTCAGATGCCGCAGTCCAGAATAAAGTTCTTGGGAATGAATACTTCTGGAGTTCCGTACTCATTGACCGAATACTGTTCTCCTCAAGTGCGTTGTCCTCGTATCCGACAGTTGCACTAATCATTTCAATATAATCAAATTGTTGTGTAATACTTAAACCTTTCTTTAGAATACACTGGAACAAATCATACTCACCGTCAAGTCGTACACCGACACCAACGAATGCTGATTTATCAGCAGTAACCCTATCGGAGAAAGCGAAGTCCACTCCCTGCACCTTTTGCGAGTATCCTTTCAAAGGATCAAAGAATGACAAGTCCTCGTCGAAACAATCCTGTACCCAATCTCTCTTAATGATGGATGCACTATCATCAATCGGATTGTTCATGTATTCAGACTCGAATGCAGCAGAACCCATAATACGCTTTCGTTCTTGTAGTTTCTTTAAGTTGTATAATGCACCGAACAAAGGTGTACCGTCCTCTTTAATAGCACGGTATATCTTTCCGTTGTGTACTCTAAGTTGATTTGCTAAGAGTGAGTCGTGATGTAAGATAGTTCCAATCATCTTAATCTTTCCGTTCTCTGGGTCAACCGCAGGAATGATTTGTTTATTGAGTTTGTCAATATCCTTCTTTCGTAAGTCTGGGTTAAGCACCCTCGTATCATCGTCAATATCATCCAGAAGCACGAGTGATGGTCGTGCTGATCCAAACTTTAGACCTCGAATGTTCTTCTCGAATGATAAAGCTTGAACTCGGATACCACGATAATCAAAACAATCTTCTCTGTCTCTCCCACCCAGTTCTTCATCCCTGACCGCATGAACTTTATAATTCCCGTAGATAAAGTTAAGCATCTTGTTATTCTGTATCTCGTGCTTAATCGGTTCTAAGAACTGCACAGACTTCTCATGATTCTGTGAAGTGTAGACAATATATTTCTCTTTTTTATAAATCAATAACCAGATAACAAGCCCTAATCCGACGAGAGTCGATTTGCCATGACCACGGGGAGCGGCAACAATAGATGAACCGTCGCTATTAAAGGTGTCGAATATATCGTAGTGGAAATCAGCAAAGCGTTTCGTGAATGCAGTTGGAAGACAGAACCGACAGAATGTTTCAAAGTTCTTTGGATATTCAAAAAGATTATACAGAGACTTCATGATAAATCTCTTTGTCTTACCAGACCGCATTATTAATTCACAGTCTTGCACCGTCACCTCTTTTTCAATCATTCCTTATTTAACATCTCCAATAATTCATCAGCTTCTTCTGCACTCAGTTCAACATTGATATTAATATTTTTTTGTGTAATATTAAGTTTATCACCGTGAGTTGTTCGGTGATAACGGTCTTTGAAATGTAAGAAGTCTTTAGTATTGATTTCTTTATTCTTCCAGGCGGTCTCAAGTTTATCGTACATATCGAATGCAGAGACGGAAGGATCATTAAACTTCGCAAAAAGCATATCAGCTTGTTCTGGTGTCATTTCACCACTCTCTTTAATTCGTCTGATACGTTGTCCAATTATTGATTGAGGGTTGTTCTTGTTTGCTCGTCCAGCTTTTGCCTTATCAGGGTTTATCTTGACTATACCTTGATTATTCTTCTTAAACTGTGTCGCCTTATTTGGAAACGTTCCCACTATTCTTCAACCTCAACATAATTGTATTCAAACGCTTCATTCCTGACAGCATTGACTGCTTGTGTTAATAATCGAGATCTTGAAATTCCCCTCTGTTTCAAATATAATAAATTTTCTTCGCTAATTGTACATGAGATTATTTTTTTCATAATATTTATTATGTATACCAGTATATAAAGGTTTTGTGTAAAAAGTTGGTTAAAAAGAAATGAACCCAAAAGAAGTCTCGTGATGGCGAAAAACTTAAGGGTTCATCTATAATTTATATACATTTTTTATTTATAAATCTTTTGGTAAAAAAAGTTGGCGACGCTTTTTTGGGCTCGTCGACAAAAGTTGGTTAGTTCCTAAGAGATAAACCAACTAACCAACTTTCTGTATTTCATTTCGACTTTTGGGTGTCCCCACTGCGTTATATCTACGCAGGTGGGGGTCACTACGTACACCCTGTCGAAGGCGCATGTGGAAAAACCATCTTTTTTATCAACATTGTTTTCTCGTCGAGAAATAAAAAGTTGGTTATTTTGATATTTGACTAACCAACTTACCAAAAGATTTATAAATATGAACTATTTGAATATATTTGATGGCGAAAAACCAAGCTTATGTAAATGAGTACTCCCCATTTTTGCAGGAGTATCTAAAAGATTTCCAGAACAAAACACAGTTGTTTAATATTCCAGTTGATACACCATCACAAACACCTGATGAATATTTATACAAAGGAGATGAAACACTGTTCTTAAAAAACACACGGAAAATTCTGAGAAATGAACTTTGTATTGAATTTGATTTCACAGAGTTTGCAAAGAACGACGACAATGAATACAAAAAAGCTAAACTCTTTGCAAAAGAACAAATCGAAAAAATAAAAAATTATCTCATAGAACTTGACTATTCATTCCACATGACAGATCATCAAGGAAAGTCTCCCTATATTAGACTTCGCATACCAGGACTTGAATATCAAACAGAAAACATTGCGAATCAATATAAAATCAATCTACGGAATAAAATAATAAAGAATGTGCAGAACCCGTATCCTGAACATATTTTGATTGATGATGGACTCCACAGTGAAAATATTGGAGTACCACTCGAAGGTTCAAAACACCGAACTTATGACACAGTTGTTAAAATAGTCGAACAACATCAAGGATCCAAAACTGTTGAACCAGATATTATCAAAAGACTTTACGAAAAGAATATCTTAAACGACAGTACAAAATCAAACCAGATTGATAAACTTGAAGTTGCAGATATTAAAATTGAGATGTTGAGTGAATTTTTCCAAAAGAATTTCGAGTCACCAAGAAGAAATAAACTAACAATGGCACTTGCAGGTATTCTCCATCAAAGAGGAATATCATACAATGATGCTTGTAGTATCTTAAGAAAGGTTTGGAAAGTACACATGGATGATGTACCAATTGAACAACGCTTTAATGAAATGAAATCGACCTTTGAAAAAGATATTTCAGAAGTGGGTGTTTGGTCTTATCTTGTTCAAGCGTTTGAGGAAAATAGCAACGAAATAACATCGTTTTACAACTGCTTCCCTAAAAAGGTACACATTGAAAATGAATTCTCTCTAAACGAATTTATTAAGCTCGATATTCCAAAAGTTGATTGGTTCATAAAAGACATCTTACCAAATACTGGAATCACTTTTATGGGTGGAAAACCAGGAAGGGGAAAATCTATTCTTGCTATTCACATGGCGTTTCATATTGCAGCAGGGATACCGTGGCTTGGCAAGTTTCAAACAAAAAAAGCAAAGGTACTCTACATTGACGAGGATAACTCACTTCACTCGCTCCATCATCATTTCGGAATTATAGCAAGAGGATTGAAAGAATTTACGACTGAGGACATTGAAAACTTTACTGTGGTGACAGACCTTGGAATCAAGATTGATGATATGAACGACACGAGAATTGAAAAGCTTGTTGTGAAGCATCGACCAGACCTTGTAATATTAGATTCTTATGTACGGTTTATGAACGGTGACCAGAACGACAATAAAGAAATTGCGAGAACGTATGATGTTATTAAAAAAATAATGGCAAAATACAAGTGTGCGTTTTTCAGTCTGCACCACGTTGCAAAAAGCAATGACCAGTTATTAAACGTGACTTCTATGGAAGCATTAAGAGGTGGTGGTGATATTGCAGGTCAGGCAAGTGGTGTTTTAATGATGGAGAAAGAATCACCAACGGATAATGTATTCCACTTTGGTCAAGGAAAGAACAGATTTGCTCCTTCAATTAGTCCGTTTAAGCTTCGACTTGAAAACGGTGAAGATAACTCTGTTAATTTTGTCTACAATGGTTCATTGTTAGGTAAGAAACAAGCAGAGGTACAAGACGCATTGTTTATGATTTATGAGCATGTTATGAACACTGGCAATGAAATTTTCACGAGAAAAGACTTCATCGAGGTTTGCAGCTTAACAGATGCAAAAGCGAAAACAATACTAAAAAAACTAGAGGATAATGAAAAAATAATGAAACCCTCTTTCGGTAAATACAAACTTATTATCGGTGTTGAAGAAATGGAATTGGAGAATATATAAAATGATTATTAACGACAGGTTCGTTAAGTTCAAGACTGATAACGAAAGAGTCTTATCACATCCTTATATCAATGATGTTCTCGTCTACGACATTGAGTGTGATTCATTTGACTTAGACACGTCAAGAGTTAAGTTTGTTGGGTTTTATTCATACAAGTACGAGAAGTATATTCTCTTGCACATAGACAATCATGAGAGAATTCAAGGACTTATTAACGAGCATCGGATTCTTGTTGGGTTCAATAATAAGTTTTTTGATGGACCAATAATGGAAAACCCAGTGAACGGGTTTGACCTCAAATATAAAATTGTGTTTGATTGTCTCAGTGTTCTCTATGATATGGAACGACGACGACCAAACCGTGAGGTTATTATCAAGAACCCTGATGGAAAAATGTTAGCAAGTATTTTGAAGAACCGAAAGCTCAACAGTGTTGCAGAAGCTTTGAACATACCAGTAAGCAAGGGTGATATTGATTACAAGCTTTTTCAAAAGGACGAGTGGTCTGATGCAGAGATCCAAGAAATCTTTATCTACCTTTACAAGGATATTAACATTACCAGACAAATTTTCGAGTATTATATAACATACTTCGATGGATTTCGTGACTTAGTTCCAGATGATAATATCAAAAGACTAAACTATATCAGAAGTTCAACAGGGTCATTTGCTTACTCAGTAGTTTGTCACTTGGCTGATATACCACTTGTGTTTGAGGATGATAAGGAAAAGCTTAAGCTCAAGCCAGATAACGGTGGTGGATATGTACTCGCTCCACAGGTCGAGTATGCTGAGAATGTTGTTTATCTTGATTTCGCATCACTCTATCCGCACTTAGTTTTCCAGTGTAATCTACTAACACCTGCGGATGAAGGTTGGTCTGGTGATGGGTTCTTTCCCGTCAAGGGAACTTATGACAAAACGTCACAAGGAAAGATTGATAAGATATTAAAAGACATTTATATGAAACGTCGTGAACTAAAAAGGGCTAAGGATCCTCGTGAGCTTGGGTACAAGATTGCAATCAACTCAATCTATGGTATTAGTGGAAGCCCAGTCTTTAAGAATGTCTTTAACACAACAACTGCTGGTGATTGTACTGCAATTGGAAGAAAAACTATTCAGTTTACGAGAGACCAGTTTGAAGCACACGGATATAAAGTCATTTATGGTGATACTGATTCAGTGTTTGTACAACTCCCAAATGGTAAAACAGTTCAGAATTTACTTGACCTCTCAAAAAGTGTAATAGCAACTATTCAAGCACATATGCCATTCCCAGTCTCAACATTTGTTCTGGATGTTGATGACGAGTTTGATAAGGTTTGGTTGTTCAAGAAGAAACACTATGCAGGGTTCAATAAGGATGGAAAGTTTATTATCAAAGGACTTTCAATCATTAAGGGCGACGCATCACAACTGGCTCAGTTATTATTCGATAAGATAAGACCACTGATGATTGAGAAGAAAGACATTAAGTTTGACCGTGAGTATATTGCGAACTTGATTGACATAGAACTAAAAAAGAACATCACCATTATCGGTAGTCTTTACAACGTGAGGAATCCTGATTCTTACAAATCAGCATCATCACTTCAATGTCAGATTGCAACAGAACACGGCGCTGGGTCACACGTCTTAATCCCGAACAAAATTATCGGTGATGTTGGCAAGAGTAAAAAATACTGTACACCAGAGGAAGCGGTTGACCTTAAAATCGAGGACTTATGCCTTGATAAATTATGGCATGAATTAGATCCATTCATAAAACGACCAAAAGATTTATAAATAAGCTTATATATAATATATACAGGCTAACGGTTTCAAACCAATGTAAGCCAAAGGTAAAAAATATGACAAACTATGAAGAAGAATTAAAAATGCAGGACGAGTTCCTGGACGAATCTGACAACGACGCTTTGAGTATCAGTGATTTAAATGAAGGTAGCAGTTTTATCAGCAATCCAAAAGTTGGTGATGCTGTAAAATTTACAGTTGATAAAATCTCTAAACTTGAGGGTGCGAAGTGTGTTGTGAAGAAGAAAGACGGTGGAAGTTTCAACAAAAGTTTATCTAGTGTTGACTACTGTTATGAAATCACAACATCTGAAAACGCAACTTACACAGTATCTAGTTGGGAAATTTTTGGTAAGATAAAAGCAATCTTCAAGAAAATTGGTAAGATTAAAGGCGTTGAATTAGAAGTCGACCATGTAAAGGATGGTATGAAAAATCGTGAAGGCGACAACTATGCTGTTCGGACTAAAATCGAGGGCGAGTATAAATCGTTGAATCGTGATACAGGAGCTTGGGAGTAATCCCTTTTCCTTTTTTTATGATTTACACTTTAAAGCAAAAGGGTAGATGGATCTGTATTTCACCTCGACCTGAGTATCATGTTTATACTTTTTTACAACATCATCTACAATATAAAAGAACTGGATACGCTGTGAATCCTTTATGGAATATTGTCAATCTTTATCAACCTAAGCGACAACGATTCGGTATAGGACTTCATAAAAGAGTCACTAAACTATTTGACGAGCATGGTATAGAATACGTCTCAGAGCTAAATAAAAGCCCTATAACAGACAATCTTGTTCTAAAGGATGATGGGTTGCGTGAGTACCAAATAGAAGCGATTAAAGAACTAAATGCAAAGCGTGGTGGTATTCTCTCGCTTCCAACAGGTGCAGGTAAAACTCGTACAGCAATTGCCCTTATTGATGTCTTAGAACTACCGACGTTGATTGTTGTTCCGACCTTAGATTTAAAAATTCAGTGGGAAGATAGAATAAAAAAGAAGAACGTGATTATTTCTACTTATCAAGGTCTTAAAAGAAAATCATTTATCAAGCAGTTCAAGCTGGTTGTATTTGACGAATGTCACATAGTAGCAGCGAAAACGCTTCAACTTATTGGTTTTAATCTCTCAGAGGATGCAGTCACTATCGGATTATCAGCAACGCCAATGATGCGTGATAACGACAACATGAAGATTGAAGCAGTGCTTGGTAATATTGTATATGCAATCACACTCAGAGAACTCATTGACTTGGGGTACTTAGTCGACGCTACTGTTCATTATCATAGAATCAGACCACCAGAAGCAAATGCTAATCTTGATTATGCTGAGAGTTATGATTTAAACATAATGAACAACTCTGAGAGAAATGATTTAATTGCAGATCTTGCATCAGAAGCGAAGGGGTCTGTTCTGATATTGGTTGACCGAATCGAACACGGTGAGATGTTACTTCAATTATTGGAAGGAGAAGATGTGCGGTTCATTAATGGTGGTTCAAAGGACAGAACTGATTTAGATTATCGGATCATCATTGCCACAAGCATTTTTGACATGGGTGTTGATATTCCAAGACTGCAAACCTTAATCCTTGCAGGTGCTGGAAAGTCATTCATCAAGGTAGTTCAACGTATGGGTAGGGTTTTACGTACTCATAAGGATAAAACAAAAGCTATTGTCCACGACTTCATTGACAATAGTCGATACTTTTACAAACATTCAATGGAACGGAAAAAGATATTTGAAGAGAACTTTGAGGTGATTGACCTTGACGAACAGTGAAACTAAGTTCCGACTTTGGGCGAAGAAACAATACCCTGGTGCACTGATCAAGAAGATACCTGACTTTAAGATGATGGGTGGTGCACAAGGTGCATCTGTTGGATTGCCTGACTATGTTTTGTTCTACGAGGGTGAAACTATCTGGTATGAGGTTAAGAGTGGCTTTGGTGATACTCTTAACCTGAAGAACCATTTTACAGATGGTCAGAAGATAACATTTGCTAAAATGTTATTGAACAATGTCGACATAAAGATTTGGTGTTTGACTAAGAATTATAAGCACCAAATTATCTGTTTTTCAGAGATCTATGAGAAAGGCAGTATGAGGTTTAAAAAATGAAAATGAAATTAAAAATATTTGAACAACGATTTAATATTGATTTGGAAGAAGATGTAAACAGATTTGCAAGTACTGGATATGAAATCTTGGATGTTAAATTCCAAGTGGTTGCGTTATCTGAAACCAGCACAAAATACGTTGCATTTGTCTTTTATATATAATATATACTCAAGTAATTAAACATTTATAAATGACTTTTGGTGATGTATTATTAGGAAGCAAAATGCTTCTGAGAGATATAATAAAATGATAAAATATAAACTAACTATGGTAGATGAAGTACCAGCACCAATGAAAGGACGACAAGACGGAAAGTATAATGAATACTACGACCAGGTTTGGAAACAACGACGATATGAAAACTGGATGCGTTTTGCGTTTACGAATAAAAAAGAACGTGACAATGCACGGAATGCTGTTAAATCTTATTTTGCATCAAATAAAAGACCAAATATCAGGGTTTTAAGTCGAAATATTGATGGAATTTACAGTTTTTATGTAAAAGCACTCTAATTAATATATAGTTTACATAACCTATATATTTATATAGTCCATTCCCTACTATATTATTAGAAAGGGAAGTTACCTTTCGGAGCGAAAACAAAATGAACAAAAACCAAAAAATTGAAGCAATCCAAAAAGCGTTATTGAAAAAATCAAGTATGAATCAAATGATAGTTGAAAAATATTGGCAAAAAATGTCAGATAGACTTGAAAGTGGTAAAAAATTAACTGCTTTTGAAAGTTTGAAAATAGATGTAAATTATGAGAGGTTATGCAAATGAGATTAACAGCATACGATAAAAAAACAGGAGCTTATGTGGACAGTTTAACAACTGACAACGACGTTTATGCATCCGAATTTATAGCAGACTTTCAAGAGTTTGCAGGTTGCCGAGTAGAGGTGGAAAAATGAGTCAAGAAGATATGAGTTGTTACGGTGCAGTTGAGACTGACCAATATCAAGAATGGTTATCTGCACATCAATCAGATTTAGAAATGGAGTTTTTGGCAAAGTTGCCACCAGAGGATGTACCTTTGGACGATGACTTACCTGACTTCATGGATGACAATGCTGACCAGTTTGCAGAATTTTGTTTGGAACAATTTGATTTGGCAGACCACGAAATTTATCCACCAAGAGGTAGTTTATAATGAATGATTTAACAAACAGTTTCTTCCTCAGCTACACTTTAGCTGAACTGGAGAAAACAAACATTGATTTCAATTTCAAAGGCAGTTATGTATTCGAGGTGCAAAATGGTAAGTGAAGAAACATTCAACGAATTGGCAAATCAAGTGATGGTTATGAGAACAGAGATCCTTGAACTTAACAAACAAGTCAAAGGATTGAAACAACGGGAATTCAGTCGAGGTAATTACTAATGGGAACTGATTTAAGAGTGGAGTTTATCAGAGACGAAAACACCACCAAAAAACAATGGAACACGTTGCAGAAGTTTTTGGATGAACAAGCAATAAGTTACGATATATATATAGGCGATGCGCAGATAGAAACTGAGATAATTCACAGGTCTTACAGAAATGCAAGTGCTTCAGACATTTTGCTTGACATCAGTGACGATTTAATCGGCAGTGGTATTGTTGTCAATGTTTGGTATGAAGAACGCGATCCAGATGACACGTACTGTTTTGAG
>Ga0070747_1001462_pt1 | contig 11559 bp, 11 predicted proteins | sample VirMetDEL_Mar_31_FD_77321 | JGI IMG/M metagenome (GOLD analysis project Ga0070747, IMG submission 77321) | Aqueous microbial communities from the Delaware River and Bay under freshwater to marine salinity gradient to study organic matter... | ecosystem: Environmental > Aquatic > Marine > Coastal...
CAGAAGTCGCCGATCCTTATCGGCGCTGGTAACATAGCTGGCGGCGCGATGGGCACGCTGCATGTCTCGAACGTATGGTACTCCATCGAAGACAACACCACGGCGACCTACGCCGACTTCTACGACGGCGGCGGCGACGCGATCTACGCCGGGGTCGTCGCAGGCATGACGCCGCTCGTGGACCTGAAATCTGTGGCCGATTGGAACGGCAGCGCCTACGCCGTCGGCACGTTCGTGGCGGCATAAGGAGAACGACATGTGCAAGGCTAAGACACCAGACTACACACCTCCGCCGAGATACGCGAAGGAACTGCAGCCCGACCAAGCCGGGCTGTATGAGGAGGCACGCGCCCGTGCGGCGCAGCGCGGCGGAGGACCGTCGCGTAGCACCGTGACCACGGCGCTGTCGGGCCTGCAGACAATGGCAAGCACTGCACGACGCAGTGGCAGCACGGTATTGGGGTAAGACATGCGCGAAGACCTGAAGCAATTCAACGCCATTGGCGACAGCCTCAAGGCGATGCGGAACGACTATGACCCCCATTTCAGGGAGCTGGGCAAGCACTTCCAACCCCGCCGCGCACGCTTCAACGAGAAGAAGAAGACGGGCGACGAGGTCAACCGCTTCATCATCAACGGGCGGCCGCGTTTTGCGCATCGTACGTTGGCCTCCGGCATGCACTCCGGCATCACCTCCCCCGCCCGGCCGTGGTTTCAGCTGATCCCCAAGGACCGCAGCCTCGCCGAGTACACGCCGGTGAAGGAGCACTTCACCTCCGCCGCCATCGAGATGCGCCAGATGATGCAGTCGTCTGGCCTCTACACGATGCTGCACACCATGTGGGGCGACGTCGGCCTCTACGGCTACGACGCCGCCATCATCGAGGACGACGAGGTCACCGGCGGCCTCTTCGGCCACGCCCTCGTCCCCGGCGAGGCGTGGATCGCCGCCAACGCACGCGGCATGGTCGACACCACCTACCGCGAGATCGAGTACACCGTGATGCAGGTGGTCTCCAAGTTCGTCTACCGCAACGACCCGACCAACTCCCCCGACTGGGGCAAGGTCAGCACGGCGGTCAAAAACTTGTGGGACGCCAACAAGTACACCGAGGCCGTGCCGGTCAAGCACATCATCATGCCGCGCCGCGAGCGCGACGCCCGCAGCCCCCGCGCCGAGAACAAGCCCATCATGTCGGTCTACTGGGAGGGCACTGAAAGTAAGGGCCTGCTCGGCGATCTCGGCTACGACGAGAGCCCCATCAACGCCTCCCGCTGGGATGTCGAGGGGACGCGGACCTACGGCTCGAGCCCGGCGATGGACGCCCTCGGCGACGCCCGCGAGCTGCAACGCAAGGAGCGCGACAAGGCGGAGGCGATCCGGCGGATGAACCGCCCGCCGATGAACGCCCCCATCGAGATGCGCAACAGCCCCTACAGCCTCATGCCGGAGGCCGTGAACTTCATGCAAGACCCGACCAAGGGGATGGTGCCCGCCTACCAAGTCCAGCCGCGCATCGACCAACTGATCGCCGACATCGACACCAGCGAGGAGCGCATCAATGAAGGCATGTACGCCAACCTCTTCCTGATGATCGCCAACCTCGACCGCCGCCAGATCACGGCGCGGGAGATCGACGAGCGGCACGAAGAGAAGCTGCTCGCCCTCGGCCCCGTGCTGGAGCGGCAGCACCGCGAGAAACTGGCACCGCTGATCCGCCGGGCCTACGTCAAGGCGGTCGACAGCGGCCGCGTCGCGCCGCTGCCCGCAGAGTTCGACGGCATGGGCATCGAGATCGACTACATCTCGACGCTGGCGCAGGCGCAGAAGGCCGTCCAAACCGGCGGCATCGAGCGACTGTACAGCTTCATCGGTAACATCGCCGCCGTCGACGGCTCCGTCCTCGACAAGGTCAACAACGACCACGCCGTCGACGAGTACGCAGACATGGTCGGCGTCTCGTCCAAGATACTGCGCAGCATCGACGAGGTCGAGGAGATGCGTCGGCAGAGGCAGGAGCAGGTCCAGCAGCAGCAGGCGATGGAGCAGGCGCAGCAGGCGACAGGCGTCATGCAGCAGGGGGCTCAGGCCGCCAAGCTGCTGTCGGAGGCAGACGCCCCCCGCAGCGGCGGCAGCGCAGGTCTCTTACGCGACCTCGGATTGACGCGCTAAACGGAATAATGTAATGACCATTAACATGGATAAAAGCCTCAGCAGGAAACAGCGCCGCATCAGGGCGCAGGCTGCCAACGACGCAAACGCCGTACTGGCACACGCGCCGTCGGTTCGCTTCCTACTGCGGATCATAGACGGATGCGGCATGCACTTGGACCCGATGGCAGGCGACGCCCTGACGACGGCCCACAACGCAGGCCGCCGGAGGACCGGGTTGGATATTATGGCGGCGTTGACTGACGCCGACCAGAACGCCCACCTGACGATGCTGCAAGCCGCAGCAAAGGAACGAGATGCCTACATCTCGCACGAAGGAGAAGAGAGCGATGACGATTGATTTCAAGCCGCTCCTCTTCGGTCTGACAGGCCCCCTCTGGGCACCAGCCGACGAGGGGACGCCAGCAGGCGACGACACGACCGGTGGCGATGAAGCCGAAGCGCCGAAGGGCGTGACGGCCGTTCTGGGCGGAGACGACGTGGACGACGGCAAGACCGGCGATGACGCGGGCGACGCAGACGAAGCAGGCACCAAAGACGGCGACGAAGGCGAGAAGGACGAGCGCACCGACGAGGAGAAAGCTGCGGAGGCGAAGGCCTCCGAGGTTCCCGAAGACGGGGCGTATGAGTTTGAATTGCCTGAAGGCGTCGAACTGCCAGACGACAAGAAGGAAAGCTGGTCGAAGCAATTTGCTGAGATGGGCTTGACGCGCGGCCAAGCGCAGCGGCTGATCGAGGCACAAGGTGCCGAGGTCGTCGAGGAGCAGAAGGCCTACGCAAAGTTCTTGGAGGACCAGCAGAAGGATCATCTGGAAGCGGCGAAAGCCGACAAGGACATCGGAGGCGACAAGTGGGCGGAAAGCACCAAGCTCGCAAACTCCGCATTGCAGGTTCTGCGTGGCGGACCGAAGGCAGGTAAGAACGCCGACGGCACACCGCGCGAGGGCAAGCCGGAAGGCGCGCTCGAGGCCTTGATCTTGACATCTGGTAACGGCAACAACCCGGAGATCATCCGGGAACTGCGTCGCATCGGCGAGCTTACAGCGAACGACCGCTTCGCCGGTGGCAACACCCACGAGGAGCCTGTCCCTACCGAACAGAAATGGTACGGCGGCACCACCCCAGCAACGAAGAGAGGATAACCAATGGCTACCGTTGGCGATACATTCACTACTCTGGCCGACTTGCGTCGGATGCAGAACAAGGACGACACCATTGCGGACATCATCGAGGTGATGGCGAAGCAACTGGATATGCTGTCCGACGCTCCCGCAGTGGAGTGCAACTCCGGTGACGAGCACCTGACCACGATCCGGTCTGGCCTGCCCGCACCTACATGGCGCAAGCTGTACCAAGGTGTCCAGCCTACCAAAGGCACGACCACTCAGGTCAAGGACAGCACCGGCTATCTGGAAGACTGGTCTGAGATCGACGCCAAGCTCGTCGAGAAAGCCAAGAACCCCCAGAAGTTCCGCATGAACGGTGCCAAGTCGCACCTGATGGGGATCGCCCACGCCATCGGCGAGACGGTCATCTACGGTGACACCGACGTCAACCCCGAGCGGTTCACCGGACTGGAGCCTCGCTACAACTCCCTGACCGCGCCGAACGGCAACCAGATCATAGACGCCGGGGGCCTGAACTCCGACAACACGTCTGTCTGGTTCGTCGGCTGGGGCGAGAACGGCACCCACCTCCTGTACCCCGAGGGGAGCCCGCTTGGCATCCGTCGCGACGACAAGGGGATGCAGACCAAGGAGCTGGCTGACGGCTCCCTCTACGACGTCTACCGCGAGAAGTACGCGCAGGACATCGGTCTGTCGGTCAACGATTGGCGCAACAACGCGCGGATCGCGAACATCGACGTGACCCTGCTCAGCGCCGACCCGGCGGTCGACGGTGGCCCGGACCTCATCGACCTGATGATCACGGCTTACTACCGGCTGGACAATCCGGGGTCAGGCATGGTCAACACCGTGATCTACTGCTCACGGACCATCGCCGAATACCTGCACAAGCAGGCGATGAAGGGCAAGAACGTCAACCTGACACTGAGCGAAGTGGACGGTCGGCCGGTTGTTTCTTTCCTCGGCCACCCCATCCGCCGGATGGACAGCCTGCTGGAGACTGAAGCCCGCGTCGTCTAACCGACGGCAACCCGACGCCCACGGTGGGCGTCGGGCAACCTGCCAAACTGCCGTTGGGTAGAGGCACAGACCATGGAGAAGTAAGATGATCTTCGACCTTCAAAGCATGTTCTCAGACGCGCAGGCCATCACAGCCACCGCCGCGTCCACGAACGTCATCGACCTCGGAGCGCCCGGCACGCCTATGCACGCCGCCGCTGCGATCACACAAGACTTCGGTAAGGGACGCCCCGTTGAGATGCGTATCCAAACCGTAGAAGCCTTCGACAACTTGACCTCCCTGACCATCGCGGTCGAGGTGGACACGGTCGAGAACTTCGCGTCGCCGACTGTTGTCGCGTCCGTCGTGGTGCCTCTGGCATCTCTGGTGGCCGGTTACGTCGCCCCGATCCAGTATGTACCACTGGGCACCAACCAGCGCTACATGCGCCTGAACTATACCGTCACCGGCACGGCACCCTCAGCGGGCGCTGTCACTGCCGGTCTGGTGTTCGGCAACGCGAACTGGAGTGCATAAGATGGATGTTGTCGCGCGAGCAAAAGGCAAGTACGGCGTCATCCGCGAGCGCGGCGACCCCTTCACTTTGGCCGATGGCAAGAACGACTTCTCCACCCGGTGGATGGTGAAGGCGGGCTCGGAAGAGGCCAAACTAATCCTTCGCGAGAGGGGGACGGTGGCTACGCTGTCCGATCTCCAGATCGCGATGGAGGAGGCGCAAGCCACAGGCAAGTCAGCCAAGGCGACTATCGCGGCGAAAGACGCGAAGATCGCCGAGCTGGAGAAGGCGCTGGCGTCGGTGCAGAACGCGGAGGTCTCGGCTAACGTCGAGCCCGAAGCCGAGCCCGAAGCCGGAGCCGAGAACGACGCCGACACGGGCGAGCAGCCGGAGGCGAAAGACCCGCCGCAGCGCGCCTCGCGCCGCAGCCGGAACTAAGCTACATGGCGGGGGCGACAGCCCCCGCCTCAACAGACAGAGGTGAGATATGGCTGCTGCGACCGATGTAGAAATCTGCAATATGGCGCTAGACCATATCGGCAAAAAAGAGATTATTGCGCTGAGCGAGACGGGCGTCGAGGCGACGCTGTGCCGCCGCCACTATGACCCCGCACGCCGCGCAGCCCTCAGCAAATCAAACTGGTCCTTCGCCCGCAAGTCGGTGCTGATGGCGGAAGTGGCCAACGCCTACCCCGACGTCTGGGCCTACGCCTACGACCTGCCGACCGACGGCCTCACCTACCGCCGCGTCTGCGAGGCCGGGCAAATGCCGAACTGGAACACCAGCCCGCCCGACATGTACGTCGAAAGCGGTTTCGTCTTCACCAACGTCTATCAGGCGCGGATGTTCTACACCCGCGACAGCGAAGAGACGGCGACTTGGTCGTCCCTCTTCGACGACGCCCTCGCCTTCGGGCTGGCCTACCGCCTCGCCCCGAAGATGACCCGCAAGAAGAGCGACGTCGCCGACCTCAAGGCGCAGTACGAAGATGCCATCTCCCTCGCCATCGAGCACGACAGCGCGCAGGAGGTCACCTCCTACCGGTGGGGCGACGGCTACGCCGACGCCCGCCAAGGAGGCAGCGGATACCCGGACGGTCTCCCGTACGATGGATCACGGTTCTGGGGTGGCAACAGATGACCCGCACGATGCAAGGTGCGTTCAACGGCGGCATCATCGCCGAGGGGATGTACGCCCGCAACGACACCGAGAAGTACAACAAAGGACTGAAGGACGCGGTCAATGTGTTCCTCCGACCGCAGGGTGGCTTCGCCAACCGGGCGGGCACCTTCGCGACGACGGCGTTCGACACCTCCGGCGCGACCGACAAACAGTTCCTGATCCCCTTCTCGTTCAACACTGAGCAGAATTACCACCTCGAATTTACCGACGCCGTCTTCCGCGTCATCAAGGACGGAGCCTACGTGCTGGACAGCACCGCCTCCGCCATCGACATCACGGCGATCACGGCGGCGGACCCGGCGCAGATCACGCTGACGGACATCGCCGACGCGGCGCTGTTCACCGTCGGCGAGCTGGTGTTCATCGACGACCCGGCTGGCGACCACAAGCTGGGCCAGATCACCGTCGAGATCAGCGCCATCAGCGGCGATGATCTGACGTTCAAGGTCTACGACGGGACGACGCTCGACACCTCGACGCTCGACTGGGGCGTCCTCGGCGCGGGGGCGACGATCTCGCGCATCTATCAGACCGCCCACCCCTACGACCTCGCAGACCTCCCCGCCGTCCGCTTCGCGCAGGACGCCGACACGATGTACTTCGCCCACCCCCTGTACCCACCGCAGAAGTGCTACCGCTCCGACCACGACGACTGGACTTTCGAGGTCGTCAACTACGGTCGGAGCATCCTACCCCCCACCAGCCTCAACCGCGCCATCTCGAACGTCACACAGGCGACCACGGGGCGCGTCACCTGCGCCGGGGGCCCCCAGCCCCTGCTCGCCGGGGGCACCATCTCCATCGACGGCGTCGTCGGGATGACCGAGCTGAACGGCAACACCTACGTCATCCAGAACCCCAACGTCGGGGGGACGGAGTTCGACCTGTACGAGGTCGGGGGCGACCCCCTCGACACGTCGGCGTTCACGGCCTACACGAGCGGCGGCACCGTCACCGCCCCCAACATCTCGGCGGTCCAAGGCCCCGACGTCGACCCCCTCGACCTGACGCGTTACTACTACGTCGTCTCGTCGGTCAAGGCCGACACCGGCGAGGAGAGCCTGCAGTCGAACATGCGTTCGATCCAGAACGACCTGCTGTTCTACGGCAGCATCAACACATTCTCGTGGCCCGCAGCCGAGGGCGCGGAGCGCTACAACGTCTACAAGCAGTCGGCCGGTGCCTACGGCTACATCGGCACGACGACGACCACCAGCTTCGACGACGAGAACATCACACCCGACGTCTCGCGCGGGCCGCGCCTCGACCGCCTGCCTTTCGCCGCCCCCGGCGACTACCCCAGCATCGTCTCGTTCTATGAGCAGCGGCTGGCCTACGCCCGCACAATCAACGACCCCCAGCTCGTCGAGGCGTCGCGCGTCGACAACGTCGAGAACTTCGACGTCTCCTTCCCCGACCAGCCTGACGACGCCTTCCGCTTCCGCCTGCGGGCGCGGCGGGTCGACGCCGTGCGGGCCTTCATCCCACACGAGGCGCTGGGCATCCTGACCAGCGGCGGGGAGTGGGAGATCGCGCCGCAGGACAACGCCGAGTATCTGCGCCCAGACAAGCGGCGTCTGTCGCCGACATCCTACTACGGGTCGTTCGACATCGAGCCGGTCCTTATCGGCGGCGTCGCCCTCTTCGTCACGCCATCCGGCGACACGATCCGCGACTACAAGCTGGGCGACCGCTCGCAACCGCCGGGCGATCTTACGATCCTCAGCCGCGACCTTTTCCGGGGCAAGACCGTCACCTCGTGGACGTATTGTCAGGCCCCCGACGGCCTGCTGTGGGTCACACTGAGCGACGGCTCGCTGCTGTCCATGACCTACATCGCCGAGCACGACATCTGGGGTTGGACCCGCCACGAGATCGGCGGCACCGACGTCTTCGTCCACCAAGTGTCGTCCAACCAAGTCGGCGTCGAAGAGTTCCCGCTCTTCGTCGTCAGTCGTACGATCAACGGCGTCACCGTCACGATGACGGAGCAACTGGCGCACCGCGAGGAGACCGACGTCAAGGAGTGCTACTACGTCGACGCCGGGCTGAAGTACGACACCGGGGTGCCCGCCAGCGGCGTCTTCGGACTGCTGCACCTGCGCGGCGAGACCGTCTCAGCGCTGCTGGACGGCGACGTCCACCTCGACCTCACCGTCGACGCGACGGGGTCTGTCGACTTCGGGGCGGCCGACGGCCTCAACATCAGCATCGGCCTGCCCTACGTGGCGGCGGCGGAGACGCTCGGCGTGAACATGGAAATCAAGGGGCTCGGCTCCAGCGAGGGCCGCCTGAAGTCGACCAGCGAGATCGCCGTCAAGCTGGAGAAGTCGCGCGGCGTCGAAGTCGGGCAGCGGCTCGACGCGATGACGGCGCAGAAGGAGTGGGAGCCATCTATGATCGGCGTGCCGATCCCCCTGACCAGTTCGACGCAGCTCTTCGATGTCGACGGCGACTGGGTCCGCGACGCGACGATCCACGTCAGGCAGCTCAACCCTCTGCCGATGACGGTGACGGCGATCTCGCCGGAGTGGGAGATCGGCGGATGACCTACCGCGTCTCGGACATCACCACCTACGACGGCGACGTCGCCTATGTCGCCAAGCACATGCGCGCCCACGACGTGGCGGAGCTGCGGGCGCTGTCGATGTCGACGCCGGAGGAGGCGCTGCGGAGCGGCATCAACATCTCACAGGAGTGCTACCTCGGCAAGTGGAACGGCCTGCCGATGGCAGTCTTCGGCGTCCACACGAACGCCCTCAGCGGCGTCGGCGTGCCGTGGCTGCTGGGCACCGACCTCATTACCAAGCACCCGACCGGCTTCGTCAAGCTGGGTCGCGACTACGTCGCCCACTTGCGCCGTGGCCACTATCTGCTACAGAATGTTGTTCACGACGACAACGGCCCGGCCAAGGCGTTTCTGCGTAGGGTCGGCTTCACCTTGACGGAGCCGCACAGGGTAGCGACGGGCGCGATGGCGCGCACGTTCACAATGGAGGGCTTCGCAGATGTGTGAACCAGCAACACTGATGCTGATGGGGACGGTGGCGTCTGTCCTCGGCGGCATGCAGCAGGCCAGCGCCGCCTCGGCCAATGCCAAGTTCCAGCAGAAGATCGCGATGGACAACGCCGAACGCACCAGCCAAGAGATGCGCGACGCCAAGGAGCGCGGCGCGGACAACGAGCAGCAGGTGCTGGCCGATGGGTCGCGCGTCGTCGCCAACACACGCGGCGCGCTCGGCGTCAATAACATGGACCTCTCCTTCGGCTCGCCCCTCGACACGATCCTCAACACCTCGGTCGAGATCGAGCGTGACGCCTACCGCACCCGCAAGAACACCGAGCGGGAGGTCAACGATCTGCAGCAGAAAAAGACCAACTACCTCAACAACGCCAGCGCCCGAGGGGCGGAGGCGTCGAACGCCAAAACCGCTGGCTGGATCGCCGGTGTCGGCACCGCCCTCGGCGGCGCGTCGAGCGTCTACAAGTACAAAGCAAGCATTGAGGGATAAGGCATGGCCACAGTTCCAGAGTATCAGCGTCGCGTCCAGACCCGCGCCATCAACCAGCAGGCGGTCAGCGTAGACACGAACGCCCAGACCTTCGGGGCTGGGATCGGTCAGGCCGTGCAGGGCCTCGGCGAGGCGATGTTTTCGGCGGCTGACGCCATCGACTTCAAGGATCAACTGACGGCAGACGCCGACGCCCGCAACGCCTTCAACGGCTACCGGGCGGCGCAGCGCGACTACCTCCTGACGCCGGAGACCGGCCTCCTGAACCAGACGGGCGACAACGCCCTCGGCGCGGAGAGGCGGACGGACAGCGCCTTCAAGAACATGCGCGAGGCGAACGCCAAGGGGCTGTCTCCCCGCGCCCGCAAGAAGTACGACCAGCAGGTCGACGACCTGCAGTTTCAGGGGCAGGAGCGCGTCCTGAACCACAGCTCGACGCAGACGCGGAACTACATCGAGAACCAGCGCAAGTCGACCATCGAAGGCTACATGGAAGAGGCGGCGTCGAACTGGGACAACCAAGAGCTGTTCGACCACAACGTCGGGCTGGCCCTCAAGGAGCAGGGTGAGCTGGGGAAGCTGCAGGGGTGGGACGAGGCGACGACGACCAACGCCGCCGAGGCGCTGATCTCCGGCGCGTTCAAGGCGCGGATCATCCAGACGGCGGCGAAAGACGCGCTGGCGGCGGAGGAGCTGCTGAACAACAGCCGCGACATCCTCAACGCCGACGACGAGTACGCCCTCGACAACGACCTGAAGGGCCTCGTCATCGACGCCAAGGTCAACAAGTTCATCAAGCCCTTCGTGAACGCAGGCGGCGGCGTCTCCGGGGGCGACCCCTACGAGCGCGCAGTCCTCGGCGCGGAGAGCGGCGGCAACCGCTTCGCCGCCAACAACAAAGCCAACCCCGGCTTCGCCGCGCCCGACGGCTCGGCGTCCTCCGCCCTCGGCCCCCACCAGTTCCTTCGCGGCACCTACATCGAGCAGGTCCGCAACATGCAGAAAGAGGGCGGCGCTCAGTGGGCCGCCGGTATGTCCGACGCCGAGATCGCGGCGACGCGGACAGACGCAGGTATTGAGCAGGGTGTCTTCAACTACTTCCGCGCCGGAAACCAAGCGCGCCTGAAGGCGTCGAACCTCCCCATCACCCCGGTGTCCGAATACGCGATGCACCACTTCGGCATCGGCGGCGGCCCCGCCCTGATGACGGCCGTGCGGGACAACCCCGGCGCGTCGATGGCGGCGACGTTCGGCGTCAACACGCCCGGCATCCTCAAGGCCAACCCCCAGTTCGCCGGTATGACCGCCGGGCAGGCCTACGACTGGCTCGCCAACCACCTCGGCGCGGACAGCATGACGGCCAACGGCCAGCCCTTCTTTGACAGCCGCGCGGCGTTGACGGCGGCTATGTCCATCGACGACCCGCAGCTGCAGGAGGCCGCCCTCAGAAAGGTGTCGACCATGATGGCGCTGCAGGACAAGGCGAGCGGCGACGCCCGGCAGGCGGCGCAGGAGACGGCGTGGGACAACTACCTCACCACCGGCAACGACGACGTACCTCTCGACCTGAAACGGCAGATGGGTCAGGGCGGCTGGACGGCTTATCAGTCGGCCGTCGCCAACGACCAGAGGGGGACGCAGACGACCGACATGGCGACGTGGGAGGAGCTGACACGGCAGGCCTCGGAAGACCCCAAAGGGTTCTCGGAGGTCAGGCTGATCGACCGCAGGTCGCAACTGACGGAGAGCGACTACCGCCAGTTCGTCGTGATGCAAGAGGCGGCCAAGGCCAAGATGAGCGGCGACGCCCTGAAGGAGAGCGACAAGCGCAACGGCATGGACTTCGCGAAGATGTTCCGAGAGACAGACGACGTCTACCGAGGCAGCGTCAGCAAGACACCGGACGCGAAGCGGAGCGAGGATGAGATCAACCAGCGTCTGCAGTTCGAGAACAACCTGATGAGGATGGCGCAGGACTTCTTCGACCGCGAGAAGCGCGAGCCGAACACGCTGGAGGTGCGGAAGCTGGCGGCGACACTCACCCTCC
>Ga0070747_1001464_pt1 | contig 11550 bp, 19 predicted proteins | sample VirMetDEL_Mar_31_FD_77321 | JGI IMG/M metagenome (GOLD analysis project Ga0070747, IMG submission 77321) | Aqueous microbial communities from the Delaware River and Bay under freshwater to marine salinity gradient to study organic matter... | ecosystem: Environmental > Aquatic > Marine > Coastal...
GCCTTTATTTTATACTGGTTTTTAGGTGCTTGGTTGTGGGGAGTATGGAAAGGAATAGATTTTTATGAGGATGAGGAATGATTTTAAAACCTTAAATATGAACGGTTTTTCCTTAAATATACAGCGTTTTCCTACGTTGTATTTATGTTTGATTTAACACTCAATATAGAGTAGAATAACATCCGAATTATTATTAATATATAATTATTAATATTTTACGGGTGTATTAATTTTTTATTTATAATCAACAATTAATTATTAAATTCTATAAATATAATTAAATATAACCAAACTTAAACTAGAACCAGTTTTAGTTTAGGTTCAGTTAAATATATTAAGATATTTGTGAACGAAAAAGAGCTAAATATAAAGCAGAAAATTTATATGCTTGAAGGAAAGCATCATAGATATCCGAAGGGCTGTGCAGAAAAAATAAAAATAGATCAATTAACTGAGCAGCAAAAATTATTAATATTAATTCATTATAATAATATTTATAGCGAAGCCGAGTTCACTCCATCTCTAAAGAGTGATATTTATGAATGATTTTTTCTTAAATAATGTCATATTATCTGTTCGTATTTGTGAATGATTTTTTGCGAAATATGATTGACTAACTCGCAAATATATATTAGTATAATCTTACGTTGATCAACTAGAGTATATTTAGAATGGTGTGCGGGGAGAACCCGTGACGACTTTGAAGTTATCTGGAGTCCATGAAACACTAAGTCTACTTGAAATGTAGTGTTGTTGTTAACACTAGACCCCCCTTGGTTTTCATCTTATCAAGGGGGGTTCTTTCTATTTAGGAGTAAATGTGAACGAAATAATGCCAAATATATTTACTAGCCAAATAAAGCCAAATATACAGAGCAAGAGCAGCCGCGCAATAAATATAATAATTTTCAAATAAATTTTAATAAATATACAGCCGAATAAATATTAATATTTTATTATATTTTAATCCTATAATAGTTTCTTTAACCTATCTTATGATACTTTAGATTGGTTTGTTTTTGTTTTGACTTCGCAAAAAAAGTGTAAATAATAGTAACATGACTAAGCCCAAAAGAAAAAGAGGTCGTCCGAAGAAGCTTACCGCCGACCAGTTGGAAATGGCACGTCGCTATGAATCAGTGTGGCACTACGAGTTCGCGCAGTTGGCTGAGTATAGACAGAAGAGAATCCTCAATGAGCCGCATGGCCTCTCTGCAAAAGAGCTTGCCAAGAAGGTGGCAAGGGTAGCGGAAAGTGATGATGCTTTAGATAAGTTGGATAACGATGATAGTTTAGATTAATTAAAAATAATTATTGACTTATTAAAAAAATTTTCCGATACTCATTACATGGCGAGAGGAAAAACTAAAGGCGCAACAAGTTTCGTATCAGTTCCACTTGGAACTCTCAACACAGTGCTTCGTCCAGAGGCGAGCGTTATGGTGTCCCGTAGATACGCGGAGACTCTTGGATTAGAATCAGATAATATACAAGTCAATTCTAATCAGATGAAAAAAGAGGTCGAGGCTAGGGCTGAATCTATTGAGTTTAAAGCCGAGAACTTGGATACACAAGAAGGTGCGGATGGTACAGTAGACTTAAAAGTAGTGGACTTTTAATTATTATTAATATTTTTATTGACCTACCACCAAAATTACTTCATAATCTACCACATGGAACAACAGAACTACTTTAAAGATATTGTCGGTCAGGACGTAGCCAAGAAAAAGCTCACGTTTTTTATCAAGAACTACGAGGCAAGCAGCATACTCCCGACTCTCATGTTTGTTGCTCCCAAGGGCTGCGGTAAAACCACCGTGGCAAAAGCCGTGGGTCGTTGTCTCAAAAACTCCGAGGGTAAGACCAAGAAGTTTCTAGAGATTAACTGCTCGACTGTCAAGAGTCTCAAGCAGTTTTTCAATCAGATTATTATCCCGCACGTTAACGGTCAGGAGGTAACGGTTCTGCTGGATGAGGCTAGTGAGTTGCCCAAGGATGTGACGATGGCGTTGCTTACGATTCTCAACCCCAACCCCGAAAACTTCACCCAGTTTTCCTATGAGGATTATGTCGTGGACTTTGATTTTCGTCGTATCTCGTTCATGATGGCAACTACTGAGGCTCAAAGCATTTTCCATGCTCTCATGGATCGTTGCGAGAGGGTTGACCTTGAAGAGTATTCTTATGATGATTTAGCCGAGATCATCAATCGTGTAACCAACAGAGCAAAGTTCTCTGAGGGTGTGTTGGAGCAGATCGCCCCCGTGCTTCGTGGTAACGCTCGTGCCGCGCAAAAGATGAGCAATCATATCAATTCTTTCATGGCTTCAACCAAGGGTGGCAAGTTCGGCGTCAAAGAGTGGGACACTCTGAAGGATATGCTTGGCACTCTGCCCCTTGGCTTGAGTCGCATCGAGCTTCAGGTGCTTCGCATCTTGGGCGAGAAGAAGCAATGCTCCTTGACTTACCTCGCCGCTAAGACGGGACTGACCAAGAGTTGCTTGCAGAGAGACTTTGAAATGTACCTTCAGAAAGAAAACTTAATGGAGATTGATCGTGGTGGTCGCCAGTTAACTGCCAAAGGCCAAGAGTACCTAAAGGTTCTTGACGAACAGGAGGTCGCCGCGCCCGCCGCGCCCGCCGCGCCCGCCGCGCCCGCCGCACCTGTCAAGACAAAAAAGCCCACGACAATCACGTTGCCCGCTCCTGCGCCTGTCAAGGACGTTGCCCCTCTCCTACCAGAGGACTTGTTTGAGATGAGAAGGAACGCGGGTCGTAACTAGATGCGAACGATTTTCCTTTAAATAAGAACCAAATATTTGTAAATAGATGTGAGCGAAATAGGATTAAATAAGAGTTAAATAAGAGTAAATAACAGCCAAATAAAAAATATTATACCTATACGTACTATACTGAATACTGTCATTTTATAACTTTTTTAAGAAAAAGGTTGATTTTCGGTCAAAGATTTCGTATTCTTTAATCATGGACATTTTCGCGGCATTCACAATTATCACCAGCGTACTCATTTTGATGGCGGTTCTCGTTCCCGTTATGATCGAAGATTCTCCTCTTACCCTGCTCGTGATCGGGTTGTTACCTCTTGTTGTCATGTGTTCCCTTGGAGGTATGCACAAGACGGCCCTGCTCCTATGTCTGTTTATTATCTGTTCTCCATTTATATTGTATAGACCATCAAAGAGAAAATAGTATAGTATTATTTATTATTAATAATTATTTATATTAATTGGTATTTGGCACGGAAGCTGCACCACGTCGCGTGCCAAGTTTTAGTTAAAAAAGGTATTGACTTATTTAAGAAATGAGTGTACCTTTTACATATGGGATCGCAAGAACAGATACAGCTACACACCAAGGCTATCGGCTACCAGATCAAGACTCACCACTACGAAAGAATTTTCTTTCATATCAAGGGAATTTTTAGAGCGATTTTTGTTGACTAATAATCTAATTGCTTTATAATCGGACGCATGAAAGGACAGGTACAGGTTTACAGGAATTTACACAAGACTCTCGACGACGGCACGAAAGTCTATAGTGTAAGAAACGACAAGGGGATTGTTGAGGATCACGTATCCAAGATTTCATTATTGTGGCCCATATTCAGAGTAGGCCCAAAGGGCAACCAGAGAGTCAGGGAAGAGAAGAAAAAAAACGTTCATGCCTACATGCAGGGCGCGAACATGGGCCTCGACAGTTTAAGGTCGGAGGGTGAGAGGTGGCAGGAGATAACCTACAATCCTTATAAGCATGATAGTTTTGTTTTGGTGAGAGATGAATCAATTAAAGTAAGAGAAGCGAAGGCCGTGGAGATTAATGAACAAGGGGTTTGGGTATTTAACCCAAGTTAAGTGTTGACAGTTAAGCAGATTTTTGACATAATAGAGGCAGTTAATTTAAGGAACCCAGCGGAGTAGACTCCGAACTCAGTCGATGTAACCTGTCAGGCGAACCGAGTAATCAACGTGGGTTCCCGATTTTATGTTGGTGAAATTGGTGTGAAGTGGCACGGTAGGTGAAAGTCCTACCCATTTGCTGCCAACGAGAGTTGGACGAGTCATTAGCAGCCTGACGCAGGAAAGCCCCTAGTGGAAGCGCGACGAAGCTAGATGGTGAGACGATACTGGTCAGGTCGGGTTCGAATCCCGACGCCAGCAATAATTTCCCGAAAGGGAACAGGAGAGAGCAGCAAGCACGGAAGAACGTCCTAGCCTTAAATGTCACAAAGATGATGTGGAGCCGAAAGGTGGGAAGTGTAGATCGGACGGCTGGGTCTCTCTAGGTTTGTTCGGAGCCAGAATACAGGCTAGGCAAGACTAACGCAGCAAATGGGACACGCGATCCGTTAGGGGCGAGTAAGCACGAACAAACTGTTTTAATTTCAAGCGTGTGCTGCTTGGAAGAAACAACAACAACTAAATCCGCGAGCAAACCGCGAGTCGCCCCGCCATGAGGGGTGTGAAAGGATAGACCAGCCACGGCTGGACAAGTGCAAGAGGTTGGCCAAACAAGGCGTTAACGCTGGGCCGTAAAGCACTTTAAAAATTCCTCTTACTTTTTTGGCACGCAACGTGCCGCCCGCCGCGTGCCAAAAGTAAAGTCAAGCTTTTTATTTAGTAAAAAAACTTTCCAATGATGTGAAAAAAGTCTTGTAGTATTTCCAAAGGTCTGGCATAATCATCTCAACGTTAAGCAACACTAACAACCACTAGCAGAAAGAAAACTATTATGGCGAGAAACACTCCAGCAATGAAATCAGATTGGGACTACACCGTGGTCATGGATCAACTTCAACACAACGGCCAAAACATTAAGGGTCATCGCTATGCGGTGAAACTTGGCGAGGACGGCAAAGCTGATACCGTTTTGTCTTCGGGTCACTCTGACCATTACCGTGCGGTGAACAATCGTGACGTGATCGACTCGGTTCGTAACGCCTTTGATAGCGCGGGATTGGATTGGCAAGGTTCCCACACGAATCGTCATGGCGTGACCGAACAGGTCGAGGATATTCGTGTGACGGGAGATTATAACAAAATGTACGCTCGTTATAACTTCATGGACAACGTGATTCAAATCCCCAAGGTCAAGGACACTTTGGGATTGCGTCTCACCGCGCACAATTCTTTTGATCGTGGTTCCAGAGTGTATTTCACCGTTGGCGCGGTTCGTTTGGTTTGCACCAATGGTATGACCGCAACCGAACAGGCTTTTAGCTTGTTCCAAAAGCACTCCACCAAATTGAACTTAAATTTCATCAATGACGCTCTAGAGGGCGCGATGAAAGCGTTCGAGGCTTTGGGCAATGAGGACAACTTGTACACCAAGATGGCTGAAGTCGAATTGTCTCAGGAGGAGGGTCTGGCGATTCTTTCGAATCTTGCCATCTCTGAAGTGCATCGCAAGGGTATCGCTCAGGTTTGGAACTCCCCTAACTTCACGGAGGATTCGGATCGTAACGTTTACAACCTCTTGAACGCTTCGACCGACTTCCTCACTCACGAGGTAGAAGGCTCGCAAGGTCGTTTCGAGTTGGCTGGCAAAAGCACCAAGAGCGTTACCGATCAGTTGCATCGCCTTGCGGTCAACCCTACCGACTTGGCCAAGTCCAAGGTGATGAAAAAAGATTCCTCTCTTGTTCTAGAGCTTGCGTAGGCTACACCCACCCCAACCCTCGCCCTTCGGGGCGGGGGTTATTTTTTTCTTGACAAATTTTTTTGGCACGGGACGTGCTGCCCGCCGCGTGCCAAAAGTCAAAACGTTTTTTCTTTTTTTTGTGCTTGCATTGTTTGGCGATTTTGTTACAATGGGCGCATGAAAACGAAAGCAAGAATTAATCCGCAAGGCTTCATGGGGAGCGCAGCGCGAGAGCATCAAGTCAAAAAAGGCAAGGGCTCTTTTCGTCGCCAAAAGAAACACAAAAAAAGTTTGACACTTCACACAGAATCTGTATAATTGGACGCATGAAAATTCTAGGTATCGACACCAACGCAAAAACCGTTAAAGGTCAACAACAAGGCTACATGACGGCTATCACTTACCTTGCACCCGCTCGCCAAAGCGGTGTAATGAACACTTGCCCAAACTCAAGCGAGGGATGCAGGGCCGCGTGTCTTTACACGTCAGGGCGTGGCAGGATGTCACCAATTCAAGAGGCGCGTGTTAACAAGACAAAATTTTTTGCGACACAGAAAAGAGCCTTCATGGCGCAGCTTCACAAGGAAACAAACGCCTTCATTAAAAAAGCTGCCCGTAAAGAGTTGACACCATGCGAAAGGTTAAACGGAACAAGCGACATTGCTTGGGAAAAGGTAAAGCATGACGGCCTTTCAATCATGGAACACTTCCCCGCGTTGCAATTCTACGACTACACAAAATCCACCAAAAGGATGATTCAATTCATCAACGGCGAATTGCCCACCAACTACCATTTGACTTACTCATGGTCGGAGGATTCCTCGGAGGATTTTGCCAAAGATATTCTTTCGGCTGGTGGCAATGTTGCGGCGGTCTATTGGGACACGTTGCCCGTGGATGACTTCGGCTTTGAGGTTATCAACGGAGACGCGCACGATTTGAGATTCACAGACCCCAAGGGAAAGGTGGTCGGCTTGAAGTATAAGAAAAGCGCAGCGGGCAACGAAACGCTTGGCTTCGTTCGTGACATTAACCCAAAAAACTAGGACAATGGAGCTTATGTTATTCATCGCTTTATTGTTGACAATCATGATTGGAATCTTTATAATCGACCTCATCAACTACGAAAAGTAAAAACAAAAATGAAACTATATTTACAACCTAACGGAACAGTCTGGGCAGTCGGAATGGAAAGCGACAAGCCAGAAGAAATTGAACAGCAATTCAACTCATTCTTTAATCACGGCGCGATTGATTCAACCGCTGACTGTATCGATATGAGCCCCTCCTTTTCTTACATCTGGACAACCAGAGAAAAGCTAGAAAAGTATTTCCTCAACTCGTCATTGGCAAAGGTTTTGACGGACAATCCAAACGCGGGCAAGGGGGAGAAAGGTGGAGCGTTGCCCCAAGCTAGAGACCTAGCAAAACAGAGGGCGAATGATATGACTCACGAAAGGTGGGTACATACTACACAATCGGGCGAGTTCTATACCAGAGGCACGGTTGCCGCCGAAAGACTTGACTCCGATTCATAATCGGGGCTTGACTTTTGGCACGGGGGCGGCTGCACGTCGCGTGCCAAATTATTATTTAAAAAAAGTCTTGTCAAACGTCAAAGATTTGATATAATTAGCGCATGACAACAACGGTTACAAATGAGATTAGACAGAGGGTGAACGATAGGATCGCGCAGTTGGATGACCTTTGCGCGGATATCTTTGGTCGCGAAATAGCTCCAAGCATATCCTATGGATTAAAAGGTAAGGTCGCGGGGCAAGCGTGGCTTTCTAAAAATTCCATCAAGATTAATGCGTATTGTTTAATGAACAACTTGGACGACTACATCAAACAAACGCTCGGCCATGAATACGCCCACCTTTTAGTTCATCAAGAGCATGGCTTCAATGTGCAGCCGCATGGTCACGAATGGAAAAGGGCAATGGTAAAGCTTGGCTTGCCGCCAAATAGATGTCATAATTACCAAACAGTTGCGGGTCGCAAGACTGTCAAATATCAATACAGTTGCGTTAAGTGTGGCAGAATAATGGAACTCGGAAGTATTCGTCACAAAAAAATAGCTAGTGGAAAATCTACATACTCACACGGCGGGGGCTGCGGCGGTAGGTTAAAATATGATCACATTAGAAAGGGATAAAATATCATGGCATCTTTTTGTATAATACAAAACTTCAAATCTAGGGAAACGTTTATGTGGGTCGGCAGGAATGTCGAGGAGGGGAAATGGTTTGAGTCTGGCCCCGAAGAATTTAAAGGCATGAACGATTTCGTAAAAGTTCTGGAATCTTCTGATGATCCAGAATTATTACTAAAAGAGATCGGCTCTCTATGGGGCAATGATGAATAATTCTTAAAAAAGTATTGACTCACACGAAAAAAACCCGTACTATAAGGACAGTTAACAACAAGATTACAATATGAAAACATACGCAACATCAAACGCTCGTAACGCCGTGAAAGCGGCTCAAGTCACCAACCACATCAAAGCTGGCAAAAAGGTCGGCCTCTCCCACGCGGAGGCGAAGGCAGAAGCCTATCGTATGTATCAGATCAAGAAGGGTCAGGCTATCATCTTGAAAAAGTTGAGGGTCGATCTGGGCGGCTAAGTTTAGTTTCGCGGTGGCCACGAAACCCTCACCCCCTCGGGGGTGGGGGATTTTTTTGGCACGGAACGTGCAGCCCGCCGCGTGCCAAGTTTTTGTTGTGATTTTATTTTCATTTCATTTAAAAAAAGATTGACCATTAAAGGAAAATGGTTCATAATCATCGCATGATGAAAATGAAACAGCAACAGGTAACAATCACTCGTAAGCAAGCTCGTAAGCAAAAGTTCGCCCCTTTGATGGTGGAGCAAACCAAGCATGACCAACAAACCGTTCATGGTTTAATGAGAGTGACTTTGGACGTGGCTCGTGAGCTTTTAGCCAATCACAATAATTTTAATCGCCCACTTCGTCGTGGCAAAGACTATCTAAATGTTCTCGCCCACATGAACGCGGGAACTTTTTATAATCACACGGATTTGATTTTCGATCCTGAAGGTGAATTGCTTAACGGTCAACATCGTTTAACCGCGCTTATAGAGAGTGGCAAGGCTCAAGTTTTCACTATCAAGTGCGGCTTTAATCGTGAAGAAACTTTGTGCAACACGGACACGGGTTCCAATCGTACAGACACCAACCAAGTGAAATTTTTGTTGCAAGAAGAACGTGCGTGGGAAAAAGAAAACTTAACTCTGGCCCAATGGAAAGTTGTGAACTATGCGAGGAATTGGCAGAAATGGTTGAGCGTAACAGATTTAAACCTTGCGGGGTCGCAAGTGAGTGCGGCGAGCAAGAAGCAAACCCACGCAGAATTAAAAAAGTTTCTTAAAAAGCACAAGAATACCATTGTTGCAGTAGCAAAGAAAATGCCCAAGAGTTTTAATGGCATCAAGGCTAATCGTTGGAGCTTCGTAACTCCTTTCATGATGATGTGGAAAATTGACGCATCAAAAGCCGAAGACTTTCTTTTCAAGTTCGTTGCGGGTGGTCAACCAAAGTCTTGCCCTACTTCAAAGGTTCGTCAGTTGTTGGGTGAGACTTCGGGTGACGTAAAGAAGAAACAGCCTGAGCTTGCCGCCTTCATTATTTTTGCCATGCAAAGGTTTTTGGACGGGCAAAAAATTCGTAAAGGTGCAATCATCAGCAACGTTCAATTCTCAAACTAGGAGGCAGTCATGCTTAAACAATCAAAAGAATTGAAATTCAAAAACGGTTTGGTGGGTTTATACGTGGTTTTTTACAATGAGTCTTTTAAGTTTGAAGTAAAAGGCGGTCAAAGCGAAAACCCTTTAGAACGTCCTTCACAAATGGAAACTTGCAGGAGTACCCCAGCCACTAGCATTATCTTGGTTCAGTTTCTGAAGTTTCAGATAGATCAAGCTGAAAACGATCTGAACGCTGCCCTTCGTAAAATTGCTATAAAAGTGGAAGGTTACAACAAGAGCGAGCAACACGGTATTCTAAAGAAGAACGCCCCTAATCTTATGAGAGTTATTAAAAAACATTTTTTAAGTAGCTCATCCGTTACATGGTACGCTCCTTATCCAGCGAGATGGGCAAAAGACTCTCTAGGAGTTTTCAAACCTTTAGAAAAGATGCCAACCTTGAAACAACTCTTTGACCCCTTCTAGAGGTTATTGACTTTTGGCACGAGGCGGGCTGCACATCGCGTGCCAATTACAAGCAGAAAAAAACTTAAAAAAGTTCTCGACACAAAGCAAAGTTCTGATATAATAGACGGCATGAAAGCGGTAGTAACAATTCAGATGGATAACCAAGCATTCGAAAAACCATTTACTTGTATGGAACTCGAAAGAATCCTGACAAGGATCGCTGACACAGTAGGTCGCCAAGCGATTGACAGCGTGGGGCATGAATGCACAGAGGCAGACTCAAACGGCAACTTCATTGCTAAACTTAAAATTGTAGAGGATTAAAATCATATGATTAGAGTTAAAATCCAATATCGTGAGATGACCGAGCGTCATTGCAAAAAGTTCTGGCAAGATTACCCAGAAGAACATAGCTCAGGCCATAAGTGGACTGACCCCGAAATCCTAGATGCGGTTTGGGAGCAATGGAATAACGGAAGCGGCAAAGAGTGTGATTTGTTTAAGAAGCTCGAAGTTCGTTCAATGATGGTGGGTGATTACGTTTCCATTCTTCGCCCCACGGTGGCAAGCGTGTGGCACGAATGTTTGCCAATCGGATGGAGGATAGGTGTCCCTTGGGAGGAGGTTCTTGGCAAAGTAGAGAGGAAAGACTTCTCTGGCGTAGATGAGCAAACAGTAAAACAAGCATTGATTAGCCAACTTGAAAATGATCGCTGGTGGAATAATGTGATTAAAAACAATGATATTATCCTTGAGGACCACGGGTACTTTAATGGCAAAAGAGGCGAAATTACTCCTTGACTTATTTAAGAAACTGAGCTATATTTAACCAAGATGAACGCATTCAAAGTAAAGTTAAGCGATGGAGACACCGAATGGTGGGAGACAATAAAAGCACAGAACCTAGACCACCTTTACGATGTCATTGACTCAGGGGGTTATGACGTAGTTGACTTTGATGGGGAGGTTCTCGAAACACAGTTAGAGGATTAAATTATGAAAACAGGAGACAAAGTAAAAGTAAAAGAACAAGCAATTACGGGAACTATATTGCGACCCGACTGCGGGAACAAGTGGGTGATTCTAGACGATAACCCCGACCAAGACCTTGAAGAAGGTGATGAACCAACTTTGACATTTAGGGAGAATGAATTAGAAAAGATATGACTGAACACGAAAAACTAGAATACATACACACCACTTTGCAAGATGTACAAAATTGTATAGAACACGCACAGATTCATTCTCATTGGGGAAAGGGGCTATTGCCTCTTGATGAAGATATGATTAACCAATCTTTGACTATGGTGGAAGACATCAGAGAAAAACACTTTGATAAAGATGGAGAACTAATAAAATGAAAAGATTATATAGAGTACAACTAAATGAAATTCATCATTCCACTTGGGACGTTGAGGCAACCAGCGAGCAAAACGCGGTAAATGAGGTATTGGATGGTTCAGGTGAGTTGTTACACACCGAGTACGCTTATACACCCAACGATGACGCAGTTCATCACGTTACTTGCACGGAGGACTAAATGGAACACGACAAAGTAATGATTGAAAGAATCAAGCTCGACGTTGCCGAGTGGATGACCACCCACGGGCAAATACAGATGGGCGAGGAGTCTGCGCCTGACGTTCTCAAGGTAATCGATGAGTCAGTCGAAAGAACTCATAGGATTAGAGAAGATTGGATGAATCTTCCCGATA
>Ga0070747_1001465_pt1 | contig 11544 bp, 13 predicted proteins | sample VirMetDEL_Mar_31_FD_77321 | JGI IMG/M metagenome (GOLD analysis project Ga0070747, IMG submission 77321) | Aqueous microbial communities from the Delaware River and Bay under freshwater to marine salinity gradient to study organic matter... | ecosystem: Environmental > Aquatic > Marine > Coastal...
GACTGCTGCAGAAAATCAAAGATGTTATCTGTGGGCATGTTGTTGGGTTTAATTGTGTGGCTGCAAGTAAGCCCAACTTTGGCTTGGGGAATTAAATTATTTCCCCGGCTTATCAACGTCTCGTTGTTCACGCAGCACCTTGCGCAAGCGTATCACATTGAGTGCCACAAGACTAAGAGCGCCCGCCGCGCTGATACTCCAGTCGATGACATCCTGCCACCTCGTAATTTCCCAGCCCAACCATGCAAGATTGAGAGCCATTAAGTTCCACCCGTCATCCATGGTTCTAATGTACTGAGAGCCAACGGGAGTATTCCTACCACACACATAGCAATCGACTGCCACGTTATGCCATGCACTACAACCTGTTCGCATGCCGTCGACACGATCAGGCCGCCCATGGTGTTCTTAGTCGACCACTTTAAACGGTTGCCGCTGCTGGCTGCGATTACTTCCGCTGCCTTGCTTGCCTTGCCTATGGCTCTACCGATGCGCTCAGGCATATAACCACACCACGCCCGGTGTCTTTGTGCTGTCGTGGTCGACGTGAATAAAAGAAGAGTGAATGCCGACGCGCGTAAAACCAGCAGCTACCAAAGCCGCCACGATGCGAAACCGCTTGCTACTGGTGTGGCAACTGATGTCCGCAGCGCAACCGATTAGATGGCTGCTGCCGACTGATCCGTTAACCGCCGCATTTCTTCCCGGTGTCCTATAGCCACTGTTAATCTTAAACGGTACGCCGGCCAGCTCGCGCGCCTCGTCTAACATCTTGAGGAACTTCGGCGACATGTGCGAACCGCTACCCGGTACGTCGGGGCTGTCAAACTCGGATATCCTAAAGTGCTTCAGCTTCATTTCTCTTTCCGTTGGATAACATACCATTGCCCATCGTAGCACAGCACGGCAATACCGTCGTAACTGCGGTCCATAGCAAACGACGTTGCGCCGTCAATGGTTACGCCGGCTGTGATTTCGTCAGCGTACAGCGTTACTCGATAGTTCTTAGTGGCGCTGATGGTGCTGTCACTCTTAAACCTTAAATACCGGCCTTCGTTATCTGCCACCTTTGGCAGTCTGATGTTGCCAGTGCCGTTGGCTCCGTCGATGTACTTGTTCATGTACACAAAGCCGTTACTGTCGTCGTAGTCGATTTCGTAGATGCTGCCACCGGTATGCTGTATCAACTGCACATCATAAAACTGCGGCAGGCTACCGGTGATGATGTCGTTAAGTTCCTGCTGTATGTCTGTCGTGGTACCTGATGGAATGAACCGATCGCGTGGGTTGTCGGTGCCAATCAGGTCACTCCTAAACGCAAGGTCCGTGGTTACCTGGTTAAGCTGGAACCGCTCCGTTTCTACCTCGCTGTCGTTGGCGTTGTATGTCATTTGATGCAACACGCAGTCGTCACCATCGTCACGCACCAAGTGGTAAGGCCACAGCATCGGCACGCTTTGCAGATAGAAGCTGCCTTGTCTAATGCGGTGCGGTAGCTGCGTGTTGTACATAATCTCACGCACGCCGAGACGGTGGACGGTGTATGGTCCTGCGCTTTGGCTGCTCTCCCATGAATCCATATCGACAGCGCCGGAGTGAAACGAACCGCTGTAAAACGGTAGCGCCGTGCCACCGGTCGCGTAGTCTATGCCCGCGTTGCCTGTAATTACGTCGGTCTGTTCTAGTGTCACCTGGTTGCCAAGCGTAGTCTCTGAGGCAAACGTGATACTGTCGCCTGTGCCTTGCGTCCCATCACCGGGGAAGACGCGAAGGATGAACAGCACATTGTGCGTACCCAATGCACTGGTCTGATCACTGCCACCAATACCGACGACGACAGTGTTAAGAGTTACGTCGAGACCTACTTCATCGTCTACTAGCTCCGGCACTTGTACGCTGGCTTCGCTAATAGCCTCGAACCCATAGAACTTGTAGTATTGACCAAGCACCACGCTCTTAGTGCCTGGTGTACCCGTCCAACCTGTATCTGTAAAATACTGGTCTCCAAACTTTATCGTAAAGTCAGCACGCAAGGTGAAGAAGTTGCCGGGGTCGATTGGTGCCGATGATACCGGTGCTATATCGATGTTGTAGAACAACGTAATCAGGTGCGTACTCTCTTCATAGTACAGGCGATCGTCATCAGCTAACTCGATGTCATTAGTGGATGCACTAAGCGTGGTAAAGCCGGTGTTCTCTTGAAACAGAAACTCGTTGCCGCGCGTCACGCGTTGACGTGTTACTCGCTTCGTGGGTCTGCTGTACTCTATGCTGTTGCCGGCCATCTTATCGAAGCCGGTGCCGTCAATCAGCAGCATATTGCTCGTCCAGTTCACGCGCTCCAGCGTGCTCCATGTTGCCTCCGCTCCGCTTGCGTCGTACTGCTTGAGGTCGTTAACGAATGAATCACCATCGCTGCGCTGCTGGTACTTGTTCAGCGGTATAAAGTGCCAAATGCCTTCAGCCTGAAACACTCGCGCGTTGTAGGTAATGGCAAGACTGCGCAACACCTCAAAAGCGTTGTAGTACTCCGTCGGTGTTGTGCCAGCTATAGAAGGCAAGTACATACCGCCGTCACCCAACCAGTCGCCGGCTGTGTATCCTGTCGGCTCGATGTCGTTGGCGTAACGTATGAATATGTCGCTACTGCCATACAGACCAAACGACCGCGTCAGCTTCAGCGCCTCGTAGATGTAGTCGATAATCTGCGTGTTGGTAGCAAAGTTGTCGGCCGTTGTTTCCTTCAGCTGGTTGAGGTCGTCGGCTGCTGTTAGGTTTACCGCTGACGGGTATGGCTCATCCATCTGTTGCGTCTGCTCCGGTAGCAGGATGCCACGCCAGAACACCGCTTCACCTACTTCGTCGGGGTCGGTGAGTATCTCTATAGGAAACTGCGCCTCCGGTGCTGACGGTACGGTAGTGTTTAGCCAAGTGTTGAAGTCGCCGCCTTCATTGTATATAGTGAAGTCAACCTTGCTTGGTAGGATAGGTTGGTATTGATCCTGATTGTTGCCTTCGTACGACAGCGAAAATCCCGGCGTTGCAATCGTCACCTCTGACGACGCGGCGCTGTGGTCATTGTCGTAGATGTTGACGCGGTATTGTACACCCGTGTCATTTTGGAAGTCGGCGTAGAATCTGACGGCCATTAGAATCCTCTTACTCGGTTACGGTCCAGCGCGCTGCGCTCGTTGCTTAATAATATGTCACTGCCTCGGATCATGCCGGTGACGGTAACAGCTCCGCCGCCCATCATTTGCTGCAGCTTATCCAGTGGTGCGATAACCTCCGGGTTGCTCATGCTCGTGCCTTGACCTTCACCAACCAAAGCCATTGTTGGACCTGTGACCATGCCGCCTTTAGCAAATCCTGGTATACCAAACTGCCCGCCCATAAAACTACCGAGACCACCTTTAACCATTGCACTGCCTGGAAACAGCACCGACATAGCCGCAAACGCCGCAAGCATAGCCGCCAGCTTTATAAGCAGCTGCTGCAACATGTCAAGCATAAAATCTTTGAACTGTCCCGCACCACTGACGATGCTTGTAAATGCGCGCTCCATTAAGTTAGGCAACTGAGCGCCGGCAAACTCTCCGAGCACTACCATGCTGTCGCGCGTGGTTATAGCTGCCGCGCCTACTTCTTTGTAGCTGCCTTTAAGTGTGTGGTTTGCTTGAACAGCCGCCAATATATCGCTGGCCATTTTGCCTTGCAGCTCCTTAACACTACCCAATACAAGTAGTTGCGACTTCTCTACTGCTAAAAGCTCTTCTTTTACTTTCTTCTCTTTCTTCTTATTGTCGATGGTTGCCTGTGTCGCTGAGTTGTTGCTTTGTTGCGCTAAGGTGTTGTTTAGAATGGCTTGGTTTAAATCACCGCTTGCCAATCCCAGCTGCTCGTAAACATCCATTAACGCTTGCAGCTGGCCGGCTTGCTCCTTCATGCTTTCTACGGCTCCAGCTTTACCACCAACCAAGAAAGCAAGTCCAACGTTCTTTTGTCCACTGCCTTTGAGTTCATCCATTAAAGCCTTAATGGACCGCAGCGCCGCGTGCATCTGATCTTCGACCTGGTCAGCTGTTTGAGTGCTGACATTTCCAAAGCCTTCCATCGCTTCCTCGGCCATACCTAAAGCAGCCTGCACATCAGAACCTGCCACACCGCTAATGCCTTGCAGTGACTCGGTTGCTTCTTTTAGCATGCCACTAAAGGCCGCTGTCATTCCTGACTTTTCTGCAGCTCTAGCCATCTCCAATCCTAAGTTGTCCATCAGCGTAGTCATGCGACCTTCCACTGTGTTACTTAGGTTCTCCATCGCGCCCGATGCCAAACCGCCTTCAGCAGTCATATTCGCCAACGCAGTATTGAACTCCTCTACGGATACAGCGCCCGCGCCGAATTCCATATTCACATCACCTGTGACATTCCTTAGTTCTGAAAAAATTGGGATACCACGTTCGGCCAACTGGTTAAGGTTCTCCAGTTCTACTTTGCCTTTGGCCTTGACTTTGGCAAAGATTGCAGCGATGTCGTTGATACTGCTGCCGCTACTGGCTGCAATGTCACCCAACATCTTCAACTGTTTCTGTAGTTCGCTGCGCTGCGTACCTACAGCCAACAGTTGCCGCGCCGCGCTACTTACCTCCTGAAGTTGGAACGGTGTCTTTGCTGTAAACTCGTTCAGTTCCTTGACAATCGCCGCAGCTTTGTTCGCACCTCCGGCGATGCTAATGAAGCCCGTGCGCAGCGTCTCCATCTCCGCGCCTTTCTTGATCAAGGCAGCAACACCAGCAACCAACGTTGCGCCGATAGCAAGCGCAGCGTTCTTCGCCATGCCGGCAATCTCTCCGAAGTTCCTTTTAAAGTTGGCCTTAGTGGTGCGTAGATCCGCATTAAGTTTCCGCAAGCCTTTCTTTTCAAGGCCGACTGTAACCTTTAGGTCTTTAAGTTTTGCCATCGTTCAACTTGTTCAATGCGTTCTTGAGCAGCTTGTTGTTGCCTTTGTTCTTAGGCTTCTTCTCCCATGGGAAGATACATATATCGTGAGGCTTGACCTTCTGTCCTTTCTTGGCGTGTGGTGCTAATGCCAGCGCCGCCGACCACCGAGCGCGCTCCCACTCTTGTTGTTGCCTGGCTTCCTCTTGTAGGTTCATGCCTTGCGCCGCCCATAGAAACTCTTGGAACGTCATGTCATAAAACACAGACGGGTTGAAGCGTAATTGCCCCAACCCGATCTGCATACAATGGTCAAACGTTAGCGGCTTGCCTTCGCTTTTTTTTGACCGTTGCCACCTCCCAAAAGTGAAACAAGTGCATTGGTCATAGCTTCCATATCAGCCATGTCGATGAGTCCGAGGAAGTCGTCGAGGTCATAGTCGAAAGGAACGCCGGCAAACTTGGCACCGCTTTGTGCCATGTAGTAAACCAGCGTGCCGATCTGTACTGCGTCCTCCTCTAAGTTCCCAATGTCGATACCGCTCTCACGTTTGGCGTTAGCCAGTGCGCGCATATCACACCGCAGCGTAAACTCTTTACCCGAAAGTGTCAGCTTCATTAGGCGACGACCTGGGTAATAGCTCCGGTGATTTCAAACGTAGCGCTATAGGTTACGTTGTCCTCAGTTCCTGCGCTTACCTCAAGCGAAGTGCAGAAGCCGTTGCATGTGTAGTTGTAGTCGTCTGATGCGTCATCAAATCCAAAGATTAAAGCCACAGACGAGCGTGAGTTCAGCTGAGTGAACAACGAGCCGCCAGCGCCTCCGCTTGCGTCGTCGTCAACCAATCCCGAAACGCTGATAGACCCCGACCGGAGACCTTCCAACAGTTCGCGGTATCCGCTGCTGTCTTTTGTTGTGATGTCACGAGTCTCCATGTTGATGGAGATGCTGCCTTCGGTCTGGTCAGCCAACGCTGTGCCGCCTACCGATAGCAAGAAAACGGTGCCGTTTAAAATGGCCATTACTTCTCTTCTTTAATGTTGTTTGCGATGATGGCGTTAATCAGGAGATCAACGTACGCGAATACGCGGTCATCCTTCACCGATGGTGTCAGGTTGACCACGACCTTGGCGAAAACCAATGCGGACAGCAATAGCTCTGTCCAGTTATTTAGGATAAAGTCCATGACCTCAAGTTACAATTCCGAACCGAACCATCCGGCCTCTTGTGCTTGTTCTTGCGTCAAGACTTCGGAGTCTGTCGGCATTAGGTACTGGAACAGTACAACGTCGCTGGTGGCTATGTAGTAAGTCATCGCGCTGCGCTCGTCTGTCGTCAGCTGCGGGAACAATGCCACCAACGCATTCAGGTCGCGCTCCGGGTGGACGTTAATAGCTAGTTCAGTATCGCCAACGCATGCCCACTGCCCGGTGTCGGGGTGCTGGATGGTAGCCAGTAGCATGGTCGTCACTCGCCCAGGTTCGTGAAGGTGCTTTGGTAGCTTAAGGTTGTACAGCTCGCGGCTGATGCCTTTGGCGCGTTGCTCGCTAGTGAGGTTAATGCGCTCAGTTACGGGGAGGTATACGGTAGCCATTAGGTAATACTGAAATAGGTCATGATGTCGGATTCGATGCCGGTGCGGTTATTATAATTGTCGGTAGGCCAAATAATCACCTCTTGTAAATTTCCCGTAAAAGCTAAGCCGACGCTCTCGCCTAACTCCAAATTAGTTGTTCCTGTGTTTACGGTTGTTCCGCCACTACTTGTATCAATTTGCGAGCCATTTAATCGCCAATATCCATTCGTGGAATCTTTAAAGACTGTACTTAAATTCTGCGTATTGTAATCACTCGCGGCGGCGTTATAACCTCTCAATTCTGGCGTACTGCTGGAACCGTAGGAATATTGCCAGTTTGTATTGCCCAAACGTGTCACGAAATCAATTACGCGGTCGTCAGTACCCCAAACGCCTTTAAAGCCTGAGCTGCTTGTATCATTGAAAACCGTTACAGACGTATGAGCGTTTGTGGTACATATATCAGTATTGGTAATGCTTGACTTAACAAGTTTGTCACTATTAAAAGTTACAGCGGGTTTTCCGTTTTCAGTAATCACCGCCGTGCCGTTGTAAATCTGCGGCTGACTGCCTGACGTGCCTTGCGTGACGTTGTTGGCTGTGCCTCCAATGTTGGCTTGATCGTACCAGGTAACCACGTAACCGTTAGCGCTGCCGCAATGCGTCGCGATGGCTGACGTGTCAAGGTCGCCGTTACTATCAAATCCAATATCTGTTTCTGTGTCGCCGCTATCCTCGCGCACACGCATGCAGCTACCAGTGTAATCTTTGTCCAGCTTACGCACCGAGTACGCCGCCGTCGCGCCAGTGTAGGTGTCGAGTAACAAGTCACTAGACGGTACCGTCACCGTGCGCACCATCTTCAGCGACAGCGGCAAGGTGCCGCGCGTCTCCGCTGTAGCGTCGGTGTCGTTCAGGCCGGCAAGTAGTGCAGCCTTCGCTGTGGCAAAGGTCGCGTTATCTGCTGGCTGTGTGGTGTACTCGGTCCAGTCGCCAGCCGTATCCGGGTCGGCGTCAAACTTAGTAGAGTAGAACAGCGTGCGGTTGATGGTGTCGGTCACGCCTACGTCGCTGGTCTCGCTCTCCGCCAATCCGTCGCCGTCAGGTCGTGCGGTATAGTACAGCTCCACGTTGGCTGTGGCTCCGCTGCGTGCCGTCTCCGCTTCGGTGCTATAGCGGTTGTGATAGTGCGTCTTCGTCGCGTACCTGGTATCGAACCGCGCGTCGGTGTAATACAGGTTTTGATTCTCCGGGATTAGCTCAGTGTCTAGAACAATGTTGCCGTTCTCGTCCGGTGTCTCGTCGTTGACAGACAGAACGTAATCGCTCAGGTCCGGCGTGGTCGGTTGGTTGACGAACTCGTAGCCAGTGCGCCCGCTGTTGACGGCAAGCACTTGGCCAGCGGTACCGATACCCGCCGGTGTGTCACTCAGTTGGTCCACTCTCGCCAGTGCTATCCTAGCGTCAGCGCGTGCGTCAGTAAAGTATAGGTTGACACTCTCGGTCACGTCCGACGTAGCGAGATTAACGTCACCATCGCGATCTGGAGTGATGCTGTTGATGCTCCGCATAAAGTCGTACGGTGTGCCGTCAACATTCGCAAACGCTGCCGACAGTCGTGCGGCGCGCTCCGTTGCATCATTTGCTAGGCTCGTGCCAAACGTTGCCAAGAATGCAATCAGGTCGGCAGAACCAACAACGCCGTCTTGGTCAAAGTCACCAACCAAACCGTTGGTGAAGTCGCTACTGGTGACACCGCTATCGGCGGCCAGCTGTAGCGCTATCTCTTCCAATATGCCGCTGGTGTCCAGGTTATCCAGTGACAGGTCGAGTGTGGCGGTATTGCCTAAAAACGACAGCGTACCGTTAGGTACTACAATAGTGTCAGCGGTATCGCTTGGTGTGCCGTCGACCTCTTTAACTGTTAGCGAGCCGCCGCTTGTAATCGTGGCGGTGTTGCCGTTGATGGTCACCGTGCCGTTACTGAACACCAGCTTGTTAGCCAAGCCTGTTGGCGCACCGTCAACCTCCTCAATGGTGATGCTATTGGATGGTGAGAGCGTATAGCTGACGGCAGTGCCTACGCGCTGGATGCGTACGTCGTACGTCTGCTCCAAAACATACACGCGCTGTTCGGGGTCGAACTGTACGTCAGAGGTATCGAAGTCAACAGACTGCACTTGTACGCTGTTGATGGTCCCGCTCTGCCTGTCGAGTGCATCGCGCACAGCGATACCCAAAGACATAGCCTGCGTGTAGTCATCAGAGACGCAGTACAGTTCGACACGCGAGGTGTCCAGCTTTGACGTAGCGTTCTTTGTTCCGCTTGGCGTGGTGTCCGTTACGGTGTAGACAATGAACGGCGTGTCAACGTCCTGCTGTGCCAGCTCCGGGTAGATGCGGTCTGCACAGATAGCACCTACGTCGGCGCTGTCTTTCAATAGCTTATATATCGCTTTGCCTGTTTCCATTAGAGTTTAAATTGTTCAAACACCTTGCGGTACTTGATAATCATCAGCCGTTCCATAGCCGGACGCAAGCGAGCCAGTGCCGGCGCAATCTTATTGTAGTTGCGGCTGTTGGTGGATTTGTTTCGGCCTCCGATGTGGCCGTCATCTACAATGCCCGCGAACCAACCGTCATTGCGTTCTGCTCCACCTTTACGCGGTCCAACAAATACATTGATTCGGCTGCCGCGACTGTTGCGAACACCAATGGACCGCCGCAGTGTGCCGCTAGGTACTGTCAATCTCACCTTGCCTTCGCCTGGTCTTGCTCGACCTGGTCCGGGTGTTCCTTCGTAAACTTTAAAGTCTTTACCACTGCGCGGAATCTGTGGCTTAATTTTTCGTGATGCCATGCGTCCAATCTCGCGGTTGCTTTTTCTAAGCTCTTGCGACATCACCTTGGGAAACTCCCCAATCCGGCCGACTTGCTTTATCAGCTCGTCTAAGCCTTCAACCTTTATTTCATCTGCCATCGGTTCCCGTCTCTTTGCAGAAGATGCGCAACCCATCGCGGCGGCCTATCTCCTCGAATCCTAAAATCTCATAATCACGAGACTCAAATACTATTGTATCGTCTTGCGAAATACTCAGGCCGCTCACGTCGTCGGTGGGGTTGGGATGCCGCACCACAAACGTCAGACTGCGCTGCGGAAATATCTGATAGGCCTTCATGCTCTCGCTTGCACTGCCAGCGTAAACAACCTCCGCCCACATATTCGTATCGACGGTAGCCGATACCGTGGGCTGCCCAAAGTCGTCTTGTGTCAGCGTCTCCGCGCGGTGCGTAATATACCTGTCTCGTCGTCCTGCGTTCTTCATGGCTGGTAGATGATGCGGAACGGATTAAGCAACGCGTCAAGTCCGAACTTAAGACGCGTAGTGATAGTGCCAACGATTTCCTCTTGCCGGTTCTCGTACATGTGCGCTACCAGCAAGCGGATAGCCTGAAGCACTGGAGCCGGCATGGTACCATATCCAGCAGTAAACGAAACCACCACCGGAGTAAGTGCGTACTCGTAAACGTTCGGATAGTCACGAAACGCAATGCGCGCCGGCTGGCTGATGGTGTCGGTAAACCAGTTGCTTGCTACCAATGTTGTGAGGTCGGTTGTGTAGTCGGTGTCTGCTGTCGTCTGATACTTTACTTCGGTCACAGCCGTCACAGGTCCGATAGGAATGTATGAGTTGTAGAAGCCTGGTAAGTACCCGCGTGCGGTGTAGCTGCCCAGCTTAATGTTGCAGTGCTCTTCTACCCAGCTGATGGCTGCGGAGCGCAGCGCACTAATAAGAGTGTCCTCTGCTGTATGTGTGACGCGCATGTGTGCCTTTAGATCAGCCACCGTGATGATAGTGTCTTGATCTACTGCCGCGCCGGTGATGTCTACTTGCATGCCATAAAAATAAGAAAGGCCGACGCAGTGCCGGCCTTTCTCTTTTGTATGTCAACCAGCTATTAAGCTGCGTTGTCGTGGAACGTGTAAGCTGCACCGGCGTGGAGGACAGCTGAGTCGGCGTAACGATGTATGCTGATTCTTACCTCATGGCTCAGGTCCAAAACGTACGGATTAACATTGATGTCGAGCCCCCCAAATAGTCCTAGTACGGCAGCTTGGTTGGGGTCCATCATAATCAACGTGCCTTCCGCTGGTACACCATTGGCTGGCAACAGGTCGGTGACGTAGTATGGGTAACCCATAGCTGAGAAATTGCCAGCGCTGGCGCGGTTGATTGTTGCGTCAACGCTGCTCACGATAGCCTCACCAGCAATCAAATTGTGTGCGGTAGCGTTTGCGATGACCTTGACTTTACTCAAGTCAACACCAGCAGCAATCAAAACACCTTCACCAACCAACATAGCTGCCGTGCTTACGGCTGCAGCGCTGTCACCGTCACCGGCTCCGATGATGGTGTCGAACACAGCCTTGTCAATCTGACGGTTGAGCTGCGTGACCATGTCCTGCGTGATGAGGTTCTCAACAGCGGGACCGCCTTGAAGCATCAACTGCTCGGTCACGGTAACGAAAGCACCGTAGCGAGTAGGAGTCAGTGAGCGTGCGCCGATGGTGCTGGCTGCGCTGGATACGTCTACGCCTTCTGCAGCTGATGCAATAGTAGCAGCAGCCGTTACGATTGGCACGTTGACGTTGGAAGTCAAGCCATTCAACACACGTCCGCCCATAGCTTCGAACTGAGTAGGAGCGGCCAAGGCAGCAATCCCGTCAGTAACTTGTGTACCTACAAAGCCAGGAGCGTTGGCCAAACCAGAACCGGCACCGAAGTCACCAGCGTCACCCAAAGCACGCATGGCAGAAGCAGGAATACTAAGCTGACCTTTCAAGGTCACGTTAGATCCGCGCACCTCGTTCAACGCTTGCTGTGTGAACTCAGCAGCAACACCTGTCACGCGCTTGCCTTGCGACAAATCGCGAACAGCACCAGCCAAGTCCAGGCGCTTGTTCATCCGCTGGTACTCGCGTTGCTCACCGCGTGAAGACTCGCCAGCAAGTACAGCGCTCTCGGCA
>Ga0070747_1001469_pt1 | contig 11517 bp, 10 predicted proteins | sample VirMetDEL_Mar_31_FD_77321 | JGI IMG/M metagenome (GOLD analysis project Ga0070747, IMG submission 77321) | Aqueous microbial communities from the Delaware River and Bay under freshwater to marine salinity gradient to study organic matter... | ecosystem: Environmental > Aquatic > Marine > Coastal...
CGCTATGCCCATAGGCTCAACGTCTGGCGTACCGTGTATGTAGATGTAACGACGGAAGGTGTCGACCTTACCCAGACGATTGCGCCCAGGCTCGCAGCCACTCAACCAGAGAATGCGGCTCAGAATCCAGTCTCGCCCGGGAAATTGCGCATGCAGCTCAGGCGACCAGACTTCGCCGGTCCAGCGCCGCCCGCGTAGCACTGCTGCGCCTGGCAAGCCATCACCTATCTTCGCGCGCACCTGATGCAAGCCCCTGGGCGTGCAGCCGGAACCATTTTGCTCGCCAGAACCATTAAGCGCGGTGGAGACAGGCAGACGCACTTGCAGCTGCCCATTGGCAAAGCCATACAGACACTGATCTGCGAGCGAGATATGCAGGAAATCGAGGACACTCATGGGCAGCTAGCTTAGCGGATAGCATCCACCAAGCCCACCCGAGCAAGTCAAACTTTACTAGGAATCACTGATGCTTTCGCACGTGGCTTGAGCTGGGCACTGGCCAACGCTTCGTCGGTCAGGCCGGTTTCCGAACGCATACCCGCAGCCAGGAACGGCACCATCAGGCGCATGACCTGCTCGAGCGAGGTACTCACACCAAAATCAGTTTCGGACATGGCCCGTAGCGCCTTGATCCCCGACATGCTGAACGCGGCAGCTCCCAGCATAAAGTGCACACGCCAAAACAACTCAAGCGGCGGAATACGCGGAGCGGCTTCATGCACCAACTGCATGTAACGACGGAACACCTTGCCGTAAACCTCTTCCAAATACTTGCGCAGGTGACCCTGACTCTGGCTAAACGCCAAACCCAGCAAGCGCATGAAGATTGAAAGATCGTTACCACTGCGCGGCTTTACCGCCAATGCCTGCTCGACCAGCAACTCAAGCAGTTCTTCCAGGCTAACTTTGCTTTCCGGCTTAGCCTGCCGGCGATCCAGCTCACGCTCCAGGCTTACGCAGAAAGGCCCGAGAAAGCGTGAAAAAACCGCCTGAATCAGGGCCTTCTTGGAGCCGAAATGATAGTTCACTGCGGCGAGATTGACTCCCGCCTTGCTGGTGATCAAACGCAGAGAGGTTTCAGCGAAACCCTTCTCCGCAAAAAGCTGCTCTGCCGCATCGAGAATGCGTTCAACGGTTTCCGACTGGGCCATGACTCTTTTCATCTGAACAAACACTTGTTTGAAACATACGTTTCAGCTGCCCGCCTTGTCAAGCCGGACAAACCATCTTGTGGCCGGGTAGTCACACGCACCTGACTGAACACAGCCGTCCTAACTAGACGCCCAGTGGACACCGCAAGTAACAGTGCAGTGCAACCGACCTAAAGAAGGTGAATTGAGTAGAGATCAGAACGCAAGGATTGCCAATCGTCGATCACTGTATATAATCCCAGTCACTGTACAAAAAAACAGAGCCGACCATGCTAAAACTAACGCCGCGCCAAGCTGAAATTCTCGCCTTCATCAAGCAATGCCTTGAAGACAACGGCTACCCGCCTACCCGTGCGGAGATCGCCTTGAAACTGGGGTTCAAATCACCCAACGCAGCGGAAGAACACCTCAAGGCCCTGGCTCGCAAGGGTGCAATCGAAATGACCCCGGGTGCTTCGCGCGGCATTCGCATTCCAGGTTTTGAACCTCACGCCGAGGAAGATGAAGGCCTGCCGGTGATTGGTCGCGTCGCCGCAGGCGCGCCGATTCTGGCGCAGCAACATATCGAAGAGTCTTGCAAGATCAATCCAGACTTCTTCCACCCCAAAGCCGATTACCTCTTGCGTGTACGTGGCATGAGCATGAAAGACATCGGCATCTTTGACGGTGACTTGCTAGCCGTACATACCACACGTGAGGCCCGGAACGGGCAGGTGGTAGTGGCACGCATTGATGATGAAGTCACGGTCAAACGCTTCAAGCGTGAAGGTAACAGAGTCTGGCTGATCGCCGAAAACCCGGAGTTCGCGCCGATCGAAGTAAACCTGGAAGAACAAGATTTGATTATTGAAGGCCTAAGCGTCGGTGTTATACGCCGCTAGCAGCGGCATTAAAAAAGCAGGTAGGGCCTTTCTAACGCACTATCGATAACGCAGGCAGTTTGCTAACACCTGCTGGTGGAGGATCTATGCAGTTCCCGCAATCACTGGACCGTACACAACTGCCGCTGTTCGATGCGTTTATGGCCTCGACAGTGCCACCATTACTTGCCGATAGCAGCGAACTGCCTTGGCAGGATAGCGAGGGCGATGCATTCAGTGAGTTGTCGCTACGCGGCCCCGCAGGGCATTGCCTCAATCTACTTGCACCCATATTGCGTGAGCTCAGCGAGAACCACGACGAGCGCTGGCTGACCCTTGTAGCGCCGCCCTTAAGCCTGGCTCAGAGCTGGCTTCGCGAGGCAGGCCTTAACCGCGAACGCATCCTGCTGCTGCACCCGCGCGGCAAGCAGAGCGCATTAGAATTAGCGCAACACGCTCTGAAACTGGGGCGTAGCCACACGGTCGTCAGCTGGCTGCATCCGCTTGAGCGCCACGCACGTCAACGCCTCGAGCACGCGGCCCGCCAAGGTACGGCGCAAAGCTTGAATATCAGCTTGGGATGATTAGTCACAGAGGCGCACAAGGATTGTGCGTGTCAGCCGTCAGATAGAGTCAATATTTGCTGTGAGAAGGGTCTGCGTAAGGGCAGTAGCATTTTAAAGCAGCACTCAGCCGAACTCTGCAATCAATGCAGAACCCGCGGCCCTTCTTCATGTTGAAAGTTATTTTCTGCCAAACGACCAGCCATCTGCACGCCTACGTTAAGCATGGCCTTGGCCACCTCGACATGCTGGCCCTGTAGGAACGCTTTGGCGTCGGCAGAAAAATCCAGCACCACTAACGACTCTTCATCCTCTGCTCGGCGCAAAGCAATGCGCCCATCAGGCAGTTCGACAATTTCTAGGAAGGATGTAGGCATTGGTTTAGCTCTCCACGTAAGACCACCATTGTAACAGCCGACCTAGGCTCCCCCTAGTCCGCCGGTCCAATCAGCGGCTTACCACTCGCTCAATGTTTCCCGAAAGCGCTGCGCTAGAGCCTTCAACTGCTGCCGCCACGTCTCCAAAGCCTGATGAGCTAGAGGCTCAACTTCTTCGTCGAGGCTGATCGCTGTGATTAGCGCTGTAGTCGGGTCAACTTTGCTTTTCTTGCCGGCTTGCGGTGGCTGAAAAAGCGCTGCATAGGCATTGAGCAACTCAGCTACCCAGCTACCGGGGGACTGCGCCAGCTCAACCAGCTCACCTAACTCCTGACTCGGCGCAGCGCTCAGCACCGCTGACGTGAGAAAGCTTTCAACGCGCGGGGCCGCACTGTCGGGCAAACGATAGTAACCAGCAATTTCATGGCACAACCCAAGCAGAGCACCATAAAGATGGAACAGCGCTGCTTCGCGCTCTGCCTGAATCAAAGCCAGCGCATTCATGCTTTGCGCTTGTTCGGCCTTACGCCAGGACTCCAGTGCCAAGCCTGCATAGAAAATTTTCTGATTGGTACGGGTATAGAGTTCATTGGCCATAGCGGCACCCTCCAAAACGGATCGAATAAACAAACGCGCGCCTGACAACAGGCGCGCTCAGCTCGATCAGCTGTTCTTATCTTCGACCTTCCACTTACCGCCATCAAAGAACGCACGCCAGCCGGACGGTTTTCCGTCGACTTCGGTCTGTACGTACTGCTCCTTGGTCTTACGGCTGTAACGAATTACTGCAGCGCGACCTTGAGGATCCTTCTTTGGTGCATCACAGAGAAAATGATACTTGGGATCAATTTCATCGCGGTGCGGAATAATCTCAACAACCAATGGCGCGCGCGTTTCGCGGTTCTTGGGGAACTGACTGGCCGCGAGGAACAGGCCAGATGCGCCATCACGCAGGATGTAGGTGTCGTTGACCTTCTCACACTTGAGCTCCGGCATTTTCACCGGATCCATCTTCGGTGGTGCCGCTTCGCCGCTCTTCAGCAGTTTGCGGGTGTTCTTACACTCGCTGTTGGTGCAACCAAAGAACTTGCCGAAACGCCCGGTTTTCAACTGCATCTGGCTGCCGCACTTATCGCAATCCAGGCTCGGACCTTCATAGCCCTTGATGCGGTACTGGCCCTGCTCCACTTCATAACCTGGGCAATCCGGGTTATTGCCGCAAATATGCAACTTGCGGGTTTCATCGAGCAGGTAAGCATCCATGGCGGTCGAGCAGATCGGGCAACGATGCTTGCCCAACAACACCAGCGACTCAGACTCACCTTCGTCGTCAGCGGCAATCTCATCACCCGGCACTAGGTTGACGGTCGCCTTGCAGCGCTCTTTAGGCGGCAATGCATAACCCGAGCAACCCAGGAACACGCCCGTGGACGCCGTACGAATAGTCATTGGCCGTGCGCAATCGCGACAGGCTATATCAGTCAGCGTCGGCGTGTTAGCACGCATACCGCCATCACTATCACCTGCGACCTCAAGCTTCTTCTTGAAGTCACCGTAGAACTCGTCCAAGACGTTTTTCCACTCACGCTGCCCTTGGGCCACGTCGTCCAGGTGCTCTTCCATGCCAGCGGTAAAGCCGTAGTCCATCAGATTGGAGAAGCTCTCGGATAGGCGCTCGGTAACAATGTCGCCCATTTTTTCGGAGTAGAAACGGCGGTTATGCAGGGCCACGTAACCGCGATCCTGAATGGTGCCAATGATCGCTGCATAGGTCGACGGACGACCAATACCGCGCTTTTCCATTTCCTTGACCAAGCTGGCTTCAGAGTAGCGCGCCGGCGGTTTGGTGAAGTGCTGGCTCGGGTCGAGCTTGATCAGCTTGAGCGCCTCGCCCTGCCCCATGTCCGGCAGCACATCGTCATCGCCTGGCTTACTCATTTGCGGCAATGCGCGGGTGTAACCGTCAAACTTGAGGATACGACCTTTAGCACGCAACTCGAACTGCGCGGCAGTCACGGTCACGGTGGTAGACAGGTATTCGGCTGGCGGCATTTGGCAGGCCACAAACTGACGCCAGATCAGCTCATACAGACGCTCGGCATCACGCTCCATACCGGACAACTGAGTCGGTTTAAGGTTGACGTCAGACGGACGAATCGCTTCGTGCGCCTCTTGCGCCCCTTCTTTACTGCTGTAGGCAATCGGATCGGCCGGCAGATACTTCTTGCCGAACTCGCCCTGGATAAAGTCGCGCACCATGCTCACGGCGTCAGCCGAGAGGTTGGTCGAATCAGTACGCATATAAGTGATGTAACCCGCCTCATAAAGACGCTGAGCCATCATCATGGTCTTCTTCACCCCAAAGCCCAGACGGTTACTCGCCGCCTGTTGCAGGGTGGAGGTAATAAAGGGGGCCGAGGGCTTGCTGCTGGTCGGCTTATCTTCACGCTTGCTGATGCTGTAGCTGGACGCTTTAAGCGTGTTCAGCGCAGCCATGGCCTGGGCTTCGTTCAATGGTTTGAACGCAGCACCGTTTTCGCGGGCCACTTCGAAGCGCACGTTGGCGCCTTTGGTAGTACCCAGGTCAGCGTGCACTTCCCAGTATTCTTCTGGGACGAAAGCGCGGATCTCTTTCTCGCGCTCGACCACCAGCTTCACGGCCACCGACTGCACACGACCGGCGGACAAGCCACGGGCAATCTTGGCCCACAGCAGTGGCGAAACCATATAACCCACGACGCGATCGAGAAAACGTCGCGCCTGCTGTGCGTTAACCCGATTGATATCCAGCTCGCCAGGCTTGGAAAACGCCTCTTGAATGGCCTTTTTGGTGATCTCGTTGAACACCACGCGCTTGTAGCGACTGTCGTCACCACCAATGGATTCGCGCAGGTGCCAGGCAATGGCTTCCCCCTCGCGGTCCAAGTCGGTTGCGAGATAGATGGTGTCGGCATCCTTGGCCAAACGGCGCAATTCCTCGACCACCTTCTCCTTGCCTGGAAGGATCTCGTACTTGGCTTTCCAGCCGTGTTCGGGATCGACCCCCATGCGCGCAAACAGCTGACGCTTGGCTTTCTCCTTGGGCGACAGCGCGGGCACTTCACCAGCTGCGGCCTTACCACGCTTAACGGGCTCTTTGGCGGTGCTTGCCGAGCCACTGGTGGGTAGGTCACGGATGTGGCCGATGCTCGACTTCACCACGTACTCGTTGCCCAAGTACTTGTTGATGGTCTTGGCCTTGGCCGGGGATTCCACGATGACCAGCGATTTGCCCATGGATTGGAAAATTCCTGAATTCGGTAAATAAATGCGGGAGGCGCTGTACTGCCTGCTAGCGCGGCACCGCTATATATAGTGGCGGTCCGGCCGAGGTCAAGCGCAGCTATGGCCCGGTGTCAGCTCAAGGCCGAGTAAACAGTGTGCTTTCAGCCTGAAGCAAAGCAAAGCGTGGAACCGTCTCGCCGTCCACTTCAACACTTTCACAGAACATCTCCAGCGGCCGCACCCAGAGGCCAAACTCGCCGTATAGCGCCTGATAGACCACCATCTGCTGCTCCGTCTCGGAGTGCTGGGCCACACCAAACACACGGTATTCAGGCCCTTTGTAATGACGGTAAAGGCCAGGCTGTAATTGCATGGGTGAATTCCTTGAAGATTTTCTGCTGATAAAAAATTTCCGGGATAAATCTCTTACGCAACCTTGCGGCGACCCGAAAAGTGGCTGCCATAAATGGCTGGCCAAAAACAAAAACCGGGGCACTTGGCCCCGGTTTTTCCATCTCTTACACCCTGTAAAGCTTAGAGGCGTTCGAAGACGGTGGTGATGCCTTGGCCGAGACCTACGCACATGGTCGACACACCGAAGGTGCCGCCATTCTGCTTCATCACGTTCAGCAGGGTACCGGAGATACGCGCCCCGGAACAACCGAACGGGTGACCCAGTGCGATTGCGCCGCCGTGCAGGTTGACCTTCTCTTCCATCTTATCGAGCACTTTCAGGTCCTTCAGCACAGGCAGGGCCTGGGCAGCGAAGGCTTCGTTGAGCTCGAAGAAGTCGATATCATTGATGGACAAGCCAGCACGCTTAAGAGCTTTCTGAGTCGACGGTACTGGACCGTAACCCATAATTGCTGGATCAACACCGGCCACGGCCATGGCACGAACCACTGCCATTGGCTGAATGCCCAGATCCTGAGCGCGCTGGGCGCTCATGACGATCATGCAGGAAGCGCCGTCAGTGATCTGCGAGGACGTACCTGCAGTCACGGTGCCGCCTTTCGGGTTGAACGCAGGCTTCAGTGCAGCCAGGCTTGCCAGGGTGGTCTCCGGACGAATGGTTTCGTCGTAATCGAAGACTTTCAGGAAACCGTTCTCGTCGTAGCCTTGCATCGGGATGATTTCATCCTTGAACTTGCCTTCGACTGTGGCTTTCTGAGCCAGGCGATGCGAACGCTCACCGAACGCATCTTGCTGCTCGCGGCTGATGCCATGCATCTTGCCAAGCATTTCAGCGGTCAGACCCATCATGCCCGAGGCCTTGGCCGCGTACAACGACAGGTGCGGGTTTGGATCGACGCCATGCATCATGCCAACGTGGCCCATGTGCTCCACACCGCCGATGACGAAAACGTCACCGTTGCCGGTCTGAATTGCCTGCACAGCTGTGTGCAACGCGCTCATGGACGAGCCGCACAGGCGGCTTACCGTCTGGCCAGCAGCGGTATGCGGGATCTGGGTCATCAGCGACGCCATGCGCGCGATGTTCCAGCCCTGCTCCAGGGTCTGGTTAACGCAGCCCCAGATCACGTCTTCCACTTCGGCCGGATCGACCTTGGTGTTACGCGCCAGCACGCCGCTGATCAGGTTGGCCGACATGCTCTCGGCACGGGTATTGCGATGCATGCCGCCCTTGGAACGACCCATCGGGGTACGACCGAAGTCGACGATGACTGCATCTCTAGGATTCAGGCTCATAAATTCACTCTCGCTCTAGTCTGTCCGCGATTAACCGAAAAACTTCTGGCCGCTAGCAGCCATTTCGCGAAGCTTGGCAGTCGGGGTGTACAGCGCGCCCAGCTCGGCGTACTTGTCGGCCAGGGCAACGAACTCAGCTACACCGACGGTATCGATGTAACGCAGCGCACCACCGCGGAACGGCGGGAAGCCGATGCCGTAGATCAGGCCCATATCGGCCTCAGCTGCGGTATCAACGATGCCGTCTTCCAGACAACGCACGGTTTCCATGCACAGAGGAATCATCATGAAGTTAATGATGTCTTCATCAGTTACTTCACGCTGCTCGGTCACGATGGACTTCAGCAGCTCGTAAGCAACTGGGTCGATAACCTTTTTCGGCTTACCGCGCTTGTCCATTTCGTAGACGTAGAAACCTTTGCCATTTTTCTGGCCCAGGCGATCAGCTTCGTACATCACGTCAACTGCAGTGCGACCTTCAACCGCCATGCGGTCAGGGAAGCCTTCAGCCATTACGTCACGGCCGTGGTGACCGGTGTCGATACCGACCACGTCGGACAGGTACGCCGGGCCCATTGGCCAGCCGAACTTCTCCATGACCTTGTCGATACGCACGAAGTCTACGCCCAGCTCCAGGAGCTTGGAGAAGCCACCGAAGTAAGGGAACAGTACGCGGTTAACCAGGAAGCCCGGGCAGTCGTTGACGACTACTGGGGTCTTACCCATTTTCTTGGCGTAGGCAACGGTGGTGGCGACTGCCACTTCGCTGGACTTCTCACCACGAATCACTTCAACCAGCGGCATCATGTGCACTGGGTTGAAGAAGTGCATGCCGACGAAGTTTTCCGGACGCTTGAGGGCCTTGGCCAGCAAGTTGATGGAAATGGTCGAGGTGTTGGAAGCAAGAATTGCATCCTCCTTCACCACGCCTTCTACTTCGGCCAGCACGATCTGCTTAACCTTCGGGTTTTCGACCACAGCCTCTACAACGATGTCGACAGCGCCGAAATCACCATAAGACATGGTTGGACGAATTGCAGTGAGGGCTTCAGCCATCTTCGCCGGGGTCATACGACCTTTAGCAACGCGACCGCCAAGCAGCTTGGAAGCCTCTGCCAGCCCCATCTGGATACCCTCTTCACGGATATCCTTCATCAGGATCGGAGTACCTTTGGACGCCGACTGGTAAGCGATACCGCCACCCATGATGCCAGCGCCGAGCACGGCAGCCAGTTTCACGTCTTTAGCGATTTCGTCGTATTGCTTGGCTTTTTTCTTCAGGTCCTGATCGTTCAGGAACAGACCAATCAGGCTCGCAGCAACTGGGGTTTTGGCCAGTTTGACGAAGCCAGCAGCCTCAACTTCCAGAGCCTTGTCGCGCCCCATGTTGGCGGCTTTCTGGATGGTCTTGATCGCTTCAACTGGCGCCGGGTAGTTCGGGCCAGCCTGACCTGCAACGAAACCTTTGGCGGTTTCAAAGCACATCATCTGCTCAATCGCGTTGAGCTTGAGCTTTTCCAATTTCGGCTGACGCTTGGCCTTGTAATCCAGCTCACCGGAGATGGCGCGCTTGATCAGGTCCAAGGCAGCGGCTTGCAGCTTGTCAGCGGCAACCACGGCATCCACTGCACCCATTTTCAGGGCGTCAGCCGCTTTGTTTTCTTTACCACCAGCAATCCACTCAACGGCGTTATCGGTACCGATAACCCGCGGCAGACGCACAGTGCCGCCGAAGCCTGGGTAGATGCCCAGTTTGACTTCCGGCAAGCCAACTTTAGCGCTTTCAGCCATGACGCGGTAATCCGCGGCCAGGCACATCTCAAAACCACCGCCCAAGGCGATGCCATTGATCGCGACTACAGTCGGAACAGTGAGGTCTTCAAAATCACTGAAGATCTTGTTGGCTTCGAGGTTGCCAGCCACCAGTTCTGCGTCCGACAACTTGAAGTTGTCGACGAACTCGGTGATGTCAGCGCCGACGATAAATACGTCTTTGCCACTGGTGACAATCACGCCCTTGATCGAACCATCAGCCTTAATCGCATCAACAGATTGACGCAGTTCATTGAGGGTAAGACGGTTGAATTTGTTGACGGATTCACCCTTGAGGTCGAATTTCAATTCGACGATGCCACTCTCAAGAGCCTTAACCGTGATGGCTTTACCTTCGTAAATCATCAACTGATCTCCACGGTATGGAAGCTGAACAGTACACATCGGAGCCAACCAGCAAGCTACTCCACGGCATAGCCGTCTCAGAGTAGCCCCTATCAGCCTGGCACACCCACCGACGCGATAATCGGGCTGTAAAGGCGCTGCCTTTGGAGGCAAACGCTCAATTCATACGCCCGTTTGATTTGGGTGTGCACACCTTCAAGGAAAAGCATCTGCTTGTCAATTGGCCTGTAGTGTCTGCGAAGGCGTACAAAAAATTACGTTCGCGCTGACAGAGGCACAGCGATGACTGTGTCGCGAACAGGCGGACATTCGCGGCGATATTAGGCTTACACGTTAACTTTATGCGCAAAAGTGTGATCCAGCGCATACCTAGCAAAATGATAAACCTACAGGTACAGTCGTCTCAATATCGCCGCCCCAGGCCGGCCGTAAGCAAAACAAAAACAATTAAAGCCCAACAAAGGGCGTACGGAGTTTCCCCATGTCGAGCCGCATGCTTGCCATTTTCTTGAGCACCCTGCTCGCAAGCACCCTCCCCCTGATCAGCACCTCTAGCCAAGCTGCAGATGCCGCCACTAATTTGCTGAAGCTGCATCAACTTCGTCTCGCCACACAGAAAACCCTTGGCGACTTTTATATGTTCAACGGCATGGAAGGCGATCAACGCTACTCGAGGATGATCAGTGAATCGCTGACAGAGGTGAACACCCAGCTCAACGCGCTCACCGAGATGCCAGGCGAAGGATCAAAGGCCTTACGCTCGCAGCTTGACCAGCAATGGAAGGGTTATCAAATAGACCTCAATAACCTGACCAGTGCATTGAAAACCCAAGGTTATACCGACCTACAACCGGTGGCCGACCTGGCTGCACGCAATCAGCAGTTGATGAGCCTGAGCCAAGAGCTGTATAGCAAGATCCAACAGGAAGGCAGTTACAGCGTTCCTGTCCTGGCTCAGCGCAGCCGTGAGCAAAGCTTATTGATGCAAGGAATTGCAGTTGATTATGCCTCGCGCAGCGCCTCAGTCGGCGCCACCTTTATGGGCGGCGGCGATGCGCGCCCCATGGAAGAGCTGGTCGCTGAGTTCGCCAGCAAGATGGCTACACTGCAGAAAGAGCCGACAAACACACCACAACTGAAGCAGTCTTGGGACGGGGTAGGCACCAAATGGCGCTACATTGAAAAGTCGTTGATCAACTACAACGAGAACAGCGTGCCATTTCTGGTTAACAAGTACTCCAACACCATTATTCAGGGCATCGAACAGATTTCCAGCCAATACGCGGCCGCCAACCTCTGATTGCGCGACCGTTTCTGCATTCGCTTTACCGGCCTGCCTGGCCGTACTCCAGCCCAGTGCTTGCACTGGGCTTTCTTTTATATAGGCCTGCCATCCGCTACGCGACGTTAAAAA
>Ga0070747_1001470_pt1 | contig 11511 bp, 13 predicted proteins | sample VirMetDEL_Mar_31_FD_77321 | JGI IMG/M metagenome (GOLD analysis project Ga0070747, IMG submission 77321) | Aqueous microbial communities from the Delaware River and Bay under freshwater to marine salinity gradient to study organic matter... | ecosystem: Environmental > Aquatic > Marine > Coastal...
TGCTTTTGCTATCTCATTAACAGAATAGTTTTTACCCCTACCCAATTCAAAAGTTTCACCACTAATTTCAGCCATAAACAGCGATTTACCACATCTGATTAATCCATCCACAATATCACCAACGTAGGTAAAGTCCCTTCGTTGTTCTCCATCGCCAGTAACTAAGAATATCTTACCTTCTTTGTGTAGTGTCTCAAATGCACCTATCAAAGTGCAATAATCTCCTTCAGTAAGTTGATGTTCGCCATACACATTGTAAAATCTACATATAGCAGTAGGCAAATCATATACTTTGTTGTATAACTCTATCAATTCTTCACCGTGCGATTTGCTCAGAGTGTAAGGATTGGAATACTTATCTCCATTGGATGATGATGAACCAGCATATACAACAGGAATCTTCCATTGTCGAGCCCATTCTAAAAGATTTGATGTAGCTAGTGTATTAGAGCTGAATGTTTTAGTTGGATGCTCAAACGATGGCTGTATTCTAGCTATAGCAGCTAGGTGAAATATAATATCCACCGGTTCAATCTGACAATCACAATGAAATTCGCAATAACATTCATCTGATAAACTCCACCAACGAGATTGTGATAAATCTCTGCGGTGGTATTTACATCCCTTTTGCTCATTCTCTTTCTTACCCGTTGAGTAATTATCTACTGATAATACTCTGTGACCATCAGCTAATAATCTTTTTACTAAATTAGTTCCAACAAAACCTACACCGCCTGTCACTAATACTTTCATTTATATTTCCTTCAATATCTTATCTTTAAACTCTACAATACCATCAGCTAAGTTTGCTTCCCAATCTTCGTGGGCTTGTTCGTCAGCACCATCGGTAATATACTTAAATGATATGAAAGGTATGCCGTAGTTGTAACATACTTTAGCAAGAGCGTATGCTTCCATATCTACAACCTCACCATAGTATTGTGATTTATCCTCTACGAAACAATCACCTGTTCCACAAGTAGCATTTCTACCTATTGGATTAAAGTCTATATGTTGTGGTTGTATTATAACAGGTGGATCCTGTTCAAATGGTGTTTCACCTCGTAGAAAACCAAGACCTGTAACATCCATATCTCTTTGAACAAAATTAGTGCAATCTACTAATGTTTTCTTTTTAATCTTACGGCTACCAGCAGTTCCGTAGTTGATTACAAGATTTATTCTAGCATCATGATTAATACTACCTTCTACTGCCAATCTTTTTGTTAATTCATAAGTAGCATTTACTTTGCCAACACCAGTAATTAAAAGATTATGAGGTTTCCAATCTTCTAACTGACCTTGTGTTTCTACTTCTAATGCTGATACTATTAGTATATTTTTCTTATTCATAAGTTACCACACTCTTTACATTAAGGTTAAAGTTCTCAATTTTTGGAACAAATTTTAAATCAATTAATACTAAATTCCCTATAACATCATAACCAGCCATTTCAGCTAAATCATTAGTTGCTTTTAGTGTGCCGCCTGATGCTAATACATCATCAACAATAACCACTTTTCCACCACTGCTTTTTTGCATTTCTAATGTTGCACTTCCATACTCTAAATTATAGCTCATTGATACTTTTGTTCCTGGCGTCTTACCTTCTTTTCTCGCACACACGATACCGCCGCCGAAATATGTTGCTAATGCTGAGGCGAATAGAAATCCTCTTGAGTCTATACCAACCCAATAATCAGGTAAATTATCATCAAAGTTTCCACCCATATCTACAATAGCCGACCTAAATGTTTCTTGGTTTGCTAGTAACGGTGAAAGGTCTTTAAAATCAACTCCTTCTATTGGAAAGTTTGGGTGTTCTGTTATAAAATCTTTATATGACATTTATTAACTCCTTTTCATATGTTTTCAGAGATTTAATACTGAACTTAAATATATCGTATTCCATATCACCAATCTCACCGCTATCTGCCAGCATCTCTGATATATTGACTATTATTTGAAAGTTCTGTGGAGTGAGCTTTTGAGCATCAAAACTAATTACTATATCATTGATTGGTTTTGTATGATGCGAGTGTAATTTATTACTCAATTTAAACTTTGTATTTGGTTGTTCCTCTTCAATGTATTGATTCACACCAAAGCCTTTATGACCAACCCAATCACCATATATATCAGAACACCAAGGTTCTAATTCTTTCAACATATTGCTATCACAATGTTCTACTACAAATCCTATATCATATTTAGGTGGTATAATTGGTTTAAGATACTTATCATGCTTTACCATATGCCCCCACTTACGAATGAAGTTACGAGTGCTTCTTAGATTTTGTGCCAGCCACTCTGAGCTTTCTCTGTTTTTCATAAATACTTGACCAGCAGGATTTCTCATAGCTCCATCTTTAAACCTACTACCTCTACAAGTCATATGATATACAAATCCCTGCCAAGTCTGTATTGTCTCATAGCCAGCCAATACAAACCTATTGAATATATCAGAGTCCTCTTTTGATTGTGGAGCATACAAAGGGTCGTGTCCACCAATAGCTAAAAAGTCATCCTTATACATAGCCCACGGAGCAAAGATACCTTGCGTATACTTTTCATCTGAATGTTCTAAATCTCCTTCTACAAATTCTAATAATTCTTTCTCATTAAACTCTTCAGGTTCTATACCAAAGTCTTTTAGTATCTTTTCAGGCCCATCGGGATGTAACGGTGGTTCTATTCTTGTGGCAGATACAACACTACCTCTCGTAAGCTTTCTTAATACCTCTAAATCCATATAAGGGCAAGCATACATATCTGCATGATAAATCATTATAATATCATTTGTAGCCATATCTACTAATGTATCGTAAAGTATCGTATGTCCCAATCTCGTAGGTCCTTCGTTACGATGTATCTTTACATTCGGGTCTTTCTTAGCAATCTCTTGCATCCACTCCCAAGTTCCATCGTCTGAGAAATCATCAGCCCAACATATCTCGTGACCTTCATCTAAATTCTTACGAATGCTCTCATAGCTCCACTTTAAGTATTTTAAATTATTTCTTGACGGTTGAATGAAACTAATCTTTTTCATATTTTCTCTCCATAGCCTTTCTAATTCTGTGTAATAATATTCTGGCTTAACCTTAGCACTTTGTTTATCTATTGTGTATAGCTCGTCTATATCATACACACTTTCTAAATCGATAAGACTTAATTCGCCACTCTTCATTACAATAATATTTAGTGAAACCAAATCGTAAAAGAACATTTTTTTTTGATTTACCAAAGATAATACCTTTTGGTAAAAATCATCAGGAACTTTATCAAACTCCGAACCTATTATTTCTCCCGACTCGCACACATAACCAACTATATCTTCACCATCTACTATTAGAGATTGAAGTGCCGGTGCAACTTCATCGAAGAACCCAGCTTCAAGAGCTTTTACAAAGTTCTCTCTACGGCAGTAATCTTTATCAAATATTTTGTAATAAACACCATCTCCTTTAAGAACCATTCTACCGTGATTAATACCATCAACAACTCTACCAGCTTTGTTAAGTATAACACCAAGAGAGTCTAAGTCTATGTCTTTTAATTGTATTCTATTGTGATTATGTTTCAAATTCAAATGCTCCATACTCAGTATCTTTTTGTGATAATATCACACCATCATCGGTCGACACAACTCCCCATTCTATATTTATATTAGTGTCATCCCACGCAAATCCTCTATAATCATCGGGTATATAGTATTCATCTGTTTTATATAGAACAGAAGTATCATCTTCTAATGTTCTGTATCCATGTGCGAATCCTTTTGGAATCCATAGCTGTTTTTTGTTTTCAGCACTTAATTCTACAGAAGCCCATTTACCATATGTTTTAGAATCTTTTCTCACATCAACAGCCACATCTAATATAGAGCCTCTAACACAACTAACAAGCTTAGCTTGATGATACTTTTCTTGATAATGCATACCTCTTATAGTATTTTTCAATTTATTGTAAGCTATATTGTCTTGAACAAAATTATCAGGAAAGTCTGAAGAACTCCATCTTTTAGAGTTATAGCTTTCATAAAGGTAACCTCTGTTATCATAAAACACGTCAGGCATAATTAAAAATAAACCTTCTAATGGCAACTCTTTAACTTTCATATTAACCTCTTATAAGTATGATATTATACTCCTCAGATGAGGGTTCATAATATTGTCTAATTTTAGTAATTCTTTTAACTGATACATATTTAACCACATAAAATTTTTAGGAATATCTTTAAGTAAAAATTCTATATCTTCTATTTCTACCAGCATATTTTTTACTCTTTTTTTGTAAAATCTACCACCATCTTCAGGATACCAATGTTCAAATTTTACTCCTTTCAGCTCATCTCCATGAAAGTATTCGGAAAACAAAGGCTTTCTTCCACTATGAAGTGTATTTAAATTATCATATGTCACTTGAAGAGTAGGAGATAATAAAACTCTATCGTAGTTGCCAGGCTCAAATTTAGCTTCTATCAGATAAAGCGGCGTATCATCAATATCTTTTACTTTAATTAAACCAACAACGCTAGCTTCAGTTCCCTGGTCAACTAATGGTTGATTCCAACCTTTGCCTGATTCTCTAATAGTTGTTTCTGTCTTTACGCCCATAACTTTGAAAAACCCACCAGTCTTATGTTCTAAATTGCCAGTTTCAGAGTTAATACCCCATCCATCGCCTACTTCATTTAAATTAATCTCAGTAACATTTGCTGGCAAATCATCTTTTATTTTCTGTAATTTTTCTAACACGCTATCGATACTATCTTTTTGATTTATACACTCTAAAAAATGGTCTAATCTATCTTCAATGTTCTCATCCACATTATCTAATAAACTTAGTATTTTATCTCGTAGCATACTTCTCCTTATATATCCGAATATTATCTTTGGATGTTTTATTTGTGTTAATATCAGAATCAACATGCTCAACTTCGTAGTGTATGTCGCCAAACTCTAATTTATGTCCAAATATCTCAACAACCTCTTCTATTGTTATATTATCATTAGACCTAAGAACCTTAGTGCCTGTATGATTTGAATTAATCGAATCTAAAACATCTTCATACAAAATATAGTTCATCAATGTATTCTTAGTCAATGCAATATCTTCACCAGCAACTATTTTTTGAAAGGTATTCTTTTTCATCTCTTTTCCTAATAGTGCTGATGGTCTTAATATTAAATAGTCATCGCAAAGCTCTTCTACAATTATTTCTGATAATCTTTTTGTTACGCCATATGGTGAGTTTTTTGCCTCATCTATTGATGAAATAAATACAAATTTTTTATGTGGAATAGATATCAAATCTCTCGTTAAAAAAACATTATCTTCAAATAAATCTGGTTTTACATTACTCCAATTAGAATGTTGAACAGAACCTGCACAATGTATTATGTAGTCATATTTTGTAAAAGAATATCCGCTACCATCAGGAGCCATATCCTTCTGAATATAGTCTGAAACAGAATTACCTCTAACAAACTTATCACAATTTTTAAATTGTTTTGCCAACCAACTTCCCAAACCACTATTTGTTCCCGTAACTAATACTTTCATCATTGATTCTCCGGAAATACCTCTATACATAAAACATTACTATCGTTAATGATTAGCATCCTGCCATCTATCGTAGACATTTTTGTAAATTGACCTTGCTTTAATGTATCCGGTAATATTCCAGTGAATGTTCTTTTAATACCATCTTTGAAATGAATTATCTGTGTAACTGATTCACAATCTAAAAAGTAGCTTGTGCTTATAGATGGTTTTAAATCTGGTTGTTTGTTTTTACTCATAATATTCCTCCATAGAACCCGCCAACTTTAAATGGTATTTTCATATTAATTGATGCATGTTCGCTGGGAACATATCTTGACTTTGGTATCACTCTAAAATCAAAACTTACTCTAGTCACATCCGTTTTATTTATTTTATTTCCGTGTGTTAAATGAGAACCATACCACTCAGTGCATTCTCCGTAATCAGAGTTAAATGGAATGTAATCTCCCTTATCTTCTTTGGTTTCAGCCCACATCGTATTTGTATCATATGATTTAGTTAGAGGAACAAAGTAATTTAGTTCGTTTACTTTTTCAGCCCACTTCACATCTCTATAAGTTTTATCTTTATGAAATTCTCCTACTGCTACATTTTCTGGTAGATGTATTCTTATATCAGGTAGTTCTTGATAAATTATTTCCTCACCAAATCTAGGCTTTATAACTGCTTCTAAAAACTTCAAATATAAATCTTCTATAGAAGAATCCTCTCTCCATCGTTTATAATAAATTTGATTCCAATGCATATACATATCAGCCTCTCTTGTCAAAACAGGATATTTTTTCTGATTATGTAACTTTGTTAAATCATCTGTATTTAGCCATTCACAAAATAAAGATTTGAAATCATATTCTTTTGTATCATAACTGAATTTTATCATTTACTACTCCTAAGTTAAACAGTATTATTTTTATGAATTTCACCGGTATTCATATCATTAACTTGCCATTTCTGTCTATTCTTTATATGGTCTGAAAGGTTGCAATCTTCCCATGCTTTTTGTCTTAAATCTTCAAGCTTATTAGGTGGTATTGAAGTATTTACCATATTAGCTTTAGTCCACTGCATTTTATCAATATTATAATCTTTTGGGAGCTGACCATTTCTCATAACCTCATCAAACATTGGAGTTCCTGGTAACGGCATCACTAAAAAAAAGTTAGAAGCATCTAACCCATATGACATATTTTGTTTAGCAAAATCTACAGTTTCTTTTATTTCTTTTTCTGTCTCATCAGGAAAACCTACCATATAATTAGCAGCAACTCTCATACCAACCCTTTTTATTTCTTTCACTAAGTTTTTTACATCAAAATCTTCGACTTTCCATTTGTTAGAACACCACTTCTTTACTATCCTATGATTAGCAGATTCAAATGGTAGAACTATATCTCTAAATCCAGCAGCTGCTAAAAGTTCTATGACTTCTATATCAGGCTTTCCCTTCTTAGTAAGATGAATAACATTTACCCCATTTACATCTAATATATCTAGCCCGATACCAATGATACTTTTTAACATTTTTATTGCTCTTCGTTTCATACCAAATATCGAATCATCTTCTACAAATACTTGCTTTGCACCTATCACATCTCTTAAATATACCAACTCTTCTATAACTCTCTCATCCGATTTAATTCTGAACCTGCCTATTTCACCAGCCATTGAACCTTTTGTTTCATGCGCTATATGACAATAAGAGCATGCAAAAGGACACCCCAATGATGTCATCATAGATACATATTTTAGCTCTTCATCCTCTCCAAAATGACCACCGTGTGGTCTACCAATTTCCCAATATCTTTCATTAGGTAACAAGTCCCAAGCAGGCATTGGCAATTCGTCTAAATTCCAAATGATGTCGCCTAAATGTGAAGTATTAATAACCTTATTATCTTTTTTAAATAATATTTTTGGAACTGAACTCCAATCCCTACTACCACCACGATATACTTTCATAATCTCTTTTACAGTTAGCTCCGATTCTGATGTGCAAATCATATCGAATCCAGCATCTAAAAATATATTGTATCTAGCTCTAGCATTTACGCCGCCGGAAAATAATATCTTCTCTGGAAAATGTTTTTTTATTAAACGACAACAATGTAAAACCATAGTTTCTTGTAGAGAAAATATTGATGTTATTCCAATAAAATCAAAGTCAGCAACCATATGTAAGATTCTTTCATCAGAAACGCCTGTTCTTAATAATCCACTTTCAAGAGCTGTCGGGCTAAAGAAGAAGTTTTTATAGTCATCATCTTTATTACCAACGCATGCATCATATACTTCAACATCAACGCCTATGTCTCTTAAAGCCCCACCAAGCATTGGATAGGCAAGAGAACCATTTGGTTTACATAATGTATCCGGCCAATTTTGTTCGGGTGGATACAAAAGTAAAACTCTTGGGTTTTTATACATAATTTTACTCTAATGCCCCACTGTAGTTTCCCATCAAATAATCAATGAAAAGATCGGGCTGATTTGTTAATTGTTCTTTGACACTTAAATCATTTTTGTGATTATCATTCATAATTTCTTCTAAACTTATTCCAGTATCATTTGATTTCTTTCTATCAACTCTCGTAATTTTATCTCTGGATCCAGCAAAATGATGATAGACTAAATCCCCATATATTCCAAAGTATATCGTATGCAATTCTACTTTATTAGACCTTTCTAATGGATACCATTCTATTTTATTAACCTCAAACCAATCCATCAGTAATCCCCACCAATTAGAATGACCATCTTCTACCATTTCACCCATAGCATTGTCCAATCCTTTGTTCAGATATTCACTACGAAATGCATAAAATGCTGGATGTGGAGCTTTATAAGTTAAGTCCCACTCATGCTGTGGCTCATACATAGCTACAAAGTTTTTATCCTTTACCTTATCAATAAAATCTTCTGTTATATCAGATACAAAGAAAGCATCGGAATCTATTCTTATAACTATATCGCCCTCTTTCATATTTTCTTTAATAACAGGAAAAATGTGTCGATTACCATCTGTGGGATGGTAATTGCCACCTTTATGTATATGCCTTCCTTTTTCACGAACTTCAAAGTAATCATAGCATCCTTTTCTTCTATCATACATTTTCTGTGGCATATGAGAAAAGATAGCATAACTTTTATAAGGAACTTTTATGTGCTTTTTGAATGATTCTATTTGTAAATCAACCCAATAATCATCCTTAAAGTGTAGTGTGTAGATATGTATCAAAATCTACTTCCCTTTGGATACTTTGTTAATCTCTTTAAATTCTTCTCACCTACAAAACCATTCTCATTATACTCACAATTATCAAATATTGCTCGAATCAAATCTGTATTACCATTACCCTTCCAAGATTCCTGAAACTTACTCCATAGACAGACTTGAATATTATTCGTAGTAGGCCATTGATATAAGTCTGAATGAGGAGAACCAAATCCTTTTTTATTACCCCAATCATACAAATCACCAATAATATCCATATTTTCGGATGATGAGAAATACCAATAGTCTAAAATTCTAGGATTATCGGATTGCATTGTAGCTGGATTATTGTTGTCGGGCACATACATATTACTATAATCTTCTATTTCACTAAAGTCTAATTTCTCAAAGAATCCCATATCAAATCGAGTCCACATAACTACATCATATTTAAAATTGTTTTCTTCTTCGTATTGTTTTTTAAGTTTAATTGATTGTTGAGCACCATACCATCTTGAAGCACTCTTCTCCCAACCAGCCATATCAGCACGATCACCAAAAACAATTTGTTTCTCAAACTTACTTTTCTTAGGATTATAAATTTCGACTAACCTATCCTCATAGTCTGTAGCCCAAGAATGTATAAATACATCTACATTATCATTGACTTTAAATACATTCTTATCATAAAAATGATGTCCTATTCTATAATCAATATCTTTCTCCCAAGCATGACCACTTTTGCTTGTATAAAGCCTACCAATTGTTCCAGAAAAACAGAGTGCTATTCTCATATTTCAACTCCCTTTAAGCCTATATTCCTATCTAAATTTATAACAGAAGCAGTATCTCTATCGCTGTTAATCTTTCTGTCGTTTATAAGTATTCGATCTCCTCCACCGAATCCCATTATTAATTGATCGTAATTAATACCAGCTCTTTGCATCTGTTTAATAGTTGCTTCCCTAGCGCTTTCTTTTCTACCGGTAGTTATGACTAAGTGATATCCTTTAGTATCCCATTCAACTAACCTATTATGCACACCTGGTAAAACCTCTAATACTAAATCTGAATTCTGTATATCAATTGGGTTTGTGTGCTTTACTAAAGTTCCATCCAAATCACAAAATATAGTTTTTGGTCTATTCATTTTATTGTGTCTCATCGTGATGTGATAAAGAAGATACGCACTTATTACAAACTGGATGTTTCCAATACTCACCCTTTCTATGTATGTCTCTTAAAAATTTAAGTTCTGGACCTTTCCAAGTCTCTTCTATTGTCCGTAAAACTAACTGACTTTTATCTCTACTAGACTCTAGCGGCGATTGTCTTTCACCAATATTTTCAGTTGTAGAATACTTCACATCTGGCTTTGTTTTACTTCTTAATTTTGCAACAGATAATTCAGCACCAAAAAAAGTGCAGCATGGTAATATATCACCATTATATCTAATAGCCATATGATTAAATGGTTGGATGCATTTAAATTCTTTTACTCCCGCAACCTTTACACCATCGGTTGGCTTAACAATATTAACTAAGTCCTGTATTGCTATAGCATCAGCCTTATCTTTCCAATACTCAATAAAATCTTCAACCTCATGTTCGTTTGTCTCTGTTTGAACAAAGTTAACTCTCAGAGTTGGTAGCTCTGATTTCATTTCTTTTCTAATTTTAATAAATCTGTTTACATTAGCTATTACTTCATCAAAGTTACCACCAACTCTTATTATATTAAAAGTTTCTTCGGTAGCAGCATCTAAGGATATTTGTAGTCTTGTTAATCCAGATGTAACTAGTCTTTTTGATATTTCTTCTGTTAATAATGAACCATTTGTGCTCATATAAACATCAAGTATACCAGCCTCTCTAGCATATTCTACAAACTTAACTAAATCCTTTCTGATTAGAGGTTCATTTATATAGTTTAATCTTATACATTTTAGTCCTTTTTTAACTCCCTCATCTATAACTTCTTTATATACATCAAAATCAAACCAAGTTTCTTTACCATACTTTCCAGTAACTTCTGCGCTCCAAGTGCACATAGGGCATCTGAAATTACAAGAATAATTTAGCTCAAAGTCAAGCTGAATTGGGAAATCTGGAACAGAACCAAACTCACCTGACTTTTTCCAAAGATTTCTATAGTCATCATAAGCATCGGCATCATTGTAACTTTTTATTACAGAGTGTAAATCTTTTCTTTCAAATACCCTTGTTATATCATTCTTATCTTCTGTTCGCTTCATATTAAACCTTTTAGTTTATCTTTAATAGACTCTTTAATTTTATTATCTATGTCAGGTTTAATTAATTTAAACCTTTCGTCTGAAAAAACATAATGACCACATATTTTTATTAACTCTCTTTTGTTATCTTCAGGTATAAAATCTTTATTAACCCATTTTTCCCACCGTTTTGAATCATAACAAATCTGATAGTAATCTTCAATATCTTCACCCATCTCATCTAAATAACATAGTGTTTCTAGCTGACCAAACTGAGGTGCTATATTTATTGAGTCAAGCCCTAAATCAAATCTATCTTTATATTCTTTAGATGATAGATAATCACCATTGTGTTCTTTTGATTTCTTACCAAACTTTTTACATATGGAAACCATCTTCTCTAATCTATCGGAATTAAAAGTGCCTGTATTAGTTTGTTTACCTAAGTCCAAACCAACGCCCGATTGAACCACAGCATACTCAATATTTTCAAA
>Ga0070747_1001486_pt1 | contig 11439 bp, 15 predicted proteins | sample VirMetDEL_Mar_31_FD_77321 | JGI IMG/M metagenome (GOLD analysis project Ga0070747, IMG submission 77321) | Aqueous microbial communities from the Delaware River and Bay under freshwater to marine salinity gradient to study organic matter... | ecosystem: Environmental > Aquatic > Marine > Coastal...
CCTTCGGCGCTGGCACGCCCTGGGGCCACACCATCGGAAGATCGGCGGCTGCCAGCGGGTTGTCCCTGATGGCGGCGATGCGAGCCTTGATGAAGCCGAACATCTGATCCATCCAAGATTTGTCGTCGAAGACCACCGGCTCGTCGGCCTCGACCTCGGGAAGCTCGGCGAAGATCTGCACCACCGGTGACGCATACGTCCCGTTGCGCCATTTCCGGCGCCAGTCCTTGATTTCGTGGACGAGGTACGCCCCGTAGTTTCCAACCTCCAAGTCGCACCAGATGAACTCGCACGTCTCAGCGTTCGCTGGCATGTGGACGATGATCCCCCACTTCTGCTCGATCTCCGGCGTCGGCATGAAGCAGTCCTGCTCCACGTCGTAGAACTCGCCCTGTGCGTAGATCGCCATTTGGACGTGGTAGCCAGGCAGTGAGAAGTCGAGAGACTTTCCCGTTTTAAGGTCGCCGATGATGAGCGTGCCGACTGGCAGGAATCCACCGTCAGGCGTCTCCAGTGGCTTCGTCAGGCGGTACAGACGGTCACACGTTCCAGCGGCCCGGTACTCTTCGTTCGCCACCGTGTACTCGAACAGTTCAGACACGATGCCGAGCCGATCCATCTCGGCGCTGTACGCCTCCAGCGACGCACGGAACGGACCAGGGTCGAAGTCGTCGTCAGGATCTTCCCAACGTTCCGACATGGCGTGCAGTGCGGTGCCGGTATCGGACGCCTGGTTGCCACGGCCAGCCTGAATGGCCTTCTCCTGAAGCTTGCGCTTCTGCGCCTTGTCGTCGTCGGACACTGCGATCCATTCGGCTTGCAAGGACTTGTCCATTGCGACGCCTCGGGCTGCGGTGTTTATCTTCCACGACACCAGGGCGTTCTCGTCGTCGAGGGTCTTACCCCAGCCTGACGGCCGGGAGTATCGCTGATTCCTGCCTTCCTTGTCGATAATCATGGGTGCACCCGAAGCCCTTCTGAAATCAGGCTTTTCCGGTGTTCCTTCGATGTCTTCGAGATCGATGCTCGTCATTGGTTGGTCTCCTTGTTGCGGTGGTATGCGGCTAGTACTCGGGCGTTGTCGCAGATGCGACAGACCCGGTGCCCGTTCTTTCGGACTCGGAGATTCTCTCCGGCGTATTCGTGACCTTGGGGGCAGTGGGTCTTCAGGAGGTTGGTCTTGGCCTGGTTGGTCCCTGTCGCTCCTCGTCTGATGTTTTCGGCTTGCGTCACGGGTTCGAGGTGGTCTGGGTTGACGCAGAGGGTGTTCTTGCATAGGTGGTCGATGACCAGCCCTTTAGGGATCTTGCCGACCAGCATTTCCCAGACGCACCGATGGGCTGCCTGACCTCGGCCTTGGTACTTGACCCGGCCGTAGTTTTTGAGCCTTCCGCCCCGACCGTTGCCGGTCCACTGCCAGCAGTCGCCGGTGGCGTCGATCTGCCGTAGCACGGTTTGCGGGTCAGTCCTCATATGTGTACTCCTCGTTGCTCATTGCTTGGTTGGCTCTTGCATTCAGATATTCGATTGTTGCCTGATCGTGCTTGTTGATCTCGATCAGGTTCTCGACCATTTCGGCGAGTTGGCGGACCGTGTTTGTCGAGGATGGGTGCCGCCGGTAGAAGTGGCAGGTTTTCAGCCAGATGGGCTGAGAGATAGCCGTGGCTCCATCATTGCAGGGCGTAGTCACAGGGTTTCCTTTCGGTTGAGGTACCTCATGATTGGCGACTCTCTGAAGATGTTGTCAACGAGCGTCTGTTTGTAGTGACGCAGATGCCAGGGGAGCATGTCGTCCCAGTACGTCGCCCACGGCACCGTCAGCTTGTCGGGCCAGTCGATGTTGAGATTTATCCAGCGGATCATCGGCTTGTCCAGCGGATGTCGGACATGACGAGCTTGCTGGGCGTCGTGAACTTGATGCCGCCCACCATCTTGCGCTTCTGCTCGGGGTAGTATCTGCCGGTCTGCCCACCGTCGTTGGGGTCCATTGACTCGGAGTAGAACAGCACCTGCCAGTAGCGGGGGTTGCGTCCTCCTCGGTGCCACATCGAGTAGATGGGGTAGCCGACTTCGGCTTCGACCTGTCGGCGCTTCTGGTCGCCCATGCGCTGCCTCACAGGGTTCGCCTCCCCCACTCGGCGATGAGTGCTGCGTCGGACTTGCCGTTCTCTTTCTTGTACTTCCACTTCTCTGCCATTGCGGGCCACAGTTCGGTGGCCTTGTGGCGGCTGGCGTCTTTGTCCTTGCCGATCAGCTCGAACTCCTTCTTCCACTTCTGGGGCGTGACCCGCTCCATCGGTATCTTGAGTGCTTGGGTGGCACCGATGAGGATGCCGAATGACTTGCCGAACTTGAAGGTGGACGACACGCCTTGACCGGGCATCGAGTGGACCTGTTCGAGAATGACCTTTGTGGAGCGGTCGCCATCTGTGAGGTTCCAGCGGGTGAGGATCTCGGCGAGGGCGAGTCCATCAACTTCTCCGGCGACTGCTGGCATCGGGACGACATCGAGCAGCCTGCCGCTGCCGCTGACAAGGGCGAGGCCACCCAGTTGACCTGGATCTATACCGATGTACCAGCCCAAGCTCATTGTGTTGCCATGCGGGCTTCAAGCACCCGCTGTCGTTCCAGTTCGTTGAATCCTTCTTGCAGGTGGCTTGCGATGGCCTCTCGCACCAGTGACGCTCGGGACTGCTTCAGGTCTGCCGCAATCTGGTTGAGGTCTTCGAGGAATTGCCATGACACAGGGACGTTGAGTTGGACTGTGATCTTGTTGGGATCTGGCTTGTTTGTCATAAGCACATACTAGCAGCACCAATACCCTCTTATGTTACAGCACTGTTACAGTTTGATGGGAGCTGATGTATGCTCACCCGCATGGCAGCAAAACCACTCCACGGCAAAAAGCCAGACGGCCGAGGCCAACACAAAGTCATCCCGCTCGACGACTTCCGCAAACAGGCGTACCTCGGCTGGCTCTGCACACCAGTCAAAGAGCGAGACCCTCAAACCAAAGGGGCACTTGCCGAGAAGCTCGGCATCGACCGCCAGACGCTGAGCGCCTGGGTCAAGGACAAGGAGTTCCTCGAAGAGTGGGAGCGGCGCTACCTCGCCACCATCGGCAACCCCAGCCGCAAGAGCGAAATCATGGACACCCTGTACCGGACAGCCACAGACCCTGACGACCCCAAGCACGTCCAGGCAGCCAAGCAATACTTCGAGATCGAAGGCTCAGTCAAGCCCGCCAAAGTCGAACTCAAAGTCTCAGGCTCAGCCAAAGAGTTAACCGACGAACAACTGGCGGAAATCATCCAACTCAAAGCCGTAGGTGAAATGGAGAACCGCAAGTCCTCATGACCAACGAATCGGACTACTCCTTCAATGAACTACTGCGGGAAGCCGAATATCGCAAATGCGCCCCCGACACCAAAGACTCCAAGAAACTCCTCGAAGCATTCATCTACTTCTGCGAAAACCACTGGTCAATCCGACACCCAGAAAAAGGCCGCATCCGCTTCCACCTCTTTGAGGCCCAAATCGAAACAGTCGAATCCTGGCTCAACACCAGATACAGCCTCATCCTCAAAGCCCGCCAGATCGGCTTCTCCACCCTCGTCGCCGCCTTCGCCTACTGGAACGCCCAGTTCTACCCCGACCGGCCCATCCTCATGCTGTCGCGCACCGAACGCGAAGCCATCAAGCTCCTCCAGAAAGCCAAGTACGGATACCAGTTCCTCGACGAATGGTTCCAATGGCGATCCGGCCCAATGAACGCCACGCAAACCAAAATGGAGTTCACCAATGGCTCATACATCGAGAGCCTTCCGTCAGCGTCCGACCCGGCCCGTGGTGAATCGGCCTACCTCGTCGTCGTGGACGAACTTGCATTCCTCCAAAACTCAGAAGAAGCCTGGTCAGCAATCGAACCAGTCGCCGATGTCGGCGGTCGAGTCATCATGCTGTCCACAGCCAACGGCGAAGGCAACCTTTTCCACAGACTGTGGGTAGGGGCCACCAACGGCACCAACCGCTTCACACCACTCTTCTTCCCTTGGTCAGCCAACGGCAGAACACAAGACTGGTACGAAGCCAAAAAAGAAGACCTCCCCGAATGGGTGCTCGCCCAAGAATACCCAGACAACCCAGACGACGCCTTCTTAAAGTCTGGACGCCCAGTGTTTAATTTGGAGCGCCTACGTTCAATCAAAGTTGAAGAACCCACCACAGGATGGCTGCAAGTCAAAGGCAAAGAAATCCGCTTCCACGAAGACGGCGGAGCACTCAGCGTCTGGGAGGAACCAAACGCCAAAGGTAAATATGTCATCGGGGCCGACCCGTCACAGGGTCTGGAGCACGGCGACTTCGCAAGCGTCCACGTCATCAACGCACGCAACTATCAAGTCGTCGCCCACTGGCACGGACACATCGACCCCGACCTTCTCGCCACCGAAGTCCTCGACCCACTAGGACGCTGGTACAACCAGGCGCTCGTAGGCGTCGAGTCCAACAATCACGGCCTCACCACACTCAAGTTCCTCGCCCAAAAGAAATACCACCCGATCTACATGGAACGATCAGCCAAGTATAAGAAGTCGGTGCCGACCGACGTGCTCGGCTTCCGCACCACCCAAGTAACCAAACCGTTGATGATTGACGAACTCAACGAAGCGCTCCGCAGTTCGATGGACCTGCGCGACGAGAAAACCATCGCAGAACTTCGTACATTCACACGCGACGAGAAAGGCCGGATGTCCGGCTCGCCGTTCGACGACAGGACCATCAGCCTCGCCATCGCAAACCAGATGCTGAAATATGTGTGGCTCGAACAGTACGACGTGAAGGACGACACGCCGCCACCCGGCAGCTTCGGCGCATGGGAGCTGCAACTGTACGGCGACACGTTCAACCAGTTGATCTCCGGCAACGCCAAGAAAAGTAGGCCGAAACGTGAACCGATCGGCAGCAATTCGGTAAGAAACGACTGGTAATTGGCAAAACTTGTGCGAGAATGTCCGCATGGCAGAAACAAGACTCCAAAACAAGTCCCGTCCAGCCAAGCGTCCGATCGGCACGGCCAACTACTCAACTGGCACGGGTGCATTCACATGGACCGGGGGCAAAAAGCCTCGCAGCGATCCTCGCGGCTACCCCTCCCAGATCGGCGAAAGCGACGGTATCCACGGCGTTCCCTTCCCCGTCCTCGTTGCAGTCACGGCAATCGCATGAGCAGGTTTGCAAACAAAGGCCCGCTCCCAAAGCCTGCTGCGAAGCCGAAGGCCGACTCCGCCAGCGAAATTGCGGCCTTCGGAGATCCGCCGAAGCGCCGTCGCAAGAGGACTGAAGACGTTGGACAGTAAGTGTCCTCACGAGAACTGCACCAATTCGATCGAAGATGGTACGGACGAGTGCTATAGGCACCGCCTCCTGAGCGTCGGCGTCACTTGGCGTGGCGGTGCTCGGCTTGGTAAATCCAGCTGGAACGTCACCAAAAACGACTTCATGCTGCAAAACTTGGGCACCACCGATGACCGCGTAGTCGGCAAGCAAGGAATCGAAAGAGCGTCATGAATAGCAGCGAGTACCTGGCCTGGATGCAAAACGAGCTTCGGCGATCGAAGCGGTGGCGCGCCAACGGGCAGAGGAATTACGAGGATTCCTGGAAAAGGTACATAGACCTGTATCGCGGCCGTCACTACGACGCAAAGAACGACGTAGACCAACTCACGGTCAACATGATCTTCGCGACTCTCAACGTAATGGCTCCCGCCGTCGCAATCCGCAACCCGAAGTTCAACGTCAACGCCCGAACGCCAGACTCAGCGCCGCAGGCGATCATCACCGAAGAAGTGTTGAACTACATCTGGAGGTCCAACCATTTCCAGCAAGACTTTCGTCTCTCCATCAACGACTGGCTGTGTATCGGACACGGCTGGCTCAAAGTCGGATACACGTTCCAAAAAGAACCGGAATCGAAAAAGACTGACGGCGCAGGCCCAGCAGATGTTTCACAAGAATCCGAATACTCCGACCAAGGAGTAGACGACCGGATCGACACCGAAGGCAACGTCGAAACCGAACTGATCATCCAAACCGACGACGACCGTCCGTTCATGGAACGCATCTCGCCGTTCGATATGTTCGTAGACCCCGACTGCCGCCACCCCAAAGAGATGAGATGGATCGCCCAACGCACATGGCGTCCAGTGGCCGACGTAAACGTTGACAGTCGATACTCGGGAACAGCCCGCAAAAAAGTGTCAGGCAGTAGCTGGTCACGTTGGGACGGCGACCAGAACTCCAGCCGTGGCGACGCCCGAGACTCGTCAGAGAAACCGAACCAAGGCGCAATCTCCTACGTCGAGGTCATCGAGTTCTACGACGTAAAACGCAACAAGGTCGCCACCTTCGCAGCCCAAACACTGGGCAAAGAAGCGGCAACCCAACCAAACTTCCTCATCAAGCCGACCAAGATGCCATACGCGTTCGGGCATCCGTTCGTCATGCTCCGCAACTACGAAGTGCCAGACCACTTCTACCCGATGGGTGATGTCCAGCAGATCGAGTCGCTCCAACTCGAACTCAACGAAACCCGCAACCAGATGCTCAACTACCGGAAAAAGTTCCGGCGAGCATGGCTGTACGCACGCGATATGTTCGACCGTGAAGGCGTACAAGCGCTGGAGTCCGACGACGACAACGTGATGATCCCCGTCATGGGAGACGGCAACCCCGCCAACGCAATCAGTCCCGTCCCGCCATCCATCACCCCACCCGAGTTCTTCGACCAGTCGGCGATGATCTCGAACGACATCGACCGGATCTCTGGCGTGTCGGACTATCAGCGTGGCGCTCAGACAGCGATCAAACGGACAGCGACCGAAGCAGGCATGATCCAGGACGCGGCAAACGCACGCGCCCAAGACCGCCTCGACAAAGTGGAAACGATCCTTGCCCAGTGCGGCGAGCGTGTCGTCGGCCTCATGCAGCAGTACGTCACAGGCGATCAGGTTGCACGGATCGTCACGATCCCCGTCAGAGGCTGGATCAACTACGACAGTGACCGCATCCAAGGCAAGTTTGATTTTGATGTCGTAGGCGGTTCCACCGAACCACAAAACGAATCGACCCGCCGACAAGCCGCACTGCAAGCCGTCGATATGTCGGTTCCTTTCATGCAGGAGGGCGTTGTGAATACCCCGGCGCTCTACATGAAACTGTTGCGCGACGGCCTCGGGTTCAAGGACGCCGAACGGTATGTCAACATGCCCGAGGCAGGACCGCCTCCCGGTCAGGAGCAGGGGCCACCTCCCGGTGGCCCGCCGCCAGGGATGCAGCAAGGCCCGCCGCCAGGGATGCAGCAAGGCCCGCCGCCGGGGATGGGTATGCAGCCAGGGATGCAAGGCCCACCACCAATGCCAGGGCGAGGTGACATGCTCGACCCCCAAATGCTGCAACTGATGCAGCAAGAAATGGGTGGTATGCCACCACCGCCAATGGGCGGAGGGGCAGGCGACATTCCGCCAGAACTCATGGAAGCAATGATCCAAGCCTCAATGCAACAGCAAGGATAAAAAAATGGACGAAGCAACACGACAAGCGTTGATCGCCTATCTCCGTCGAACTATGGGGCCTCCCGGTTCAGGGGATCGTGACCCGCGTCCCCGCAACGTTGGGTGGCAACAGGCAGCGCCGAGGCCTCGCTGGACGGGGTACCGTCCAGAGCAAGGTATGGCCGAGGGGCAGCCAGATATCGCTGAACAGATGCGGATGTTCCCAGGCTCATACGTGGGCATAGGGAACTATCAACCGAGAGGCGAGGAGTATGGCCTGGACCAATACTCACCAGAAGCGCAGGCGTTTATGCGTCGTCGCCGTTATGGCGGGCAGTGACAAATAGCGCAACATCTGCGTAGTATGTGCAATACACCACAGACCAACCCTTAGAAAGCGGAGTCAGTGTCAGACATAGAACAAGCCCCAGAAGGGGTAGAGGCCGAAGTCAGTCCCGAAATCGGGGAAACTGGCGGAGACACCCAAGTCAGCGAAACACCGGAAGCACCGCCGATCGAATATCTCGATATCGACGACTCGCTTGCAACCAAGCACGTCAAAATCGAACGAGATGGTCAAGAGATCAGCGTCCCATTAAGGGAAGCTCTCGACGGGTACAACGTCAATTCCGTTGCAACCCAACGATTCCAAGAAGCGTCACAACTACGCCAAGAAGCCGAACAAGCAGTCCGGCTCCAACAGGCGTTGCAGGCAAACCCCGGACTCACCGTCCAATTCCTTGCCCAACAGGCAGGAACATCGGTACAAGAGTTCCTCGGGATGACCGAAGCACAGCAAGTAGCTGCTACTGAGGCCAACGCCGAAACAGACGAATATGTGGACCCGTTGGAACGACAGATTGCCGAGGAACGACAGGCACGCCTATCGCTCCAAGCCCAGTTCGATCAACGTGCAGCCGACGAAGAACTTTCGCGAGCGGTGGGTGGCCTGAAATCCCAGTTCCAAATCGACGATGACCAAGCACGAGCAGTCGTGGGCCAAGCACTCCAGATGGGTGTCGGTCCCGAAATGTTCCCAATGATCTACCAGTCAATGGCCTACCAAGCAGGGCAACAAGCCCAGCAGCAGTCGGCAGCAGACCAGCAGGCACAGCAACAGCAGCGATCAGCCGCAGTTGCACAGCAGGCGGCGGTAGTGAGTACGGCACCAAGTGCAGTCGGGACGACAACGAACGTGGGAGACCAATCTTTCAGCTCGATCCGAGATGCTGTGTTGGGTGCCTACGAACAGGTAGAGCGCTCCGCACGCTGATCGGTCTCTTCCCATAAGGACCCAAAATCATGGCACTCGCCACTCATACACCGACAACGTGGAACGACATTCTTTCCACGACCATGCACAACTACCACAAGACGTTGACTGACAACATCTTCGACTCGCGTCCGCTCCTGAACTACCTCATGAGCAATGGCCGAGTCAAGAAAACCAGCGGTGGTATCTCCATTGTTGAGCCGATCATCTACGTCGAGGGTGACTCCGACAGCTACGCCGAGTGGGACACCGTGACGGTGAACCCCGTCAACACGGCGACCGCCGCCCAGTTCGACTGGAAGCAGTTGTACGCCACCATTGCCATCTCCGGTCTCGAAGAGGCTCAGAACAACGGCAAGGAGCAGATCATCAACCTGCTCGAAGCCAAGATCATGCAGGCTGAGGACACCCTCAAGACCAAGCTGAATGGCATGTTGTTCGGGACCACCTCCGGCACCACGGCAGCCAACGACTTCACGTCGTTGATCGACCTCGTTGACGACACCGCAGCTGCTGGTGGAATCAACCCGGCCACCGAAACATGGTGGAAGTCCACCGTGACCGCAGTTGGCGCTGTTGACGCAGCGGGCCTCGAAGCAGCAATGCGGAAAGCCTACAACTCGGCATCTGATGCTGGCAACGACCGAGTGGACTCACTATTCACCGACGACACCACCTTCGGCTTCTACGAGTCCACCCTCACCCCGCAGGTCCGATACACCGACACTGCGAAGGCAAACCTCGGGTTCCAGAACCTGATGTTCAAGAACGTCCCACTCTTCTGGGACTTCCAAGCACCGGCGGGCGTCATGCTCGGCCTCAACTCGAAGTACGTCGGACTCACTATTCACAGTGACCGTGACTTCAAGCAGTCGCCGTTCACCGACAACCTGTCCGGTTCGCTCGGTGCTCCGGCATCTGGCGCTGGTATCGGCTCTGCCTCCGGCAACGCCCTTGACGCCCGTGTGTCGTTCATCACGACCTACGGCAACACGACGATCCGCAACCGTCGTCGCTGCTTTAAATTGACTGGGATTGCAGAAGCCTGATCCTCTGAACCCTGGGGAGGTTCTGCCTCCCCAGGGTTTCGACCTGCAAGGATGGGGATCATGGGAAATTACCAGCGCACACAGAACTCACAGAACGAGGGCATTGCTCTCGCACACACCATTGCCGGTGAGCCGGTGCAAGGCGTCGGCGGAGTTCAGCACGCCAACGGCGATGTTCAACCTGCCGGTCTGCATTCGACCGCGCCGTATGTACCGCCGAAGCGTCGAGCACACGACCAGGGCGACAAGCTGCTCTGCTCGGCCGAAGGCTGCAAGGCATACCCTATGAAGGCGCACCCGTACTGCCCTGGTCACGCCCGTAGCCTCGGGCTGGTCAACTGGAGCACGAAGAAGAAGGTCGTTGATGACAACACTGGGTGAATTGCGGACATTGGTCCGCACACAAACTGAGACGACCGATTCCGAGCTGCCCAACAGCACGCTCGACTGGTACATCCAGCAAGCCTTCGACCGCACCATTGCGGCGGAGAACACTTGGCCTTCCTACGAGGAGTCCTGGAACTTGACCCTCCTGGCAGGCGAACAATCCATGACAATCCCCTCCGACTGCAACCGGGCGTCGATCAACTCCCTCGTCGGCGTCGAAGTAGACACCTTCCGCAACTTCCGCCTCAACATGACGGACCATGAGACGGCCGAAGATTTCTACCTCGGCAACGTCATCACGGCGACGACGCCCTACCCATACGAGTATTCGATTTGGGCCGGTTCCTTCTGGCTCTGGCCGGTCACCGACGCTTCTGTGGACAAGAACTACGTCCTGCGAGGCCACCGCTACCCGACTGACTGGGTTGCTGTCGGTGCGGACTCTGAGGTGGATGCCGACATCCGCTTGCATCGTCCGCTCGTTCACTACGCCATTGCTCTCGCCTACGCCCAGCAGGAAGACGAAGCACTCGAAGACGTTTACATGAAGCGGTGGCAGATGGACGTTGAGGCTGCGCGCTCAGCGATCATGGAGCCGTCCCGTCAGCAGCCGATGTCGTTCGGCGGGGGTCGTAGAGATTTTCGTCGCGTCCGCCACATCAACATCAACACCCCTTGAGAGGTCTCTGAATGCCGAATCTTCCAGTTCCTGATCTTCCAGGTGGCACAGTTGAGTCCACCGACAAGATTCTTGGTGTCAAAGCGAACGATCCAGGTCAGGATCTTGTGCTGTTTCCGTATGGCACCGATCAGGCGGTGCAGGACGCAGCTATCACGGCGACTGAGGTCGTGGCGGATGGGGCGGTGCAGCGTGCTGGCGACACTATGACGGGGAACTTGGATGTCCCGTCGTTGGTGGTTGATGGTGGTCCGTTGACGGCTGGTGGGTCGTTGACCGTGGTTGGGTCCACGAACGTCGGCGACCTCACGGCAACCGGCGGGGTGCTCGCGTCAGGCGGTACGGGAACGTCGGTGGCGAACGCTAACGCTCTGGAAGTCATAAACACGAACGCTGCGTCGGGTGAGCAACGGTTCAAGCTGTCTGTAACAAGCTCTGGCGCTCCGCGTCTCGATGTCATGTCGGACGACGGCACCGCCGCTGGTCGCAACATTTTCATAG
>Ga0070747_1001488_pt1 | contig 11426 bp, 14 predicted proteins | sample VirMetDEL_Mar_31_FD_77321 | JGI IMG/M metagenome (GOLD analysis project Ga0070747, IMG submission 77321) | Aqueous microbial communities from the Delaware River and Bay under freshwater to marine salinity gradient to study organic matter... | ecosystem: Environmental > Aquatic > Marine > Coastal...
CCAGTTTCGTATAATCTTAATTCAGTACTATCTTTTAATCCAGAAATCGTGAATGATACCTGAATTTCTTCTTCTGCTACTTCTCCCTGATCAGTCAGTAACTGATAGTTGTTTATTTCTGTACTAAGTACGTTTGTTAGATACACTCCTCTGGCGCCAAAGAATCTACCACCAGCGATTGAACCAAAAGGTGCTTGTTTGTTTGCTTGTATTAACTCAAGATTACTAATAGAAGTAAGTTCGTTACCGGGTGACACTCTTAATATTTCTCCTGACCCAAACGTTCCTTCAACATCTGTCAGTACTACATAAGTAGCAGTTTTATTAAGTACTCGTCCGGTCGCACCAGACGTTACTCCTGTTACCTTATCACTAATTGATACTGTCCCGGTCTGTGCTGTATAATTAGCAAGAAACTGGACGCCTAAATATTCATTACCTATGAGAGCCAATGGATTGGTGCCAACTAATTCTACCGATGAATTTTCATCTGTTAATGTTTTAAGATATTGATATACATTAGCTAGTGGCTGATTATTGCAGTCAATCTCAATACTATAATTTTCGTTTGGTGAACCCAAGTCTGGATCTACGTCTACAGTGTAGGGGCCAGCAAAGTTAACATTTATTCCATTTTGCGGGAAGTTTCCTGTCGTATCGTTAATGTCCAATGAAGTCGCAAGTGGTGCAATGTTCTGGCCTGATGTTACTGATAACGTAAAGAAGTCGTATAAGGTTGTAGGCTTTCTCGCGTACACAGTAACAATTTCACCGTCATCAAACTGGAATAGTCTATCAACTGGACCGGCTGGCCAATAACTGTCAACCACATCATTTGTATCTTTGCGTATGTAAATATTCGAGTTGTCTACAATAGTACCAACTGTTGCAATGTTGACCCATAGCTGTTCGGCGTTGGTTATTGATGAGAAGTTCTGAGATCCACCACCGCCTATAGTAACAGCACTATCTCCGACAAAGTCATCTGCGGTCGTATCTGGGGCAACAAAAATGTCAATGGTGCTAACATTCTCGCCGTCAATTATGCCCACGAGTGTACCACTATCTCCCGAAGTAGTTCCTACTACTGCTTTGCCTATGTCGGCTGCTGTGGCTGCGGTGTCAGCAAGCAAGTTTAGTTGTAATATGCCAGCACTAGTGCTGGTTTGTACCCAGCCTGTTGATTCTATGCTGCCGCCAGTTAAGTGTTGTAGTGTTGTTTCGTCGATGAACCACGGTGCTGGATCAGTGTTATCGATTTGACCAATTTGATAAACTCGTGGAGTAACAGCTCGCATGGGGATACCATACTGTACATAGTCACCAGCACCGCCAGTAACATTATCGAATAGATCCATTACCGCCGTATAAACTTCGTTTACAGTTCTAGTAGCTGATGTAGCTGCACTGCCAGTCCAGGTTATTTGTTTATATCCACTTGGATCGTTGTCAAAGTAAACAGTGATATCTCCGCTAAGAATACTCACATTTGCCATGTTATAACTCCACCAGCACGTCTTCTGCTAGAGTTACGAACAACGTTGAGCCTGTTGCGCCGCTGTTACCTGTTGTGCTTACTGGAATATATCGTGTAGTGCCTGTTGTGCTTTTACGGACTCTAACATAGAAAGCAGTACTAGCACCTGTTGTACCAGTTACCTCACCGTTAGTATCTGTTTCGTCGTTAATAATTAGTAAATCATCTGATGTTCTATATACACCCACAACCGCGCCAACAACAAAGTTACCTGCTGTATCACTTACAACAATAGTAACACCTACGTTATTGTTCACTACTGTAGATGCTCCTGCACCGTTACGAATGGTAGGTGTACCGCCACCGGTTACGTTAATTGTTACTAATCCACCGCTGTTATTGTACACTACTTCGTTTCCTGTTGAACCGTTAGTGCCTGCGTAGCCAGTATATGTAAAGTCAGTGAAGCTATATGTACCCGTAGTAGTAATATAAATTGCGTGGCCTGTTCCGTCGCTCGCAAATGATAAACCACTTGATCCGTTACTTTGCGCTGAGGTATCTAGCTCAATGGCACCTAGCGCATCTGTTGCGTTGTTAAATGTACAGTCAACTAGTGGAACAGAGCCTTGGTTAACAAGCCCTACGTTTGTAAAAGAACAACCACTAACAGTGTGCGTATAGCTGCCTGATACTGTATCTGTTGGTAAAGCGAATGCGTTACGCAAGTTTAGGAATGAGCAGTTTTCTAATACAAGCTCGTTAATACCAGTTGAACTCATATCAACACCAACTGCCGGTCGCGCACTTGATATTGTAGTATTACGTAATATAAAGTGTGTTTCGTTGCCGCCTGTAACATTGCCTTCTACTAGAAGTCTAAACTTGTCATCGGCTACTAGTCTATCCTCAAACGTTACCGCAGCGCCAGTATCTTCAAACCAGCTTGTGCCTGCGGCTGTATTACCAAACTTCAGAGTACCTTGAGTACCATACGCACCCGGTGTATATTCTCGTATTACGCCGTGTGCTTTGCCGTCTGCTGATGACCGATCTTCAATACAAATCTCTTCGAAGTTTCCTCTTGCGCCAGTAGTACCACCAGTTATGCGTATACCTTCCGTACCGTAGCGAATAATGTCCATGTAACAGTTGTTACCACCACCCAGTGCCTTTGACAGCGTGGTGTAGTGCGCTCCTATCCGAGTAATGGCAGCTTCGTTAAGGCTCGCGAGCGTACCGTTCAGAAACGCAATGTCCCCGTTTGTGTCTGCAGTGGTCAAGTAATCCATATCAATGAGGAAGCATTGAAACGATACTTGTCCGTCAGCGTGTTTAAATACGTCTCGGTCGTTGCCTGCTTGATAGACGATAAAGTTGTTTGTGCCATCGCCGATGTATTGTGCGTGTGAACTATCCGCTGCGGTAGCTTCTTTGTAGCTGTTTTGAGTCGCAACAATAGCCGACCATACGTATAACAACTCGTTGCCTGCTGTGGTTGTGTTCAATGTGGTGCCGAAATAAATCTGTCCTGTGGCGATGTTGTACGCAACCGCAGCGGAACTTACTGCTTCAGCAAAGAAGCCAGTCTCAACTGTATCCGCGCCTGTGATGCCTGTAAGACCGTCCGAATATAATGTAGTTCGTAAGTCTGTTACTGTTACTGCCATTCTTTAACCATCCTATCATATAATGTGATGCATATTACTTGATCGGCCCACATCAGCCCTTTATCGCAAGGGGTTTTAACTGTTACTACATGATCCTGTTCTCTACAATGATGCACTGTAGGATTGTAGTGCGCTGAACCTAGTATATAAACACAATCTTCTGGGTGATCAAAATCGTGTAGCCATGTTGTATCTGGATTGTGGTGTTTTGTCCGAGGCTCTAAGAATACGCGAGTCTTATCTGGGTTAGCTTCAAAATAATCTTCGTATCTTTCCCATTCGCGCATTTCAATTTGATTAGCTTCCTTATTTCTAATTCCACTCACAGGCATCATGTTCCAAATATCTACGTTGAAATCCCGTAACGGAAACGCCCAATAGAATTGTTCTGTTATAGGAGCATGATATCCTATATCCCAATTACCTAATACTTCTACCGCCACTATTAATCCCCGTCAGTAAACGCTGTATTGCTGGCATTAGTTTTTTCTTCAATCATTTGCTTGGCTTGATCGATCTTTGCCTTTAGTCCCAACACTTCGGTAATATCAAATTTCCACTGCATAAGTTCTTCGTCTATATGTGAAGTTAAATCTCCACTCTGTACCATAAACATTACTTCATCATCTGTCGATGCAAGAATTCCGGCGGCGTGGTTTAAATCAATAAGCATAAATGTGTCTCCTGTATTATAAATATATTTATCACAAAAAAAGGAACCGAAGTTCCTTTTTAAGTTTATTTTCCGTAACGTCAAGCAAATTATACTGGGTTACTGTAGTTACGTTCTAGTGCTGATACAAGCGTGAAACTTAATCCCGTTGCCTGTGTAATCGAACCTGTCGCTTCCACAAACTGTGCTGTATCCAATCCAATAGCTCGAATCACAATAGGTGCATCTGTACCTGATGATCGTCCGCCCTGCGTGTTACCATCGTAATCAAAGTCGAACGGTATACTTGCACTACTAACGTTACCAGTAATTGGTGAACCAGCGTTGTCGTTAACTAGGATAGCGTCAGGCGAGTTAATTGGGTCTTGGTCAATTACACCTGCAAAGCTAGTCTCTGCACCAGGAATAAAGTCGTCTACTCGAGTTGCATTCATTAGTGTATTAGCTGTGTAAGTTACTACTTGCCAAATACCAATGTTATTAGCGTCACTAGCCGGACCGCTTAGTGCGAAGTAATCACTTACAGTAAGTGTAGGTAGATTTCCACCTGAACTAGAAATATTTGCAGTCTGTCCACTAATATCACCAATAATCATGTCGGCAACAGTAGTTCTAATTGTATATTCAAAGAACATAAAGTATTTCGCAGGACCTGTATCGTTTACTAGGTTTGCGTTGAATTCCAACGTACCTGCTGCAACGAACGGGAAGGTTCTAATAGCTTCTGTATTATCAGTAAACGAGATTCTGTTAGTATCGTTTGTGTTAAAGTTAATTACTGCAACACCCGAACCGCCACCGTCTGCGTTTGTTACGCTTAGTGAGCCTAGATCCGAACCAACGAACTGAAGTAGCTGATCCTGTAGTACACCAATCTGACTAGCGTTGTTAGCTGAATCATCAATGTCAGTGGTTAGACGTAATTGATACTGTACCCAAGTGTACAAGTCTTCTGCTGTTAGGTTAGTTGCGCTCGAATCATCGTCTGCGTTAATTACAACACCAAAGTTGTAAGGTCCGCCCGACAAGTCGTTAGCATCGCCGTAAAGCACGTTAGATAGCTGTGCTGATTCGTAGTATACGATGTTGGCAGCACCATACTTTTCACCTGGATCACTGTTAGCAACAATAACTGCATCAGAGTCAGTAATGTTAAGGTCTGTACCTTCTGTAAGTGGGAAACGATACGTAATGTATGACAGTGTTCCCGATACACCAATGTCTGCCGTTGTTGCCTGGTCATACGTCTTACCTTCAATTCGTATGTACAGTGTCAGAGAGTCAGTTCTCTTATCGAAGTTACCGTTGCTTGCATCGCCGAATGTCTGAATTGCTTCGTTTACTGGACCAGCGTATGTAAATTCTGTTCTTGCTGTATCAGTTGAGAAAGCATAGTATGCCTTATCACCTGTGTTTTTGTCAGTTGCGTCAATAGTACCAAGAGAAATAATTCCTGCATACTCTCGTTTTACTCCCGCTACTGTATCAATCTCTCGCCATCCTCCGGTTCTTACTAACTTACGAACTGCATCGTTAGTTGGCTCCCAGTCTTCCACAAATTCAAACTGCTCCGGTGTAATCGCTACCATTGGGAATGGGAATGGTATTAATAGCGCATCGTTTTTCCACTCTTCCTTAAGGAATGAGTATAGTGCCTGCAAGGTCACGCCGTCATCACTTAAATTACCTGCTTCGTTAAGCAGTATTTGCCGTGTGCCCGTGTTTATTGTAATTTCGGTTCCTTGGTTTAGATCATCTGGATCTGTAATCAAAGCCATGAGTTAAATCTCCTACTAAATGTTTATGTAGTTATTTATCATAAATCGATGATTATGTTAGATCAAGTGCGGTGTCCTTGGCATATTCGAAGATATCTTGATATTCGGATAAAATAAATTCATAACCGCAAACAGTTTCTAACAAACTGTCGAGGAAATGTCGATCGGTTAAACTAATAGGGTCGCAAGCAATTGTTTCAGCTTCTGCTTCTAAGCAACACTCATTGCACATGTGCTCCATGAGTTGCACTGTGATTGTGTCTAGGCTGTCTGTACCGAAATCCCAATAAGAAGGTCCTACTCTAGACAAAACAAAATAGCTCATTTATTATTCCCAAATAGTTTTTGTGTAAATAGTAAATACAGTACAGAAGTTTTCTCTAAGCTCATCTGCTATTACACTTAGTGATCTTTGTTGATAACCTATAAAAAAAGGCTCTGTTACTGCTAGTACAATTATAACTGGGAAAAGAGGAATTAAGAGCAGCTTCTTAGACAGGGTTAGTTTCGGTTCTTCCATTTAAATTCTCCAATTGTTTTTTATTTATTGTAGCTGCTCAGGCTAATTTGGATAGTACAAAAAGCTACCCAGCCAATCAACGGCATCCCCAAGAATGTCTACCGTAAACCAAAAACCAACCTGACCTTTGCCCAGGATACAAAGAAAACGTATAATAGCTTACAGTATCTTGGAAATAACAAGTAACCGGTACATTGATGTTATTAACAATACGCAGCACGAGTTGGCCTCTGTTGTTCTGAGCAGTTTCTTGAAACACTTGTGCAAACGCAGTAGTGGATGCAAGTAATATTAGTGTTAGTAATATATGTTTCATTCTTCTGCTAACCCTTGGGCTTTAGCTTTGCGGCTTTTTAGACTTTGTAATTCGAGCTTGTCTAATTCAAAGTTAGTTCTATCTTGACTTGATATTGGCATTCCTTGATCAACTAATCTATTGTAGTCTCGCAGATGTCCGTTTATAATAAGAATCTGCGTATCAATGTGCTGAATTAGCGCCGCTGTTTTTGGAACAAAGCGATGATCAACCCAGATGACCGCTGTGCATAAACCTATAATTAACGGAGCTACTGCAATGGACGTTTGAATCCAAGTCTTCCATTTTTGTAAAAATGTTTTGTCTTCCATGCATATATTTATACAAAAACATGGTTTTTTATGTTTCTGCAAACTCTGTTATCATAGGAAATACCCTAGCAATCACACTAGCACAAGCCTTTGCTATATCCATATGTTCTTTTTGTGTTCCGTTACTACTACGCAATTCGATGTAGTGTACCCAAGAACGCAATGTACCATTCATATACAAACGACTAACAGTGTTTCCTTCAGGTAATACTGCTCTAGCCTGCTCTTTAGCTATACCATTTTCAATCGCCCACTTATATATTGCTTTAGAATTATGAATGTGTTCCATTTGTTTCATCCGAAATTCTTCATTTAGCCTTACGTCGGCTTCTATGTTTCTATCAATATCTATGCTATTCTGTCTATTTTTAGTATCTTGAAAACGAGCGTCTCTAGGAATTAATTCTAAATCAGAAGTAGGATCAGCGTAACGTTGACTAAACTCCTGAAAGCTAAAGCTACGGTGCCTTAGTATTTGTCGTGCGATATCTCGAGTAGTTTCTATCTCTAAACACATAGATACCATTTCTAACGGCGACCAGTGTTTGTTTTTAATTAAATAACGAACTAATTTCTCCGAAGTTTCGTTATTGTTTTGGTTACTTGGATTACTAACTCGAGCACAATATGCAACCATGTTTAACATTTGTGTGTCCCTTTCTAACAGGTGTGTCTGATCCGAGTCATGAAAATCTGTCTGTGAATAATTTACTAGTGCTACTTTCATTATTACCTCTATTTAAAGTATGTGTCGCGGAACCAATCTACTGTTTGTTGCATGCCTTGTTCCAAGGGCATCAGTGTATCTGGTGACATACCAACGTGAGCTAGTGTAGCTGTATCTGCTGCTACTACACTATTAGGCTTTTCGCCTGGACGCATTGGTAAGTTTACCAATTTGCTATCTGTGCCTGCCATTTCTACAATCATGCTCGCCACTTCTTGCACAGTTGCGTGTTCTGCTGGACCTACTTCAACAGGTTCTGGTAGAATAATGCCTTCTCTTGCCTTCTCGGTTGCTACTACTAATGCTTGAGCTACATCACCTACCCAGCACATATCCGAAATTTGGCTTCCGTCGCCATATACTTCTACATCCATTCCTGCTAACGCACGACATGCAAAGCTAGGTGTAATCTTTCTTACTTTGCTATCTCCCCATGGTGCTACTGGGCGTTGACGAGGACCGTATGCATTCATTGCACGAACAATATTAACGTGCGTTCCTCTGTCGGAATTATACATATCAATGAAACGTTCGATCATTGTTTTAGTAATAGAATATGTGTTATTCATCCAATGGTTACCTACTCCTATGTAGGTTCCCGGTAGATCATATTGTACTGCTGCCTCTAGCATGTTTAGGCCACCAATTAGGTTTGACTGTGCTGCTGGGCGAGGATTCATAACAGTTTCCTGCGTACCTAATACTGCTGCTAAATGAATCCATGCATCGGCGTGGGCCATTGCTTCTGTTACTGCAACGTCATCACGTACATCACCTAGTACAACAGGACAAGGATATTCTTCTCGACGATCATAATGATCAAATATTACTGGACTATGTCCTCGTTCAATACATTTTTCTACTACATATCGGCCGATGAATCCTGCTCCGCCGGTTATTAAAATTTTCATTTACTGCTCCTGTATGTGTCTTAGTTTAATTTACTTATTAGTTTCTTGTACTCTTGTTCATTCCTTTTGGAAGGCAAGTTGTTTGTTTCTCTTTCTATCAGACTTTCTTTGTTATAAAAATATGCTTCCCATAGTGCTTTAAAATACAACGGTCTTTGTCTTGCCAGTTTTCTATCTATATTCCAAGGTTTTGGTCCTGCAAAATGCGCAATGTAATCGGGCTGTACTAGTGTGCCATAGTAAGTTAGTATCTGAAATTCTTTAGGCAAATGTAAAAATTTACCATCGTGTACATAACTTAATGCGCTTTCAACATTCATCCCGAATTCTCTAATCTTACCTTGTCGTTCAAGTTCCATGACGTCATAAATCTTGTCTAATATATTTTCTTTTCTCCATGCATCAATGTCGCATAAAAATGTTCCTGACCCCATATCGTCATGGCGGTGTCCACCTTTCCAGCCAATGTCTGGCCTATATACACACCCAGTCGGATTACCTTTTAAATCCATTTCCCATAAATGAGAAAAATTATTAAGTACTAAGCAATCAACATCTACGTAAAATACGCGGCCTTCAAAGTAGTTCGGTATTAATATACGAGAATACATATCTGGTCCTAGTGTAAGTCCGTGTCTAAACTCTGTCCCCACTCCAGTAGCATGTCTAGCTAATGGTGCTTCATGTATGTACTCTATTCGTTCAGGTAAATCTAAATCCTGGCCTTGTGCATACATAAAGCAATGCAACGTAGCCAACGGAAAATTTCTTTCTATGCTGTTCCTCAGCGCAACTAGTCCTGGAAGATATTGCGGGGTGCAACTTGTTACTATGTCGAAATTCATATTATTTCTCTCCTATCCCCAGTACTTATCTATATGCTCACGGAATACTGCATTTCCTAACGTTTGTACTTCAGGGGACATAATTTCTTTGTGATACATAGTAGTCCCTTTATTAAAAAAACTGTAGTTTTTATTTGTTACTCTTTTTATTTTCTTTTGATCTACATCTTTTTCCCTAAGGCGTAATTTTTCTAGCGAATACTTGTCAACTGACGCACTAACGTCTTTTTTTCCTAGAATAGTTTGCAGTACTTTCTCTGGATTCTTAACCAAGTCATCATACAGTACAATGTTGCTTGCATTATTTTCTAACCAAAGCATTGTTGATTGCCACGTTGCTCCTTTATTAAGAGGACTTACGCTTCCTCGGGATTCTATATAATCCGTAAAAAATTTTTCTGCTTTGTTTTCGTTAATGCGGTTAGTTAGTAGCAAGTAATTAAAGGCCGAACAACATACATCAAGAGGGTGTCGTATTAGACCTACATCTGGTTTGCTCTCTGATTCAGGCGCTTCTATGCGTCTAACATAAGTATCTACAACGGTTGTACGATCAACTTGATCTAAATAGATATCCGGACTGTATAATGCATCAGCTAACATCCAGGCCAACCAACTTCCTCCTGATTTGGTAAACGATGCAACTATCATTACACCCAATGCTCTTTCATCCAGGGCAAGTTATGCATTTCATGTGGCATTGGATTACCGTGGAAAAACACAAGACGTGTATCAGGTGGAAGTTGATTTCTGTGCTCTCTTCTGATGTTTCTTTTAAAACTAAAAAATTGTTTAGGCCATACATCTTGAATTCGGCACACAGGGATAGGAGGTTGTGCTCCTGGAACCGGATTTTTATTAATATCCACTACACCCATTGCTTCTTCTAAAAACTGATTTGTTCCGCCAGGGACTGTGACGCTGCAATCTAGGTTAGCATAATCCTCTGGTTGGTAACGCTTTGTAAAGTATTCCCAAATCTTTGCACCAGACTCTTTGTCCCACATAATGAATGCAGTTTGCAATCCTTTGGGCCGAACAAAGTCACTGATAGTTGCAAAAGGTTTATCCATAGACAATAAATGATCAATATTGCCGGTTACGATAGTGTCTAAGTCAAAGTAAAATGTTCGATCACTGTGATTGTGTGCGGGGTTAGTTAGTCCGATAATATACCACCAAAAAGGAAGGTCTGCAAGAAAAGGGCGTGTTTCGCATTCGACACCAACTGGATCATCGGTGTAGCAAATAAAATTATGTTCTACGGTAGTATTACGTTGTACTGCTCGGTAAAATTTATTTACATATTCAGGTCCAAACTTAGTTCCCCACTTAAAACATACTACATCAATCATTTTATTATCCCGTTTGGTTTTACTATTTATTTAACTTTTAAAGAATCTACAATGTTTTTAGACTTAGTTGATGCGGTATGGTATATCACTATGATGGTATTGTCAGTTTTGTTACGCTCATGTGGTAACTCAAGATATTCAAATGCCATATTAACCGAGTCAGTTAAAGCTTCGAATTTTTCTATGTACTTACTAGACTCTTTCTTTTGTATATCTTCGATAATATATAGCCCATCTTCTTTAAGTTTATGATTGACGTGCTTAAACAGAGACACAGCCGCAGGTAATGTATGTAGTCCATCGTCTATAATAATATCATATTGGTCATCACCCATGCTTGTTAACATAACTTCGATTGAGTCTTGATTAGTTTGATCAACCTGAAATGTTTCAATCCGATCTTCTGTAAACAGTATATCGGGGTCAATGTCAGCGCCTCTTACCGTAGCATTAGGAAAGTAATCTCTCCAGCCTCTGAGGCTGCCGCCTGGTGTGTAGTTCGGTTTCATAAAGCTAGCAAACTTTTTATTGTTTGTTCCTATACCTACTTCAAATAGTGTAGCAACGTCTAGACGCATACCAGCAAACATTTTTTCGTAGGTTTCTGTATAGTTGTGCCAGTCATCGCCTTTGTCGCTGCCGCACTTCTTCATGATGTCACATAGTTCAGTCATTTTTTGTTCCTGTTATTATATTATTTGGATCAGTAAGTAATTTTCTATTTTCGAAAACTAGCTGGTCTTGCTGATAATACTTTTCTATTATTTTATTAATGAGTTGTTTGTGTTGTTGTTGCACGGCATCTAGGCCGCCAGCGTTGTTTGTATGCTTTGAGCTTGTTAG
>Ga0070747_1001492_pt1 | contig 11417 bp, 9 predicted proteins | sample VirMetDEL_Mar_31_FD_77321 | JGI IMG/M metagenome (GOLD analysis project Ga0070747, IMG submission 77321) | Aqueous microbial communities from the Delaware River and Bay under freshwater to marine salinity gradient to study organic matter... | ecosystem: Environmental > Aquatic > Marine > Coastal ...
TCAGTATCGTATGGTAACTTAGTTGGTGTACTAATCGAATCAATCAAAGAATTAAAAGTAGAAATTGACGAATTAAAAGGAAACTAATATGGCAATACCTAGTTCGGGTTCTTTAGCATTATCTGCCATTCAAACAGAATATGGCGGTTCAAATCCTATTGGAATGAGTGAGTATTATGGTGACGGAGATTATGTTGCAGATGGTAAGGTTGACGGCGATGGTAATGCCGTTCCAGAATCTGGAGCAATCTCAATTTCACATTTCTACGATACTGCAAATGCCATATTTATGGCAGCACAAGGCGGTACTGTTAATACTTCAGGTGATTACAAATTTCATAAATTCACAGGCAGTGGCCAATTCGTAGTAACGACAGAAGGTAATGCAGCTGGTTCAAACGCTGTTGAATATCTAGTTGTTGCTGGAGGCGGTGGTGGTGCTGGTCGTCATGGTGGCGGCGGTGGCGCTGGAGGTCTTTTATATCACTCAGGCAAAACAATTGCAGCTGGCACATTTGGTGTGTCTATTGGCGGTGGCGGTTCTGGTACACATGGAGGCGAAGGCGCTTCTGGTGGTAACAGAGGCGGTGGTTCATCATTTAATAGTAGTCAGGCTATCGGCGGTGGCGGTGGTAAATCATATACTGGCCCAGCCTCAGATGGCGGTCAAGGTTCAGATATAGATAACGGCGGCTCTGGTGGCGGAGGCGGTGGCGGAGGTCATCAAGCTGGAGGCCAAGCCCAACAAGGCAACTCTGGTGGTGCGACTGGATATGGACACGATGGCGGTCATGGTACCAATGCAAATCAAGGCGGCGGCGGTGGTGCTGGAGCCGCTGGTGGTCACAATGGCGGTGCTGGTCGACAATATACTACTTTAGCACAAGGTTCTCAATCAGGTTCCTCGAATTATTATGCTGGCGGCGGCGGGGGTGGTGCAGACTCTGGTGCCATTCGAGGCGGCGGTGCAGGTGGTGGAGGCAACGGCGGTGGCGCTGGAGGTCCTCAATCAGGTCAAGGTAATACAGGTGGCGGCGGTGGTGGAACTCGTTCTCATCCAAGCAATAATCAGGGCGGTTCAGGCGGTTCTGGAATTGTAGTTATTAGATACAAATATCAATAGAGGGTTATATGGCACATTATGCTAAACTAGATGATACGAATACTGTTATTGATGTACTTGTTGTAGATGATGCCCAAGAAGCAGAAAACGGTGTTGCTTGGATACAACAATGGTTGAAAGACAGTTTTGGTGGTACAAAATGGTTAAAAACTAGTTATAACACTATTGGCGGTAAACACTTAGCAGCAGGCACCCCATTTAGAATGAATTATGCAGTTATAGGTGGCGAATATGATGCGAATAGAGATGCCTTTCTCGCAAAACAACCATACCCATCATGGACATTAAACGAATCTACTTGTCTGTGGGAAGCACCAATGCCAGACCCAACTGTAAATACAGGAATACCACCATACTATAAATGGGATGAAGCAAAGTATACAAACGGAGATGGAACAGAAACTGGTTGGGTAGAAATAGAAGATTAAACTATCACTTTACATTATTATGAGATTATAAATTATGAAACCTTTTATGCTACCAAGCAACACTCATATCGGCGCTTGGTTTATGCCTGAAGATATGATTGATGATATATGGGAATATTGGAATAATCCACCCAAAGATATTCAACCAAAACAACCAGGTTTAGCTTTTATTAGGGAAAATGGTGTAGAAAGATATGATATAGATAGTAATACTAAAGACTCCATCGACATATATGTTGACCATGAGATGAGAGAGAAAGGTATTTGGCCAAGGTACATGGAACATTTACAGGCCTGTTTAGAGAATTATATGCTAACTTATCCTGAAGCAAATTGGACAGAAAAGTTTAGTATAAAAGGAAGATTTAATTTACAATGGTATCCAAAAGGTGGTGGTTTCAAAAGATGGCATTTTGAAAACACTGGCGGTGAATATGAAGTGCATAGAAATTTAGTATTTCAGACATACTGTAATGATGTGCCAGATGGTGGTACACAATTTAAGTATCAGAATATTACGGTACCTGCAATGAAAGGATTAACACTAATATTTCCTGCAGGATTTACACATACACATAAGAGTCAAGTTTCGCTGACACAGGAAAAGATGATTGTTACAGGGTGGTATAATTTTGACAAAATATATGATGCGTTTTCTCACAATTATGTCAACTACATAATTAAAAATGATGCTACAAACTAGTATAAATATATAACAACAAGTAAAAGGAAAATAACATGGCTAACGATTTTAAAAGAATATGCACACCTAATGTGGGAACATCTCTGGCGGCGATATATACTGTACCTGCTGGTGCTAGTTCTTCTGCACTAGAAACAATCGTTATTGGTATAACTTTGGCAAATAAAACATCTAGTGGTATTCTCGCTAGTGTATTTATTGACAATGAAGATGGTTCAAATGATGTCTACATTGTGAAAGATGCCACCATTCCGGCAGGCTCAGCACTAGAAGTCATGGCTGGAAACAAGTTAGTACTAATGAATGATGGTTCAAACGCAGATGTTTTGAAAGCAAATTGTTCGGTGACAAACTCACTAGATGCAACTGTTTCAATATTAGAAGATGTATAAAGGGAGATAATTAAATGTATATAGGACAACCTCCGTTTCAGGAGTACACAACAATTCCAACCAAGGACAACTTTACTGGTGACGGTTCTACAGTAGCATTCGATTTGGAAAATGAAGTACCTGGTGCTTCAGAAAATGCACTAGAAGTTTATGTAGATAATGTTCGACAAGAACCAGGTTCAGGCAAGGCGTTTACACTAGGTTCAGACGGAAGCAATGACCGAAAAAGAATCACATTTTCGGCTGCTCCAGCAAACGGCGCTGCTATATATGTAATTAACGACAAAACTAACACTACACTTCTTACACCCTTAGGTACTGACTTAAATGGTTCTGAATTAATATTAGACCCAGATGGCGACACATCTATTACTGCCGATTCTGATGATAGAATAGACTTTAAAATTGCCGACACAGACCACTTTCACATCGGGACATCATCTGGTGATACTGTATTTCAAATTAAAACTGATGCAAAAGACTTTCTATTCAATCAGTATGACGGCAGAACGATTTTAGATATCAATGATGGCGGTTATGTTGCAATTGCAAACGGCGCTACAGGTCCTGGTCAACTAAGACTTTATGAAGATACTGACAACGGTACAAACTTTACTGCATTTCAAGTAGGCACACAGTCTGCTGATATCACTTATACTTTACCGACTGCTGATGGCATATCAGGATATTATTTAAGTACTAATGCTTCAGGAACTTTATCTTGGGCAAATCCTTCTCAACAGGCAACATTTGTGGCTACAACTGCATTTGTTCCAGATGCAAGTGATGGTGCTACTTTAGGTACGGCATCATTAGAGTTTTCTGACTTATTTTTGGCAGATGGTGCTACGATTCAATTCGGCGATGACCAAGAAGTTGCATTAACACATGTTGCAGACACAGGATTAAAACTAAATGCCGCAATGCAGCTTCAGTTTAATGATGCTAGTCAATATATCAATGCACCTAATGCTACAACATTAGATATAAATGCAACTGATGAAATCGAATTAAATGCCACTTTAGTAGATGTAAATGCAAACTTAGATGTTTCTGGTACAATCACATCTGGCGGCGTTATAACAGGCACGGCATTTACTGCTGGTAGTGCGGTTCTTACAGAGGCAGAATTAGAAACACTAGACGGTATTACTGCTGGTACAGTTCTTGCTTCTAAGGCAATCATTACAGATGCAAACAAAGATATTACTGGTGGTCGCAACATAACAATATCAGGCGAATTAGACGGTGGTTCACTTGACATTGCTGGTGATGCAGATATTGATGGTACAACAAATTTAGATGCTGTTGATATTGATGGTGCTGTTCAGATAGACGGCGCAACAACATTTGGCGTTAATGACACTGGTGTAGATGTTAAGTTCTTTGGTGCAACAGATGGTGCATACTTATTATGGGATGAAAGTGCAGATAAATTATTAACTGCTGGTGCGACTGTGATAGATGTTGTTAAAGACAAATTACTAATTGGTGGTACTGCTGTTACGACAACTGCTGCTGAACTTAACTTATTAGATACTGCAGCTGCAAATAGTGTTGTAAACTCTAAGGCAGTTATCTATGGTTCTTCTGGAGAAGTTGCCGGTACATTATCAACGGCTGCACAGACAAATATCACAAGCGTCGGAACACTAACTGCATTGACTGTAGATGATGTGGCAGTCAATGGTAAAGTTATTACAATGACAGGTTCGTCATCTGACACGGCGGTCTTTACTGCTGGCGCTAACGGCACATTAAGTATTGTAACTACAGATGATGCAGCTGCAGCTGCAAATATAACAATTACTGCTGACGGAACTGCTGAACTTGCTGGAACTACAGTTACTTTAAATTCATCTGGTGGTGTTACCTTAGATGCAGACAATGGTACAATTACATTTGCAGATGCTGGTTCATCATTAGGCACAATCACTTCATCAGGATATAGTGGTACGGCTGCTGTTGCGACAACAGTAACTATCACAGACAATGAATCAACAAACGAAAACAACGCAATCGTCTTTACTGCTGGCGGTGATTTAGATGGCGGTAATTTAGGCCTAGAAGCAGACGGAACACTAAACTATAATCCAAGTACAGGAACATTAACTTGTACAAACTTAGTTACTTCAGGAACTCATACTGTTACAAACTCTGTCGAAATGACTGCTAACAGTACAGTTGTCTTTGAAGGCGCAACTGCTGATGCTCATGAAACAACTTTAGGTGCTATTGATGCGACTGGCGATAGAGCAATCAACTTACCAAATGTAGCGGGTACTTTACCTGTTCTTGCGGCTGTTTCTGCAACTGCAATTACTTCTACGCCAGAAGAATTAAATATTCTTGATGGTGCTACAGTTGTTGTTGGTGAAATTAATGCATTAGATTTAGGTTCAACTGCTGTTGGTACTGCAATTGCTTCAAAGGCAGTTATCTTAGATTCTAACAAAGACTACACTGGAATAAGAAACTTTACGACTACTGGAACAGTAGAAGCTGGAGGCAAAATTACTGCTGACGCTGGTATTGATATTGATAACTTCAATATTGACGGAACAACTATCGCACTATCATCTGGTGATATGGTGCTTGATTCCGCAGCTGATATTATACTTGATGCAGGTGGTGCTGATGTTGTATTTAAAGATGATGGAACACAAATTGGTCTCTTTACAATGGATTCATCAAACCTTACATTGCAGAGCAGTGTATCAGATAAAGACCTTATATTTAAAGGTAATGATGGCGGTTCAACTATCACGGCATTAACACTAGATATGAGTGCGTCCGGGCAAGCAACATTTAACAATGATGTTTTTAGTGCTGGTAAGTTTGGTCTTAATGATGGCGACTATATTAATCATGTCGATAACACTAGAAAAGAATTCGTTGTTAATGGTAACGAAGAAATGCGACTTGAGGCAGATGGTGACCTTCATGTAGACAATGATGTTATCGCTTTCTCATCTACAATTTCAGATGAGAGATTAAAGACAGATATTACTGTAGTTGAAAATGCACTTGATAAAGTAGAACAGATTCGTGGTGTTGAGTTTACAAGAACACATAATGATTCACGCTCTGCTGGTGTTATTGCACAAGAAGTTGAAAAGATTTTACCATGTGCAGTTATTGAGAAAAAATTACCATTACAAACTGGTGATGAAGATACTCTTTATAAAACTGTACATTATGATGCCCTACACGCATTGATGATTGAATCAATAAAAGAATTATCATCAAAAGTAAAAGAATTAGAAAAAAAGTTAGAGGAGAAATAAATGGCAGTACAAAGTTCAGGTGATGATTTAGCAATTAATGCTGATATTGTAAATGAATTTGGGGGCGACGCCCCACATGCTTTGAGTGAGTATTATGGTGGTGGTGACTTAGTTGGCGCTGGCGCAAATCCAAATGTACCAACATCTGGTGAATTTCAGTTAAGTGATTTATATTCTGCAACTGCGGCCACATCTCTTACTGTTGGTTCAAACATAAACAACTACGATATTGCTGCGAAAGTACAGGCAGCTGGTGGTGACTTAAACACACCAGTAGTACTTACAATTAATAGTGGTGTTACTGTTGGCTCGACATCTAGTGGTACTCCTGCAATGTATACAAGTACTGGTTGGGGTTCAGGTACTACTATTACCATTACAAATAATGGTTCTATTGTTGGCGCAAGTGGTTCAAATACTTCGAGTAACCCAGGTTCAGGTGGCGGAAACGGCGGGGGCGGTTCTAACGGAACAGATGCCTTTGGTAATACACCAACAGCTGGTACTGGTTGGGGTCATGACGGAACAAACGGAACTGCTGGTTCAGCGGGGTCTGGTTCTGCCGAATCAGCAAATAATGGCGGTAACGCATTTACACACAGTCAAACTGCTAACAATAATTTACAAGTAACCTTTGCTACGGCAGGAACAAGAACAGCAGGTTCTGCTGGTACAAGAACCTTTAATGGTAACGGAGGCGGCGGCGGAGGCGGCGGCGGAAACGGTTCAGCAACTTGCGATGGCGGAGGCGGTGGCGGAGGCGCCGCTGGTGGTTCTGGAGGTCATGGTGGTGGTCAAGGCGGAGATGGTCAAGCAGGTAGTTCAACTTCTGGTGGTTCTGGCGGCGGACAAGGAAACTCAGGATGTGGTATGGGCCACACAGGCAATGGATGTGGCAGTTGTATAAGTAGAGGACAAGGTCCATCAGGCGGAAATACTGCAAACTTCGCTGGCGCTGGTTCAGGAGGTTCTGGTGGCGGATTTGGTCAAGCAGGTGCTGGCGGTCAAGGAGGCAGTCAGAGTCATTTCTATGGTCATGGTTCAATGCCTGGAGGACAAGGTGGTTCAGGGGGCGGCGCTGGTGGTAGTGGAACAGCAAATGGTAGTGCTGGACAGGCACTTGCAGGCAATACAGGTAAGATAAACTAGAGGAAAATAATATGTCATTACAAGTACGAAGAACTTCAGGTAACGATTTTACTGATGAAGATAGATTAGAAACAAAACTAACATATAGTGGCAACCTGCATAGTTGTGCTCATACAATAAATGTTGTATCGGGTCCAGACTGCACACACGGTGGCGGCGCAGGTGCTGGAGAGTATTTGCACTATCACAATGTCGCAACAGATGCTGACTCAGATGGGTTTATAGATTATTCAACTTCTAATATGTTTGTTATACAACAATCAAAAGGCGATTCAGTAATTGAAGTTTGGGCAAAGTGTGTTTTTCAAGCAGATGTGGACCAATTTTTGGCAGAACATAGTGCCTGGTCAGATGCCTATGAAACAATTTACTTAGACAACCAAGGGAATCTTGCATATATAGAAATTGCTGAGGGGGCGCCAGATAGACCCGTACAGGCAGCTCCTACAATATATAAGTCAGGACAAATAACTTTAAAATATGGTGATGATAGTTTCGTTTAAAATGAATGGCAAAAATAATTGACCCAAGAATATGGGCATCTACTGAATTAGTAGAAAAAAGAAAGAAAATTTGTGATGAGTGTGAACATAAAAAGTATATTTTACATAATAGTTTACAACTTGAGCAGTGTGGTGAATGTAAGTGTTTACTAAAACCAAAAAGAGCTGTAGTGCAATTAGAATGTCCTTTAGGAAAATGGTGATATAGATGATAGAATATGAGAGTGATTTAACGCCTTTATTTAGTAAGGCGGTATATAGTAGACAGACTAACATTGATACTCAATCGATTGTAGACTGTGTTGATGATTTTGAGTGGCGAGAGAGTGGGAATTATTCAGGGAATCATGTAAATATTTCTTGGTCGACCGTTGATAATAAAGTTTTACATAACGATAAGTTATTATATTTAAAGGATGAGATTTACAAAGAGGTTCGTTCATATGTTGACCAAATGAAATATATGAATGATTTTGAGATTACAACATCTTGGTTTACGAAAAGTCTTTCAGGACAAAGTTCTAATGTGCATAATCATAGAAATTCAGTTATAAGTGGTGTACTATACTTTCAGGCAGACGAAAATTGTGGTGATATAATTTTTCATGATATGAATCAAGAAGGATTATTGTTAAATTGTAGTGAGGTTAATATTTTTAACGCACAATGTTGGAAATTTACCCCAAAAAATGGATTAATGTTAATATTCCCAAGCGAAATCTATCATAGTATTGCACCAGGAACATCTGACATTGTAAGACATTCTTTAGCATTCAACTTAATGCCTATTGGAAGACTAGGACCAGATGAATCCGACAGTACTGTAATGATAGACAGTTGGTCGAAAACATTATAAATATAAACATAAATATTAAAAAGGAAATTAAATTATGCCATATCTAGGACAAATACCTACAAATGGATTTCACACCAAACAAACTATATCTGGTGATGGAAGCACGGTAACATTTACCTTAAATCACACAGTTGGCAACGAGTCCTCTTTAGTTGTGTCGGTTGATGGAACAATATTAGAACCAAAACATGGATACGACTTGGCAGGCGGAGGTTCAAAAATTACATTTGCTACTGCACCTGCAAGTAATGTAAGAACCTATGTTCAGTTCTTAGGTCAGGCAGTAGTTAATAATCTGTTAGATATGAACGGCACAGAGTTGGTATTAGACGAAGATGCAGACACATCTTTGACTGCTGATACAGATGATGAGATTGATATTAAAGTTGCTGGTTCAGACAGAAGTACAATCAAGGCGACAGGTTTTCATAACTTAGATAGTGTTAAGTTTGTTGCTGGTACTGGCGATGATATGCAAATGTATCACGATGGCTCAAACTCATACTTAACGAATTCAACAGGCGCACTAAAACTTGCAACAGAAACATCTGGTATTGCAATCACACTTGGACATTCAACTTCAGAAGTTACTGTTGGTGACAACTTAACTGTAACTGGCGACTTAACTGTTGGTGGAAACGCAAACTTTGGTGATTTTAATATTACAAATGTTGGCTCAATTGCATTAGACACAATTACAAATGATGGCACAGATATTACTTTAGATTCATCTGGTGATATTATATTAGATGCTGGTGGTAATGATTTAATATTTAAAGATTCAGGTACTGAAATAGGTCGTTTTGCCAACACAAGTTCAGACTTAGTTATAAAGTCTGCTATTTCTGACCAAGACCTAATACTAAAAGGTAATGATGGTGGTTCAGAGATATCCGCACTAACATTTGACATGTCTGCGGCGGGTAAGGCAACATTTAACGACCAAGTTGTTATAGGAGATGGAAAATTAGTTCTTGGTTCAACTGCTGTTACTTCAACTGCTGCTGAACTTAACCTATTAGATGGTGTTTCTGGACTAGTTCAGGCAGACTTAACAAAACTTGCTGCTGTCGATTCAACTGCCGCTGAATTAAATATTGTTGACGGCGGAACTTCTGCTACATCAACTACTGTCGCTGATGCAGACAGAGTAGTAATGAACGACAATGGCACAATGGTTCAAGTCGCTGTTACTGACTTGGCTGCATACTTTGATGATGAAATCACTGCTATGCCTAATCTTGCTTCAGTCGGCACATTGACTGCATTAACTGTTGATGATGTTGCTATAGATGGTAAAGTAATGACAATGACTGGTTCATCTTCAGATACGGCAGTCTTTACTGCTGGCACAAACGGAACTCTATCAATTGTTACTACAGACGCCGCAGCCGCAGCTGCAAACATACAAATTACTGCTGATGGAACGGCAGAACTCGCTGGTACTACAGTTACTTTAAATTCGTCTGGCGGAATCACACTTGATGCAGACAATGGCACAATCACATTCGCTGACGCTGGTTCTTCATTAGGCACAATCACTTCAGCTGGATATAGTGGTACGGCTGCAGCTGCTACAACAGTTACAGTTACAGACAACGAATCAACAAACGAAAACAATGTTATTACATTCGTTGCTGGTGCAGACTCAGATGGTGGCACTGGACTAGGCCTAGAATCAGACGGAAATCTAACATACAATCCTAGTACAGGCACATTGTCTGCAACTAACTTGGTTGTAACAGGAACTCAAACAATCACAAACTCAGTAACAATGAATGCCAATAATGCTGTTGTGTTCGAAGGTGCAACCGCTGATGCACATGAAACAACTCTAACAACTATTGATGCAACTGGCGATAGAACGATATCACTACCGAATGTATCAGGCACACTTCCTGTTCTTGCGGCTGTTTCCGCTACTGCAATTACTTCAACGCCTGCTGAACTTAACTTAATAGACGGCGGTACTGCAAGAGGCACAGATGCTGTTGCTTCTGGCGACGGTATTCTAATTAATGACGGCGGTACAATGAAGATGACCAATGTCGATACTGTATCAACTTATTTTGCTTCTCATTCTGTTGGTGGTGGTAACATTGTTACTACTGGTGCATTAAACTCAGGTTCAATCACTTCAGGATTTGGTACAATCAACAATGGTTCATCCACAATCACAACTACTGGTGCGGTTGCTACTGGCGCTATTACTGCTGGTGGTAATATTATTATACCTAATGCTGGTAACATTGGTTCAGCTGGAGATACTGACGCTCTTGCAATTGCATCAAACGGTGTAGTGACCTTTAGTCAGATACCAGTTATGCCAGCAAATTCAATTGATAGTGATGAGTATATAGATGGTAGTATTGACAGAGAACACCTAGCAGCAGATATTGTAGATGGCACTAAGATTGCGGACGATGCTATTAATTCAGAACACTATACAGACGGTTCAATTGACACAGCACACATTGCTGATTTGAATGTAACAGGCGCTAAGTTGGCACTTGACCATAGAAGTTCAGGTAATGCTGATGATGTTAAAACTGGTAACCAACATGATTACATTTTCTTTGATGGTGATGTTGGTATAAGTTTCTTTACTGCTAACGCAGAAGATATGCGTTTAGAAGATGACGGTGACCTTCATGTTGATAAAGATGTCATTGCTTACTCAACTACCATATCTGACGAAAGACTAAAAGAAAACATACAACCTATTGAAGATGCATTATCTAAAGTTGGCCAACTTAATGGTGTTACATTCACATATAAGGCAGATGGTAAAGAATCTGCTGGACTTATTGCACAAGATGTTGAAAAAGTATTACCTTCTGCAATAACAGAAAAACAATTACCTTTAAAGGTAGATGACGGAAACGAATATAAAGTCCTACAGTATGACCAAACGATTGGTCTACTAGTAGAAGCAATCAAGGAGTTGACTGCGAAAGTAGAAGAATTGGAGAATAA
>Ga0070747_1001496_pt1 | contig 11406 bp, 10 predicted proteins | sample VirMetDEL_Mar_31_FD_77321 | JGI IMG/M metagenome (GOLD analysis project Ga0070747, IMG submission 77321) | Aqueous microbial communities from the Delaware River and Bay under freshwater to marine salinity gradient to study organic matter... | ecosystem: Environmental > Aquatic > Marine > Coastal...
AAGGTACGTCGGCATGAAGAATAATGAAATAGTGGTTTTACATTATGATAATGCCATGTACTCATTGCTAATTCAAAAGCTTCTTGTTCAGATAAGCCACCTGGCTGAAAACGGTGATGATGAAAATCAAATGTAATAGGTACCTTTACTGCAGAGAAAATGCCGTCATGTAAATCTTGAACAGAATACATACTGCCTTTGTCATCATTCTCTACAACTAACCTGGCTTGAGCAGATTTAGACAGATTGAGATAATTAGAGGCCCATCTACCCATAGTAGCAATTTTGTCACCGTATACACCGTTGCAGTGGATATTGATAGGATAGAAGTGAGATTGTGGAAGACCCATAAGATCCATGATCTCTGCTGTTTGGTTTAGCTCCTTCTGAGTTTTTTGAACCAAAACAGGATTAGGAGAACCTAGTACATTGAAAGGGCCTGGATGAAATGATAATCTTTGACCATATTTTTGAGCCAACGTACCTGCACCCTTTAGGAGAGTAGATATTTTTTGAAAATCAGGTAATTCATTAAGCTCATACTCTGACATCCAAGGAAACATATCTGATGACATACGGTATACTTTGAAACCATTTTTGTCGTTCCATTTAATAATCTCAATAAGATCTCTGATATTTTGTAATGCTAAGTTGCTTACATGAGCCATACCTTTTTGTTGGAATGTAATTTTTCTACAAGTACGATTTACAGTAATAGGTATGTTTCGTAAATTTAGATTAATGCAGCAATATCCTAATTGTGTTTCCATATATTATTATTTAGTATAATTATAACAAATAAATTATGATTCTGAAAGATTAATCTAAAGAATACCAACTAGGTCGGTTTATTTTTTGTAAATAATCTTCCCATTCATCAATTAAAGATTCTGCTGTAAACTGCTCTGCCCATTCTCGACATTCTCTAGGATTTATTTTATCTATATTGTTTATAGCTTTTACGAAATCATTAAAGTATGAACACCTAAATCCAGTTATATTATGTAAAACATTATCAGTATAACCACCCCAATCTGTACAAATAACAGGAGTACCTGATAGACCTGCTTCTATAGGAGTTAACCCAAAAGGTTCTGCATAATACGAAGGGGAAATAACAGCTTTAGCTTCTGACAAATATTTCCTTCTTTCCTCTACTCCTAGGCACCCTACAAATTCCATATTAGGGGATAATGAAATAATATTAATATCACCTTGCCCTGCTATAATAAATTTTTTGTCTGGGAATTGGTTAGCAAGATCCTTAAGTAATGTTATTCCTTTATTAATACCTAACCTAGCCATAAAGAAAAAGTAATCTTTTTTAATTTCGTTGTATGTAAAATTACTTAATTCATTTGCCATTGGTGCTATTACTACATCTTGCCAATAATTTTCTATATTATGTAAGCCATAATTAAAGTGTTGATTTGCAATAGAAGAATAAACATGATAATTAGTAGCTTTTGATGGAAGGCGGTGATTAATATTACCATCTACTATTTTTGCATTAGGTAATAAAGTTCTTAAAATATCTACAGCCGGAGACCACATACATATAATAATATCACTTTCATTATAATTATCTAATAAATAATTTCCTGCTTTATTAAAAAATATACTGTTAGCTTCATGTGAATCTGTCCATTGCTTATCCTTATATTCTGTAACAAAATATTTTTCTAAAAACTCAGAATTCCCACACACCCATTTTTTAGTACATGAAACTGAAGATTCTTCATACCCATAATAATGTACTTCATGGCCTTTATCATGTAAATAAGTTGTAACATAATAACTTATCATTGAATAAGGATCCATTGGCAACTTATTAGTTGATGGATTTCTTGCATTTCCTATTATATGTAGTCTCATATTTCTTTTTGTTGTTTTATTCCAAATAGATAACCCTTTTTGTATGTTTCTATTTTTAGTTTTTTTATTTTTTTCCCATGGCTTTACCCATGCCATGTGTAAAATATTTGCATCGTCACCACCCATTGATTCAACATTCTCTATTTCATAATACCAATTCCACGAAGGTGTTAAATGCTTATAAAAAGATTTTGGTGTATCTAAAATTAATAAACCTAAAAGAATATCAGTATCTTTCATAGGATAACCTGCATCTTTACATTTAGTAAAAAGATCATATGACTTTTTGTAAATTTGCTCAGAAAACCATCTTTCATTATTGATAACCATTACGCCATCTTGGATGTCTATAATATTATCTTTATTTTGTAATTCAAATGTACTTTCTAAAAACTCAATAGTATCATTATCACAAACAGCTTTTAAATAATACCAGCAATCAATTTGTTCACTGAGATTATTTCTCATTCTTGGCGCTCCTGCAAATACAAAATCTTCATCAACCCAAGAAAAATCTAATTCTTTTAAACAAACAACATCAGCATCAATATGCATAGAATAATCATACCCGTATTTACGGAGAATGTCCGGAACTGCAAAGTAAAGAAAAGATTCGGGTGGATAACCTGTATCTGAATAACCTTCAATGTAATCTTTAGGATTAAGAACAATTACATTTACATTAGGAAGTGATTTAGCCTCAGTGTCAGATGTAACTATAAAAAAATCAAAAACACCTGGATTTTGCTCTTCAAATATCTCAAAACATCTTACTGCTTTAAAAAAGTAATTTTTATTAATATTTGTAAATAAAGCTATTTTCTTTTTCATTAAAATAATAATTTAAACACTTCATAAACCCATACCCAAAGAAATAGGCTCATACTTAATAATACTGCCCATGTTATAATAAAAAACCAATTATATTTTTTATACCATTTCATATGTTAATTACTTAAAGGTGCTTTAATAGATTTATGACTTTCATAATCTAAAAGTTCGTATGCAAATTCACCTTTTAAAATATCTGATGAAACTATATTAAGTTCAGGTAACATAATTGGATCTCTCTCAAGTTGTTCTTTTGCTTGCTCTATATGATTTTTATATAAATGTACATCCCCCAGATTTCCAATTAATTGATCAGGTACCATGTTTACCTCATGTGCAATTAATTTTAGAAGTAATGCATAACTTGCAATGTTAAATGGAAGACCTAAGAATGTATCAACAGATCTTTGATTCCACATTAAAGAAATTGACCTAGTTGGTATTTCGTTATCATCCATAAAGTCTAAAGTATTTATCATACCTAAACCGTTACCGTCGTATGGTTTATCAGAATATAAAGCCCATCTTTCATGGAAGCTTAGTTCTTTAGTGTATATTTGAAAACCGTAATGGCACGGAGGTAAAGTCATTTGGTTTAACTCTCCAACATTCCAAGCCGAGACCATTAGTCGCCTAGAGTCTGGGTTTGTTTTAAGTTCGTTGATGAGGTTTTTAATTTGATCAATTCCGTTCCACCTCATATAGGATACGCCGTCGATATGCTCAAATTCTTCTACCCAACGCCTCCATTGCTTTCCGTAGATAGGACCTAACTCACCCCACTTAGTTGCAAACTCAGTATCGGTTTTGATTTTGTTAATGAATTCTTCCTTTGTTTCTTGGTGGTCATGGGGTACTGATTTTATCAAGAAATTCTTATAGGCATCGCCATTCCAAATGTTACAATTATTATCAACTAAGTATTTGATATTAGTATCTCCTTTTAAGAACCACTTAAGTTCAGTAGCAATTGTTTTCATTGGCATTCTCTTTGTAGTTAACAAAGGAAACCCTTGTGACATATCCCATCTGATAGTATATCCGAAAATTGATTTTGTACCTGTACCTGTTCTATCTTTTTTATCTTTACCAAAATCTAAAATAGTTTGTAAAAGCTCCTGGTATCTTTCGTCTATTGTAAAATCTTTATCTTCTATCATTGTATGTAATCAGTTAAGTATTGTGAAACAAAGTATGCTATCTTATATCCTGTAAATCCACCTAATGCAGTAGGAATAGGAAATAAAATAAACTTTGCTAAGCTCGTTGTATATTTAGGTCTGTTTATAACTTTACTAATATAAAAGTAATGTATCATATAGCCTATGAGTACTGCTATATCCATTCTTAAAGCAATAAATGGAACTATTATTGCTCCACTAAAACCAAAAAAGAAGTTTTCAAATATTGCATAGCTTACTTCCTTTGGGTTTGCTTCTTTATATTCTCTAGATATTTTTTTAATTCCCATACTTTTCAATTAAATCCATTTATTCTTTTTAAAGTATAACCACATCCCTACAATAGTAGCAATCGTTAAACTTGCAAATACCCAAAAACCATTATCATCTGAAATTAAAGGTACATCATCAAAATTCATACCCCAAAGGCCAGTATAAAATGATAAAGGTAAAAATATAGTAGACCATATTGTAAGAAGGTTTAATCTTCTATTCAATAAATCATTATTTTTCTTTTCAATCATTGATTCTAAAACTTCAAAAATCTGAATAAGATCTAAATGTTCTCCTTTTAAAAGTTTTCTTTTTAGGTTATAGAATTCTTGAGTATTTATTGAATGACCTTCAAAAATAAGATCTTCATATTTTTCTAATTCTTTTTTTAGTTCTTTTTCCATAAGTCTAAAGTCCAAAGTAATGATTCAATAAAATAAAATATTCCTACAAGAACCATTCCATAATGAGTCCATGTTCCTTGATGGCCATAAGTAAAATCTTCATAAATAGATGGCACAGCCGATAACATAATAGAAATACTAAAAAGTATTTTTACCCATTTATTATCTAAAAAAGATTTAGGTTTAACTTCTTTTTCTAATGTATCTTTTAACCAATCATAATCTGGATGTTTACGAGTAGCCAATAATCCAAAAGATATTTTGTCTGCTAATTTTTTCATATCATTCCTTCTTTAGGTTTTTCTAATGTAACATTAATATTTCTTGACATTCTTTCTATACTAGGATCTCTCTTATCTGATACACCTTCAATAAACCCAGGTACACCTTTTTCTGTTCTAAACCCTTTTGTTATTTCACCTATATGTTCTACCATTATTCCACCATGTTCTGTTTTTAATTGAGCAGTCCATTTGTTATGATAGTTTTTCATATACCACGCAATAGTAGATTCCGATAGCTTATGCCCTGATATTTTCTCTATAGGTTCTTTTGTTATCCAAGTTGGCCAAACTGACATGAGCCCCCAAAAATAATCGCAATGTCTTTCATATCTAAAATCACCAATTGTCCAATCACTTTCCTTTGATTTAATTTCTTCTTTTTCAAATTCATACCAATTATTTCTCTTTAACTGAACTTGAGATAATGAAGAGTCTCTTTCTAATAAAATTATTAAATGTTCTAATTTAAATTCTCTTTGTACCAATACATCATCCTCATGCATAAATACATAATCATAATCTTTAGCCAATTCAAAAATCTTTTCCCACTGTTTTGTTATTCCTTTATTTTTATCATTAAGAATAACTTCATCAAAACCATTAAGTAAAACAAAAGAGCTAAACATTTCATCGTTCCTACCTTTAGGGAAATCATCAATAAGTAAATGATGAACATCTAATCCACTAAAATCTATTTTTTTACAGGACTCAAATGTTTGTGCTAAATAATTAATTCTATTTGTGGATATTACTACTCTTAAAACCTTCCTCATAATAAATGTGGTTTTGCTTCATTTTGTCCAGCGTTAGTAACTTGTACATATTCAGGAAAAAATGATTTTATTTCTTTAGCTCCTGCATATGATAAAGCAGATCTTACACCATCAGTTAAACCTTTAATTATATATTTGACACCACCTTTAAATGGAATAATTGTAGATTCTCCTTCTACGTTTCTTTGTGCTTGTCCATGAGTAGTCTTTGTTTCTAAAGAAGCAGATCCTCTATATCTTTTATAAAGAGCATTACTTTTTTCAACCATCTGACCCGGTGATTCTAAAGTACCAGCGAGGAGAGAACCTAACATTACATTATCAGCACCGACTGCTAATGCTTTTGCAATATCTCCACTGCTTCTAATTCCACCATCTGCCATAATAGGAACTGTTGCAACTTTAGATATTTCCTCAAGACAAGTAACATTAGGTACACCAAATCCAGTTTTAATTCTTGTAGTACATAATGATCCACCACCAATACCTACTCGCAAACCATCTGCACCTACATCTTGTAATCGTTCGGCTGCCTCTGCTGTTGCAATATTACCTGCAATAATATCTACATGGCTAGGTAAATTATCTTTACACCATTTTGTCATATCTATAACATTTTGGTGATCACCGTGTGCAACATCAATTAAGAGTACATTGGCACCTGCTTTAATTAAATTCTTAGCTCTTTTCTTATCATCATCCTGAACTCCTATCGCAGCCATAATAGGAATAGCGGCAGACCATTTACCCGTAGCACTTATCTTTTCACAGAGTTTTTGAATTTCAGTATACTGCTCTATAATTTTATTAAATCTGTGAATACAACCAACACCACCTAACTGATAAAGCTTAAATGCCATTTCACTTTCACAAACAGTATCCATAGGAGATCCTACGATAGGTATACTAATTGTATAATTTTTAGAAAGGTTTGTTGTGAGATCAATTGATTGTCTTGATTTAATACCCGAAAATGCTGGTACTAATTGGATGTCATCATATGTTAAATATGTCACTGTATTATTGTTTATTTTTATATGTAAAAAACTTAATTTGTTTAACCTTTAGTTATTTTAAGTTCTCCTTTTATTGCGGTTATATTTATAACATCACCTTCAGAAATTTCTTTTTTAAGAATCATCTCAGCTACAGGGTTTTCAATTAATCTTTCCAATGATCTTCTTAATGGCCTTGCACCATATTTTGGATCAAAGCCTTGTTCTAAAATTATATTCTTTGCAGCTTTATTTATTTTTAAAACATATTCACCTACATCTTTTAAATTTTCAGCAAGTTCTTTACATTCTTTATTTAATATTGACATTACTACATTTTTAGTTAAAGAATTAAAAACTATAACTTCATCAATCCTATTTAAAAATTCAGGTGCGAACTTTTTCTTTAATGCTTTATTAATAATATCTTTTTCCGCTTGCTGCTCTTCTGCAACCGTTTTTGAACCAAAACCAATACCACTTCCAAAATCTTGAACCTTTCTAGATCCAGTGTTAGATGTTAAAATAACTAAACAATTTCTAAAATCAATAGTTCTTCCTAAAGAATCAGTTAAATAGCCATCATCTAGCATCTGTAGCAATACATTAAAGACCTCTGGATGAGCTTTTTCTATTTCATCAAATAATATAACAGAATGTGGTTTTCTTTTTACCTGCTCTGTTAAAAATCCACCAGATTCATGGCCTATATAGCCTGGAGGTGAACCTATTAGCTTTGAAACTGAATGTGGTTCCATATATTCAGTCATATCAACTCTTATTAGATCTTCATTGGAATTAAACATATAAGAACTTAATTCTTTTGCTAATTGAGTTTTACCAACACCAGTTGGGCCTAAGAAAATAAAGTTACCCATAGTCCTATCTCGTTTCCTAATACCTACTCGGTTTCTTTGGATAGTCATTGATATTTTATTAATAGCCTCTTCTTGGCCAATTACCTTTGAAGATAAATGTTTATTAATTCCTAAAAGATTCTTATGCTCTTTATCAGTAATTTTTTCTACTGGTATATTAGTTGCCTTAGAGATTACATAAAGTATATCATCTTCAGTGATTTCCATTCTAACTTCAGAGAGTTCAGATTTCCAAGATTTATATTCTGATTCAATTTTATTTTTAATCGCCAAACATTCATCTCTCATCTTTGCAGCCACTTCATATCTCTGTTATTTAACTGCTCCCTTCTTTTCTTTTTCTTTTTCTATTAATTTAGATTCTAAAGATTTTATCTTTTTAGGAATCTTAATATGTTTTAAATGTTTATAAGATCCTACTTCATCTAAAATATCTACAGCCTTATCAGGAAAGTACCTATCCATCATGTATTGGTCTGCGACTTTTACAATCATTTGAATAATTTCATCAGAATAATTTACATTATGAAATTCAGAATACTTATGTCTTAGGTGAGATAAGATTTCAATAGTTTCTTCTAATGATGGCGGTTCTATTATAACTTTCTGAAACCTTCTGTCTAATGCACCATCAGATTCAATACTTTCTCTAAACTCATCAAATGTTGTTGCACCTATACATCTAATTTCACCACGAGCCAATGCAGGCTTAATAATATTAGAAGCATCTAAGGATCCAGTAGAACCACCTGCACCCATAATAGTATGTAATTCATCAATAAAAATTATCACATGTGGATTTTCTATTAACTCATCAACTATAGCTTTCATTCTTTCTTCAAACTGCCCTCTGTATTTTGTACCAGCAACAATAGTTGATAATTCTAATGTGTATATAATTTTACCTTGTAAAGTAACAGGAACATTACCTTCTGCAATACGCGTTGCTAATCCTTCTATACTAGCAGTCTTACCTACACCAGGTTCTCCAACTAATACAGGGTTATTTTTTCTTCGCCTACCTAAAATTTGAATTACTCTAAGTATTTCGTCTTCTCTACCAATAACCGGATCTAATTTATCGTTAGCTGCTAGTTCACTAAGATTAGTGCCATAGGTATCTAAGATTGTTAAGCTTTTGTTCTTTTTAATTTTACCCGGTTCTCTTTTAATATTTTCTTCGTCTGGATATATTTGTCCCATATGTAATTTTAGATTTATAAAATAATTATAACAACATTATTAGGTTTCTGAAAGCTATAATGTTACTATATTAATTATACATTAAAAAAGTAAATAGTTTAATCTAAGATTTAATAGAAATACTCAATTCCGAGGTGCCTTTAACTAAGCGATGAATTAAGCCTTTGGGTATATAAATTATCTTATTAGGAGGGATATCTTGTGGGAGTTCATTATCAAATTGAAATTGCCAATCATTTTCATTTAAAGATTCAATGTAACGGTCTTCTTCGTCGGCATGCCATTTGTATAAATGATCTGGTGCAGTTTTATCAAAATGTCTTAGTACTGTATCTGATGAATAAAATTCTTGAGTGAAAGGTTTAGTTTGATCTTCCATTTGCTGAACTACTTGCTCATTAGTTAATTCATTACATTTACATGATGTACATTTACAATCTTTCATTGCTTATTCGTCAACACTTTCTTCTAATCCGTACTTATTTACTAATGTTAATTTAAAAGAGTCATGTAAACCAGTTTTCCTTTTTCCGGATTTACCGTTAGTAACTCTTACGTAAGCATCATGTCTACCAACTTTTCCGTCTACTCTTTGGTAAATATTACCGTGTTGATTTTTAACATAATCTCCTGGCATAATTTGACCTCCTTTAGCTTCATTCACTGATTCTTTAAGACTATATTCTTTTTTTAGTTTCTTCCATGCAGCTTGGTGTTCTTTTCCTAACTTTTCACGACCTAGAACTTTAGATAACATTATTTTATTTAAAGATAACTGTTCATACTCTAATGGCTTATCTCTGTTAGCTTTTAACCTAGCCTTTTTTTCAACATCTTTAATTGCAAGTTTAATTGCATGTTCATCTTTATTAATATGTTTGAATTCTGCTTCATTAACTGATTCATTAACTCTAACACCGTAAGTAGTTCTTAAATTTCCTAATTGACCTTTCTTAACATCTAATTGTTTACCTGTACGTTTCATTGTCTTAAGATCAATAATATCAAACTCAGAAATACTACCTACAGATTTTATAAACTCTAATGCAACATCACCTAACTTAAAAGCATCTTTCCAATCCACAAAGAATTTTCCAGGTTTTGAAACTTGTTTTATATAAGCAGCATTCTGTGGTTGGTTATTAGGTGCAATTCCAAATTTTCTTAAATGAGTTAATCTTTGTTGATCACTAGCTTCATTAACTATTGATTCAAATTTAGATAAGTCTTTCTTTAATTTATCTATTTGTGATCTCTTTTTGCTATCACTAGATGGGTGCCATGATTTTACTTCATTTTCTAAACTCCATATCATGTCCTCTATTTTTTCTTTAGACATTTTGCCTTCAGTAACTACTGATTCTTTAACTACTTTATCCCATGCTGCCATAAAATCTGGTCCATCTAATTTATAATGGCCGATGATATCAGCAATAGTATTATCCATTGACATCTGAACTTCATCTTCATACCTTTCACCTGTGATAGCTTCGTATTCATTACGGATTGCTTGTGCTAATATTTCAGGATCTACATAACGTCCATTAATATTTTGTCTTTTTAATGCAGCTAATGAATTCCTAAGGGAACCTACTCCATTAACTCCTAATCTATATGCTTCGTATGTTTTAAAATATTTCATATTATTTGCCAAATTTTGGTATTCTTCCGAATGATGCTTCTTTCAAAGCTTTTTGAAAATCTTCAGTGTCTGGAATTAAATCCTCACCACCTAAAGCTTTTGCTCTTTTTGCTATAAACTTAGCAGCAGCTGCTTGATCTTTTGCTCTGCCGTATGCTTGGATAGCATTTTTTAAATCTTCTACCGTTTTAATAGGAAAGCTACCATCAGGTAATGCTAATCCTTTTGATGCCATTTCTTTTCTTTGATCAGTATCGTAATTTTCCATTACTACTAATTCAACATCAGCATAAGCATCTTGTATGGCTTGCTCCAAATTATCATGTGCATCCTTTCTTAACTTAGTTAATCTCTTTGCCTCAGATTTAAATGTTTCTTTATCTGCATCGGTCTTAGCACCTTTAAATTTTAAAAGATTAGCTTTAAGATCTGTCATAACCTTATCTAATTTTTTCTGTGCCATGCTTACAGCCTTATCTCCTTTACCTTCATTAACATTTTCTTCTGCATCAAATGAAGCTTCATTAACTGATTCAAATAATGACTGTAAAAATTCTACCTCATCTTTTGTAAAATATTTACCAATCGTTCTTGCATTATTAATCTTTATTTTAAGATCACGAACTTCTTTCTTGCTCATTTCTTTAGCTTCAGTAACTTTTTCATTAGCCATATTATATTCAACATCCTCAATAAAATCATCTTCAGTAAAATCTCCATAATCACTAAAGAACTTTTTAGAATTTCTTTTTGCCATTCTTTCTAATGATTTAACATAATCTCTAGCATAACTTAATGGGACTTTAGCTTTCTTTAATCCTGCATCCATTACTTTTGCAACATCATTCCATGACATACCTTCAGCAACTACAGATTCATAATAATCATCATACCCATATCTATCATCTTCTTCTTCTTGGTACCATGATTGATCAGGATCATTCTCAGGTTGTTCTGTAAAATTATGTCTTTTCCAATTATAACGTGGATTTTCTACTAAAGCAGGAAATAGTGTCTTCCTCTTTGGATCTTTAGTTTTTAATTTACCAAAGGCTAAATCAATACCT
>Ga0070747_1001498_pt1 | contig 11403 bp, 6 predicted proteins | sample VirMetDEL_Mar_31_FD_77321 | JGI IMG/M metagenome (GOLD analysis project Ga0070747, IMG submission 77321) | Aqueous microbial communities from the Delaware River and Bay under freshwater to marine salinity gradient to study organic matter... | ecosystem: Environmental > Aquatic > Marine > Coastal ...
AAGTGGGAAAGACCTGACAATATTCTAAATAACTGGAGAGTTACTAAAACTTGTTTAAGATTAGGTAGTAGAATTATAGGTAAGTGTATGATGGGTTCAACGAGTAATGCTCTTGATAAAGGTGGTGAGAACTTTAAAAAATTGTACAACGACAGCGATGTCACAAAAAGAAATAGAAATGGTCAAACACGATCTGGTTTATACTCTTTGTTTATCCCAATGGAATGGAACTATGAAGGCTTTATTGATGAGTTTGGACGACCTGTATTTGATACTCCAACACGAGAGTGTTATGGACCAGACGGTGAACTAATAGACGTAGGTGTTATCGATCATTGGGAAAACGAAGCTGATGGGTTACGTGATGACCAAGATGCTTTAAATGAGTTTTACAGACAGTTTCCAAGAACTGAAGAGCATGCGTTCAGAGATGAAACAAAAAATAGTATATTTAATTTAGTTAAAATATACGAGCAAATAGATTATAACGAAGGTATTAGAAATAGCTCTGCTGTTACAACTGGTAACTTTCAATGGGTTAACGGAGTTAAAGACACTCAAGTGGTTTTTAATCCAGATCCTAACGGTAGATTTAATATTAGTTGGGTTCCAGATAGAAAACTACAAAATAGAGTGATATTAAAGAATGGAGTGAAGTATCCAGCAAATGAACACGTTGGAGCTTTTGGTTGTGACAGCTATGATATTAGCGGCACAGTTGACGGAAAAGGATCGAAAGGAGCTTTACACGGACTAACTAAGTTTTCAATGGAAAACGCTCCTGCTAATCACTTTTTTTTAGAGTATTTAGCAAGACCACAAACCGCTGAAATGTTTTTTGAAGATGTGTTAATGGCTTGTGTTTTTTATGGCATGCCACTACTTGCTGAGAACAATAAACCAAGACTACTATACTATTTTAAGCGTAGAGGTTATAGAGCATTCAGTATGAATAGACCTGATAAAGTTTGGAACAAATTGTCGGTAGCAGAGCGCGAAGTGGGAGGTATCCCTAACTCGAGTGAGGATATAAAACAAGCCCACGCTGCTGCTATTGAGATGTATATAAATGATCACGTAGGTATTGATAAAGAAGGTAACTACGGTAATGTTTATTTTAACGCAACCCTTAATGATTGGGCTAAGTTTGATATTAACAAGAGAACTAAGTTTGATGCTTCTATAAGCTCTGGCTTAGCAATAATGGCTTGCAACAGACACTTATATACGCCTGTAGCAAAAAAAGAAAAAAAGAATTTAAATATAAACTTTGCTAGATACAACAATTCTGGTAATATGTCTAAAATAATTAAAAGATAAATGGCTCGATCAGTTTCACATAGTTATTTCCCTAGTCAAGTAGTTAGTGATTTAGAAAAAATAAGCTACGAATACGGGTTAAAAGTAGCTAAAGCTATACAGAATGAGTGGTTTGAGTTTGATCAAAGTAGAAGTAAAAATAGATACAGAGATCAACAAGCAAACTTTCACAGATTAAGGTTATACGCTAGAGGAGAACAGTCAATACAAAAGTATAAAGATGAATTATCTATAGATGGTGATTTATCTTATTTAAACTTAGACTGGAAACCAGTTCCAATTATACCTAAGTTCGTAGATATTGTTGTAAATGGTATGGCTGATAAAGATTATGAGATAAAAGCTTATTCACAAGATCCATACGGCGTGTCTAAACGAACAGAGTATATGGAGTCTATACTTAGAGATATGAATACTAAAAGTTTCAACGATCAAATTGGTGAAACGTTTGGTATAGATATGTACGAAAACGACAGAGACTCTTTACCTCAAGATACAGAAGAGTTAGCGCTACACATGCAGCTAAGCTATAAACAAGAAGTTGAGTTAGCAGAAGAGCAAGCTATAAACGTATTGATGAGAGGTAGTAAATACGATCTTATTAAAAAAAGGTTTTATTACGATTTAGTAACTCTAGGTATTGGTGCTGTTAAAACATCTTTTAATACTTCTGAAGGAGCTGTTGTTAAGTATGTAGATCCAGCTGATATTGTTTATTCTTACACTGAGTCGCCTTACTTTGATGATCTATACTATGTTGGTGAAGTTAAAGAAATACCTATAAATGAGTTAGTAAAAGAGTTTCCGCATTTAAAAGAAGAAGATTTAAAAGAAGTACAAAAGACTAATTACGCTTATAGAAACAATTATTCTCATGGCAGTAGAAATAGAGTAGATAACAATATAGTATCTGTTCTTTATTTCAACTACAAGACTTTTATGAACGAAGTTTATAAAATGAAAGAGACTGGTACTGGAGGAGAGAGAGCTATACCTAAAGACGACACGTTTAATCCTCCTGAAAACATGGAAGGAAACTTTGCTAAACTGCAAAGATCTGTTGAGTGTTTGTATGAAGGTGCTTTGATATTAGGGACAGATAAGCTTCTTAAATGGGAGATGTCTAAAAATATGATGCGAACTAAAAGTGATTATACTAAAGTTAAAATGAACTATGCTATTGTAGCTCCTAGAGTTTACAATGGTAGAGCAGAGAGTTTAGTTGGTCGTATCACTGGTTTTGCAGATATGATACAACTTACGCACTTAAAGCTACAGCAAGTTATGTCTCGCATGGTACCAGACGGTGTTTACTTAGACGCTGATGGTTTAGCTGAAATAGATTTAGGTAATGGTACAAACTATAATCCACAGGAAGCTTTAAACATGTTCTTCCAAACAGGTTCTGTTATTGGTAGATCGTTTACACAAGAAGGTGATATGAACCCTGGTAAAGTACCTATTCAAGAAATAACTTCAGGATCTGGTGGTAATAAGATGCAAGCATTAATAGGCAACTACAATTACTATCTTCAGATGATACGTGACGTGACCGGATTAAACGAAGCTAGAGATGGTAGCACACCTGATAAAAATGCTTTAGTAGGTTTACAAAAGCTAGCTGCTCAAAACTCAAACACCGCAACAAGACACATACTTCAAGCTGGTATGTATTTAACTGTAGAAACAGCAGAGTGTTTATCTCTTAGAATATCTGACATTATAGAATATTCACCTACATCAGAAGCTTTCATACAAGCTATAGGCGCTCACAATGCTGCTACTCTTGAAGAGATGAGTCAGTTACATTTGTACGACTTTGGCATATTCTTAGAGCTAGCTCCAGATGAAGAGGAAAAAGCTAAACTAGAAAATAATATACAAGTTGCTTTATCTAAAGAAAATATAAATCTTGAAGATGCTATTGATATTAGAGAGATTAGAAATGTAAAGCTAGCTAATCAACTGCTTAAAATTAGACGCAAAAATAAAGAGCAGAGAGACAGACAAATACAACAGCAAAATATTCAAATGCAAACACAGTCTAACACTCAGGCTGCTCAAGCTAAAGCTCAAGCTGAAGCTCAGAAAGAACAGGTTGTTGCTCAAACTAAAATACAGTTAGCACAAGCGCAAGCTCAGCTAGATACTCAAGCTAAAACACAAGAAGCTAATTTAAAGAAACAATTAATGGAGTATGAGTTTCAATTAAACATGAAGCTTAGAGAGATGGAAGTTGAAGCTTTGAAGTCTAGAGAAAACAACAAAGAAGATCGTAAAGACGAAAGAACAAAGATACAAGCTTCACAGCAAAGTGAACTTATAGAGCAAAGAAAGTCAGGTGGTTCACCTAAAAAGTTTGAGTCTGCCGGTAATGATATACTCGGTGGTGGATTTAACCTAGGATCATTTGACCCTAAATAAACACTAATTTTTTATATTATATATTATGGAACAAGAAATGGAAAACGTTGAGGAAACTCAACAAGTTGAACAGACAACTCGAGAAGTTGATGAAAGTAAATTTAAATCTGCAGGTAACGACGATGTTATAAAAGTAGATTTAAGTAAACCAATAACACAAGAAGAAGATGCCGTTACAGAGCAAAGCACAGATGAGGTACCTGTTCGCGACGAATCCGAAACTAGCGAAGAAGTACGTGAAGAAAACGTCGAAGCAGCAGTTGAAGAAGTTACCGGAGAAGAAGAGCGGGTTCAAGATGACCAACCCACTCTTGAAGAAGTAACAGAAGAAGTAGAAGAGCTTGAAGAGAAAGTTGAAGAAGCTATAGTAGAAGCTCAAGCTACTGGTAAACCTCTACCTGAAAATATTCAAAAGTTAGTAGACTTTGTAGAAGACACAGGTGGAAGCTTAGAAGACTACGTGATGCTAAACCAAGATTATAGTAAGATGGATAATCTAACTGCATTGCAAGAGTATTATAGATTAACAAAACCTCATCTTGACGCAGAAGAGAGATCGTTTTTAATGGAAGAAAACTTTTCTTTTGATGAAGAGCTTGATGATGAAAAAGATATTAGAAGAAAGAAAATAGCCTTAAAAGAGCAAGTTGCCGAGGCTAAAGCCTACTTAGACGGGCAAAAGTCTAAATATTATGATGAAATTAAAGCTGGAAGCAAGCTCACTGAAGAGCAGCAAAAAGCAATTAATTTTTTCAATCGCTATAACAAAGAGTCTGAAGAGACTCAAGCGAAAGCAAAAGCAGCTAAGTCTGTATTTGACAAAAAAACTGAAAACTTATTTAACGATAAATTCAAAGGTTTTGAATACGAAGTCGGTGATAAGAAGTACAGGTTTAATGTCAATAATGCTGATAAAGTGAAACAAACTCAAAGCGACATCAACAACTTCATAGGAAAGTTTCTAAACGAAGATGGTACGATAAACAACGCTAAGGATTATCACAAATCACTTTACACAGCCATGAACGCAGATGCTATTGCAAAACACTTCTACGAGCAAGGCAAAGCTGACGCTTTAAAAGACAGCGTAGCAAAAGCTAAGAACGTAGACATGAAGCCAAATCAAGTTCATAGTGACAATGTTGATACAGGTGGATTAAAGTTTAAAGTTTTAGGACAAGATTCAAAAAGCTTTAAAATTAGAAAACGAAATTAATTTATTTAACGCTTAAAATTTACAATTATGGCAATTACTGCAGGTAGTTTGTTAAATAGTGTAGCTGCTCCACAGCAACAAACACTAGCTTCAAACTACATCGATTTTACTGCGCAAGCAACCGCTGGTTGGGCGCAACAATATTTACCAGACCTTATGGAGAAGGAAGCTGAAGTTTTTGGAAACAGAACTATTTCAGGATTTCTTGCTCAAGTAGGTGCTGAAGAGGCTATGACAGCTGATCAAGTTGTATGGTCTGAACAAGGACGTTTACACCTATCTTATATAGGAACAGTAGATGCTGATGGAGATACTAACGGTACTTTCGAAGTTACAAATGACATCGATGGTAACGCGTTAACTAGTACTCATGGTATTAGAGTTAACGATACAGTACTTATTGCTCAAGCTGGTGTTGTAGTTAAAGCATTAGTTACTGAAACTCCAGCTTCTGCTACTGTTACAGTTGAGCCTTATGCTACTGCTGCTTTGTCAACTTTGACTGACGGTACAGCAACTCTACTAGTTATCGGATCTGAGTACGGTAAGGGTGCAGCTTACGCTGACATTACTGGTGCTGCTGAAGCTACACGAAGAACTGCTTTAGAGCCTACTTTCAAGTCTTTTACTAACAAGCCAATTATCATGAAGGATTACTACGAGATCTCAGGATCTGATGCTTCACAAGTTGGTTGGGTAGAAGTTTCTGGTGAAGAAGGACAAAACGGTTACTTATGGTATCTAAAAGCTGAAGGCGATACTCGTGCTCGTTTCACTGACTACTTAGAAATGTCTATGCTAGAAGCTGAGAAAACAGCTGCTGCTTCTATCATTGGTTTCAATGGAAGTATTGTTCGTGACGGTACTGATACTGGTGCTGGTGGTTCTGGTACTGAAGGTTTATTCGCTGCTATTGAGTCTAGAGGTAATGTTACTTCTGGTATCACTGGTGTTAACGCTGCTACTGATTTAGCTGAGTTTGACGCTATCTTAGCAGAGTTTGATAAGCAAGGTGCTATTGAAGAAAACATGCTATTCGTTAACCGTGCTTCTAGCTTGGCTATCGATGATATGTTAGCTTCTATGAACTCTTACGGTGCAGGTGGTACTTCTTACGGAGTATTTGAAAACGACGAAGACATGGCGTTGAACCTAGGTTTCTCTGGATTCCGTAGAGGTTCTTACGACTTCTATAAGTCTGACTTCCGTTACTTAAACGACAAAGCTACTCGTGGTGGTATTAACGACAGAGCAGGTAGCGCAGCTATCCGTGGTGTTATTATCCCTGCTGGTGTATCAAGTGTTTACGATCAAGCTTTAGGAAAGAACATGAAACGTCCTTTCTTACACGTTCGTTACCGTGCTTCACAAACTGATGACCGCAAGATGAAAACTTGGGTTACAGGTTCTGTAGGAGCTGCTACATCTGCTTTAGATGCAATGCAGATTCACTACTTATCAGAAAGATGTTTAGTTACTCAAGGTGCTAACAACTTTATGTTAATGAAGTAATCAATATTATTAGGTCGAGGGCTTCGGTCCTCGATCTTTTTTTTTAATTTTTTTATATTATATTATGGCAAAGAAGAAAACAAGTGTAGCAAAAGCTACAGCGCAAGTTGAAGTAACACAACCAGAAGTTACAAAAGAAGTTGAACAAGAGTTTGTTGAAGAAACGTTTGTTGAACAAAAACCTAGAAGAGTAGAAAAGCAATACAAAACTCTTGAAGATGGTTGGGAAATAAAAGACAGAATATATAGATTAAAAGGTAATAAAAAACCTTTATCAAGATCTATCAGATCTGCAAACATCCACTGGTTTGATGAAGAAAAAGGCTACGAAAGAGAGTTGAAGTATTGTCAAAACCAAAGAACAGTTTTTGTTGACGAAATGAAAGGTGATCAAAGATTACAACATGTTGTTTTTAGAAACGGCTTGTTAATTGTTGAAAAAGAAAAAACAGTTTTACAAAAACTACTTTCTTTGTATCACCCTGATAGAGACGTAATGTTCTACGAAGAAAAGCCAGTAGCAAAAGCTGCTAATGAAATTGATTACTTAGAAATGGAGATCGAAGCGTTGAATGCTGCTAAAAATATCGATATTGATATGGCTGAGGCTATCATGCGTGTAGAGATCGGATCTAAAGTATCTGACATGAGTTCTAAAGAACTTAGAAGAGATTTGCTACTATATGCTAAAAGAAATCCAAGTTTATTCTTAGAACTTGTCAATGATGAAAACGTTGTTTTAAGAAACTTTGGTATTAGAGCTACGGAGCTAAAAATAATTAAACTATCTTCAGATCAGCGTACGTTTACGTGGGCTACTAATGATAGAAAATTAATGACAGTTCCTTTTGACGAACACCCTTACTCTGCTTTAGCCGCTTGGTTTAAAACAGATGAAGGTATGGAGGTATACTCCAACATAGAAAAGCGCTTAAACGCGTAATCACTATATAGTAGAGCAGCCACTCTATTTTAGGGTGGTTGCTTAACTATAAAAAAACACATAATGGCAGTAAATGTAAATACAGTATATCAAAGAGTATTAACCATAGCCAACAAAGAACAAAGAGGCTATATAACTCCGCAGGAATTTAACATACTTGCCAACCAGGCTCAGATGGATTTGTTTGAGCAATACTTTTATGACATAAATCAGTTTGGTAGAGTAAGAGGTCATGAAGAAAAACACAATGATCCTGTTTCTATAATAAAAGAAAAAATAAGTCTGTTTGAAGTTTACGAAACTACTCTTGATACTTATACTTCTAACCATCACGTTTTACCTACAGATCTATATAGATTATCAAACGTTAAGCTTAGCGGAGTAGTAGCTGACAACGTAAACATAAAAGATTTCAATAATATACTAGATGTTCCACTTCTAAGGCCTCATGCTAATAGACCTATTTACATTAAGACGAACTCTGGTTTAAAAGTATACACTAACGCAGCAGATCTTTCCGCTAGTCAAGTGACGTCTACTTCCACAGTTACTTGCGATTATATAAAAACGCCAACAGATGTTGTTTGGGGTTACAATACTATCACTAGTACTAATTCAACATCAGGTATTACAACCAACACTTCACTATATAATTCTTCAACTTCTACTAACTTCGACATGCATGAGTCTGAAGAAGTTAATTTAGTTAATAGAATATTAGTGCTAGCTGGAATATTAATGAAAGATGCTACATTACCAAGCTTAGCAGCTCAAGAAGAAGTAAAAGATATTCAACAAGAAAAAGGATAATAGATGGCTATAATAAATCAAACACAAGCGGCGTATTATGCTGACGGTAATAGTGCAAACTTTGGTGATTATCAATTTGTTTCTTTAACAAATATTATAAAAGCTTTTCAAGTTGTGTATGTAGGTGAAGGTAAGATAATAGATAAAGCTAGTAGAACAGACATAGCTTTCCACGCACAAAGAGCTTTAGCTGAAATGTCATTTGATACTTTTAAGTCTGTGAAGAGTGTTGAGATAACAGTGCCTGCTAATTTAACTGTAACTATACCTCAAGACTATGTTAACTACGTTAAGATATGTTATTCAGATAATCAAGGTATACAGAGAACTCTATATCCAACAAGACACACTAGTAATCCCACTAATCCTACTCAAACTGGTACTATAGGTAATGAAAACTTTATAGACGCAAACGCAGATGGAAATATAGATTTAGAATCTGAGTCTGATACTTGGGCAGCTTTTAAAGCATCTGACCCTTCAGAGAACGATAACTACGATTATGATTACGATGATGATATTTTTGACTCTAACATAGGGCAGAGATATGGTTTGAATCCTGAGTTTGCTCAAGTCAACGGATCATACTATATAGATGAGAACAAAGGTTTTATACATTTTAGTTCTAATATGTCTGGTGAAACTGTTATAATAGAATACATAAGCGATGGTTTAGGCACTGAAGAAGAAATGAAAGTTCATAAGTTTGCTGAAGAAGCTATGTACAAGCAAATAGCTTATGCTATATTATCTAATAGAGCTAATACACCTATAAACACTGTGTTAAGATTTAAAAAAGAAGCTAGAGCTACTAAAAGAAATGCTAAGATTAGACTTTCAAATATAAAGCTAAACGAAATTATTCAAATATTTAGAGGTAAGTCGAAACATATTAAACACTAATCAATGCCGGAGATTAAGCATAATTTTTTAAAAGGTCGAATGAATAAAGATCTTGATGAACGCCTAGTACCTAATGGCGAATATCGAGATGCTCTAAATATAGAGGTGAACACTTCAGAAGGATCTAATGTTGGCTCTGCTCAAAACATAAAAAGCAACAAAATTGCTAGTGGACGCGATCATCAAGGAGCAAGCTTTTTAAGCGAAGACTCTTCTGGCACTGGAATTAATAGAAACGCAATAACAGTAGGATCTTACTCAGACGAGTCTACTAAAACTATATTCAACTTTATACATAAGGCTAGCGATTTAGTAGAAGATGGAGTGTACGGTGGATTAACTAGGTTTACAGGTGTTAGATCAGACGTTATCTCTATGTATGTTAGTACGGCTTCTGAATCAGGTTTTGTTTACCCATTAGTTACAGATGTTTTTGAAGCTAAAATTGCTCCAACTACTTTTCAAACTTCTCAAAACGGAGTGATAGAAGGTGTACCTACTCAAGTAACAACCACATCAGGAGGTCAATCAGTATATACTGCCAAAGGCGTTGTACCTGGTATGAAAGTTAGATTACTTGATTTACAGAACAACAACTTGTACGGTAGCGAAGAAGTTGTTGTTAAAAAAGTTGTTAACTCGTTAACCCCTTCTAGTGTTAAGATAATAACAACAATACCTAATAGTGCTTTTATATTTGACGCCGCAGCTAGTATCTCTGGTTATGTTTTTCAATTTCTATCTAACAGAATATTAAACTTTCAATCTGGAGTAGAAGAAATAGAGCAAAACGTTAGTGGTCAACCTACCTCTATTACTCAAGAGAATACTATAATAACAGGTATAAACTACGAAAACAACATACTTTTTTATACAGATGGTAGAAATGAACCTAAAAGAATAGTTGTAGATAGGTTTAAAAATCCAAACGGAACTTTTGATGCTTTTGCTTCTGTAGAAAGACATAGTATCTGGAAGTCTGAAGTTTCAGCTACAAACAGTAATCAAAGTTTTTATTTTGAAGAAAAACATATTACTACAATAAGAAAAAATCCTAGATTAGCACCTAGAGTTATTGCTAAATCTTCTAATAGACCTACTTCTGCTATTGGTAATACAGGATTAAACTACCAAGATATTAATTTCTCTCCAGTTCTTTTAAATAGTGGTACTTCTAGTATTGGTTTTAATTTTCTTAACGCTGCTCAAGACGAAGTGATTGACGGTAGTGTTGATATTGAAATAATTGCCACTAACTCTCAAGTCAACTGGAGAGTAGGTGACATTCTAGTTCTAACTGGTACTTTATCGGCAGCTGTAGCTAGAGTAAAAATAGTAGCTGCAGACACATCTTCTTCTTCAGTGGTTGGTAATTTTACAATAAGATTAATAGATATTGAAGAAACCTACTTCCCATTAGACGACAATGGTGTTCCCTTACAAGGCGTTCCACCTACAGAAACTTGGAATGCTATAGTTTCTAACAAAAAACAACTATACCCTACATCTTTTATATACTTTGCTTATAGATATAAATATATAGATAATGAGTATTCAGCTATATCACCTTATTCTAAAGCTATTTTCCTACCTAGTTTTTATGCTTTCAATGCAGTAACTGGTTTTAATGTAGGTATGGAAAATCAACTTCGTCACATGAAGGTTATAGACTTTGTAGAACAAGGTATATCAAGAGACGTATCTGAAGTTGAAATACTATTTAAAACAAGTGATAGCGAAAATGTATACGTAATAGACACTATACAAAACAACTCTAGTAAGTGGAATGATACTTTTGATGCTGGATCTAGTAATACTGGTGTATTATCGATAGAAGACTCTGTTTTTGGTAGAACTTTAGAATCTCAGCAATTAATTAGACCTTTTGACGCGGTACCTATATCAGCTAAGGCTCAAGAGTTTTCTTCAAACAGATTAATGTATGGAAACTATGTTTCAACTTACCCTGTAGTTGATAGCACTGGAGATAAGGTTTTAGCAAAAATAAGTTCTACTTTAGTTAACAGAGATGTACCTACGACAACTACTGTTTTCGGTAATAATGTTACTGAAACCAATATAAACCAACAAGTGTTAATAGATGAAGAAGCGGCCACACCCTTTGGTCTTACTTTATTACCAGGTTCAGGACCAAACGCAACCTTGGATGGATTTTTTCTTAGTAAAAGTAGGTTTGACATGGACACAGAGATTTCTGATGACAACAACTCTTACGACATGACTAATAACATATTCGTGGCTCAATCAACTGGCC
>Ga0070747_1001499_pt1 | contig 11378 bp, 14 predicted proteins | sample VirMetDEL_Mar_31_FD_77321 | JGI IMG/M metagenome (GOLD analysis project Ga0070747, IMG submission 77321) | Aqueous microbial communities from the Delaware River and Bay under freshwater to marine salinity gradient to study organic matter... | ecosystem: Environmental > Aquatic > Marine > Coastal...
CAATATTGTTAAATGTCTAGTGGCTAATTCAATATCGGAATGGGAGAAGAGAGATCTAGTAGGATCTAATATGGTATTTGAGGATGGTGTTCATAGAGTCCTTGTAAATTAATAACATCTAGTAGTAATACTAGCGAAATGTCAAACAAGAAATTGTTTGACATTTTTTTTGCGGTGAATAAAATTCAGCCCGACGCAAACAGCGTCAATTCAAAAACACAAGGAATCACAAATGTCTAAGACTAATCAGCAGACTATCGCTAAAGTTTCCTCCTACCTCAACTGTACTGTTCTTGAGAGAGATAATGAGATCAAGAATATGTTGGCTTGCATCCTTAGCAACCAACACGCATTTTTCCTTGGTCTACCGGGCATCGCAAAGTCTTATATGATTGAGAAGCTGTTAGAGTGCTTTAGTACTGACGTTAGCTACTTCAACATTCTTATGGGGGCAACTACTGTACCTGAAGAAATCTTTGGAGCTACAGATATTACACGTCTACTGCAAGATAAGATTATGGTGAGAGATACAGAAGGCTTCCTGCCAACTGCACAAATAGCTTTTGTTGACGAGGTTTTTAAGGGTAATTCAGCAATCCTTAACACTATGCTTAGAATCGTTAATGAGAGGAAGTACAAGGATGGTAGGAACGAAATTGATGTTCCTCTTATTAGTATGTTCTCTGCTAGTAATGAGCTTCCCCAAGACGCTAGCCTGAAGGCGTTCTTTGATAGATTTATTTGTAGAATGGTTGTAAACCCTATCAAGATCAAGGGGAGCTTTAGAGCTATGCTTGAGGGGGCTTCTTTTACAGCCCCTAAAGTACTATCTCCTAAGTTAATTAAAGAGATGCAGTTAGAGGTTGACGCAATTACTATCTCAGAAAATTTCTACGATATGTATTTTGATCTAAGGTGTCAGTTGGCTAATGATATTCCTAAACTTCATGTTTCTGACAGAAAGTACAAGCAAATGATTAAGTTTGCTAAGGCTCACTGTTACCTTATGGGCGGCACAGAATTGACAGAAGACTACCTGCCTTTTCTAGTAGACTGTCTGTGGGAAGAGGTAGATCAGATTAAGGATATCTCCAAAATCCTAGCCAACTACATGAGTCCTACTGTTAGTAGAGCCAACAACCTGTATAACGAATGTATGGCATTTATTGACAGTGCTGATAAGGCTACCAACTACAGTGATCTTTCCAAAGCCTACAGTGAGCTTAAGGAGAGATTCAAGGAGATTGAAGGTAAAATCATCTCGTCACCAGAACAAGAACCCTTCCTTAGAGAGATTATTGGTAAGCTTGACCCTGCTATGAAGAGGCTTAGGACTAAGGTTGTGAAGATGGCTACCTAAATAATCGAGCAATCTTGTTTCACCAGAAGGCGGGCCTCTCTGGTGAAACAAGATTTAATCTAGCTAAAATCTCAAAAGGAGATATCGTGGGTATATATACCAACATCAATAAAGCTATGCACGAATTTGTTTCTAAGCCGGACTTTAAGAGCAAGTCTACTATGAATAAAGCTTATATAGTTTATTCTCATACTGGTGTAGGAAAAGAACTTGATTTTGTATTATATTTTTATTTAGGTTACTTTTGGAGGTTTATATATGTGCCAAGTAAAAGTAAATCAAATGCCCCTAATATTCCTAATATACATGTAGCTAGAATTGTAATTGGCTCTAATATAGATTACTATGACGAAGACTCTAAATTTTTTATGGAGGAGTTTAATTACACTAGTATTGTGGCTCCATCTAATATGACTAGCTATTCAGACTATTCTAAATTTTTGCAGTTTTTTTCTGACGCTAAAAATGTCAGAGCGTTTTTGTCTTATGCCTTTGGTGCAAGTCCTTCTGTAGCAACTACAAATAATATAGGTAGATACATAGACTATAAGATGTATGGTCGATCTGATTTTATACCTAGATGGTCTACTCTATCAGAGTTAAATAGACTGTCTATTGAAATATAAAAAACAAAACTAGAAGGAGAACAGTCATGGTCCGCTCATACAGTGTCAGTAAGTATAGCTATAGTTATATCAAGTTTAGTATTGGTCCTGATAGAATGATTAGGGTAGATCCTGAAGACCAAGATGCAAATGTACTATTGCAGCACCTTGGTCTTAAAGGTAGTCAATACCATCATGTGATAAAGACTATGGAGATTAATATTGAATTAGCTATATCTAAGAAATATCCTAGAGGTGGTAATATAGTTTTTGACTTAAATCCTCTAGTATCTGATTTTAATGGAGCTTTACTATCTTCTGATTTAAATTTTGCTGATTTTATTTTTCATACCAACTCATATTTTTGTAATGCTACAAGTGAAGAGCTAAAGCAAGTTTGTTCTAATCATCAAAAGATAGACATTAATAGAAAGGTCGATTTTAAGATGTTTAATTATGATAGAAGGTTTGACTACAATCAAGACAAGTATACAATTAGTCTGTTTAAAGACTCTCTTCTAGAAGTTCCAGATTACGCTTATATTGTGGTTAATAATGAAGTGGGAGCATACGAGGATCATTTTCCACGTCATTCTTTTGCTGAAGCTTTAGATCATTGTTGTGGCTATATTATGAAGTTTAAATTAGATAAGAGTACAGTATCAGGTATGATTCCACGCATTAAATTTAATCTAGATAAATTTATTGAGTATGATTTTGTAGCTCCTTACGGTATTGAGATTAATGATAAAATTTCTTGCCTCTCGAAAAAATGTGCTGAGATTGATGGAGTCAACGCTTTTGATACGATCATTGAAGAATGCTTTGATGTTAGTATTGATGAAGTAGGATCTAATCTTACTATGCGTTCTCAAAATATCCTGAACGCCTTTGTATCTAAAGGCTTCTAAACAAACTAAAAAGGACATACATGGAAAGCTCAAGCAGAATAGGCTGGACAACAGCAACAAGCTCTTATGACTACCACTTTACTAAAGAATTAGAAGTATTAGAAGATTTTGATATTTATGGTTCTGGACCTACCAGAACATATCGTAAGGTAGAGATCGTAGGTAGATATGTTGATGTTGAAGGTCAAATCTCTAGATACTTTAGCGGTCTAGGAGGTTTTCAAGAGGAAGATCCTAGAGATCTAAAGAGAGACTTTATTGAAAGACAAGCTAAATTTAGGGCTGCAAATGAAGCTGATAGAGCAGAATTTGACGCTGTAATTAATAGTAATGACCTAGAGTCTAAGAAACTATACTATGCTACTATTAGGTTCTCTGGTTCAATTTATGTTGAAAAGATTAAAAATCATATTGCAGAATTTGAGGAGAAGCTTAAACTAGAGAAGCTAACAGCAGATCTATCTGAGCTTCCACCAGTACCAGATGTAGTTTCTTTCTTTAGAATGAAAGGCTACAAGCATGGTCACTATGTTAGGCATGATAGCGAGCCAGACTGGTGTGATCGGTTTAATGTAGAGTTCGCAGGAATTGGTTGGACTAATCTAACTGCTGGTAGTCATGGGGCTCACCTTAACGGTGGTGTTAGGGTTTCCATGTGTGACTATGTTGAGTTTATTTCTTTAGAGGACAGACAGGCTAATCTAGCTCTTGATAGACCTTACACGTTATACACTAGATATATTGGACCTTATATTGATCCAGAGATGATGAAGTCTGTTCAAGCTAAAAAGTTCTTCCTTAAAGACATGTATTACTGTTTTGTTGAAGATAATCTTTACTGGTGTTTTGTTAATCAATACAATTTATTTTCTAAAACTTTTAGCACTAAAGAATTTTTGATATTTGGTTTGGATGGTACGCCTGTTAAGGGCAATTCAGCTAAATACAAGATGATTGTTGCTGAATTTAAAAAGCAGCGATTCTCTGGTAGTAAAGATACTGACACAATAGTGTTCAGTAGTATCGTAGACGAGTTCAAGGACACCTACAAGAAAGAGCTATCTCCATGGTTGGAGAAGTTCTGGACTGTTAAAACGTAAGCATACAAAGGGTGAAGCTATGAAGACGCTAATTCAAGTTCTGTTCGGTATCGTGACTGCTATCATTCTTAGCTACTCTATTGGTTGTGGGGATTCATTTGATAGTTCTCCACAACTCTACAGTGGTAGCGCAGTAACTATGAAGGCTGTGTTTGAACAGCCTCAGCAATTCAATTTAAGCTCTTCTGTGACCGTCCCCAAGTGGCTTGGACCTGCTAGCTTGTGTGGGGTTGACGTGTCCTCAGAAGGTCTTAAAAATCTTCAAAACACACAGGACTGTATCTCTAACATCAAGGATTTTAAGGTAAAATCTGTCAGAATTAAGCTAGATAAAATTCCTGTGAACCCCTTTGAAATTTACGCTGTAGAGACAGTGAATGATGGTTCTGGAATTAATAAGAAGCTTTTGCTTGAGTTTAATGACACTACATGTAGTGAAGGCTGGTGTGAGTTCACCTTTGACAATTTTAGCTATATGTCTAATATTGACAGACTAAAGAAGATCTATAGTGAGGGTTTTGATGAATGGTACTACCCAGACCAATATCACCCCAAGTATACTCCTTTAACTTTTGTGCTTGGTCAATACAATGAAGATGTAAAGGGTATGGAGTTCTACTTTACTGTAGAAGCTATATTCTAGGATCAATGCCCGTCAGGAAAAAACCTTGACGGGCATTTTTTTGTGTCTAAAATCAGCGATGCCGAAAACGGCGTGATAAAAACCAAAGACTAGAGAGAACGGAAATGACAAACCCTATGCTTGAGAATAGATTTAACCAGATTATGTTCGAGTTTAATATCGGTAGATCTGGGACTCTAAAGAGAAGCTTTCAAGACAATCCTCAGTTTGTGTTAGAGCTAATGGACAAAATCTACAATGGGCAAAACAACCCAAACTACGCTAACTACGACTATATAGACAAACTGTCTGGAATTAACTATATTAACCTCAATATGAAAAGGTGTGTTGGTAGTATTATATCTACAACAGAACTTGCTGAGTCAATACTAGATCAGCTTGAGATGAACAAGGATGCTAATCCAGAGTCTCAAGACCAGTCTAACAGGACTAACAGTGATAAGTTGAGTGATCTTATTAAGATCTTTACGTCTAGTAGGTTTAAAGAGCGTGTTAGTGATTCTAATGAAGCTCAGGATCAAGTAGACTCTCTATTTAGCTGCGCTGGAGATTTTACCTCAACAGAAGAACTTTCCCAAGAAGAGATTGATATTAGAAATTCTATTATAGCCTCTATTAAGAATAAGAAATATAGAAGCAACCTTAAAACAATTATGGATTGTTTTGGGTATTTTTATTCTTTTGCTAATAAAATTAAGAAAGAAAATTTTACATCTCTTCGTGTTAGTCCTACCAATGTAGAGGTTGGTAATGATATTGGTAGGGCTCTACCCTCAGAGCTTGGGTATCTGGATAGTGAAGAGCTGTTACCAGTGTTCGTTAAGAAGATGATTAATAGGGAGATATTGCAGTTTAAGTATGAAGGTAAAGAGAATCAAGGTAAGGGGGATATTGTAGTCGGTCTAGATATCTCAGACTCTATGAACGAGAGGATGAAAGATAGTCCAGTACCCGGCGCTAGTAAGCTAAATGTAGCTATCGGGTTTTGTTTGGCTATGTGTAGGATTATGAAGGATCAGGGTAGAAGCTTCTACTTCTTCAGCTTTGATACTAGAATTGATACAAAACTAAGCTCTAAGGATATGCCATACTATAAGCTAACCCACTCTATTATGAACACTAGATCTGGTGGTGGAACAGATCTAGAGACAGCTTCTAAGCATGGATTATACGACTATCCAATTGAGGCTGACTTTGTTATGGTTAGTGATTGTGAGGGGGATATTTCACCACAGTTTAAGAAAGACTTTGATGAAATTAAACAAAAGTCTTCTAGATCTAAAAGATTTTCAACCCTAGTTTTGGACGGTCATACAACTTTTGAGTATGCTTATGGTGTAGGAGGGAAGCCATACACGAACCTTAAAGGTGTGTGTGATAGCTTCATCCTCAATCAAGGGGCTGAAGGTTTTAAACACCAGATCGAGGAAGTTGTTAAGTAACTTGACATAAGCAATTTAATTGTGTACCCCTTACATCGGTTTTGGTGTAGGGGGGTATTTTTGTTTCAACCCGAACAAGAGGAGACTAATGAAAGCTAACGACTCTACCAAAAATTTTATTGATTTTATGATTTTTATTATAGTTATAGTATTAATAAATGCTGTGCCTAGTAAAGCAAAATCTAGTGAATATGCTAATATACTACATGTTGACACAAACAGAATGTCTAACAATATAATTGAAAGATCTCACTTAAATATGGACTACATTTACAACTACTCAAAAATTTATGATATCGAGCCATGGATAATTCTTGGTATTATAATAAATGAATCTAACTCTTCTAATATTGTTAGCAAAGACGGATATGACTATGGGTTAGGACAAATAAGATGCTTTGATAAAAAGGTTTCACCAGAGAAGAGAGGTTTTAGCTGGCTTAATTTTCTTAAAAATAAATCAGTTATAAATAAATGTAGTGACTTATTAAACCCAGACACCAATATTAAATCAATGGCTGTAATATTAAATTACATAAAAAAGTCTTACAAAAAGAAACATGATAGGCACTTATTAACCTACTATCACAAGGGTGTTAAGTGGAAGAATTATGACGTAGGTTATTACTCTAGAGTCTACTACTACGGGAAATATAGTCTATCTCAATACCCTAATAAAAGGATAAAGCTTTGTATCTGATATTCTACATTCCGGCGATTTTTAATCCAGATTAAGATTTTTCAGATTTTCTCTTGACTGTTTTTCGATTGGATCTAAATTCATTTTTCGACGGCCAAACCAATTCAGGTTTGTGTGTGTCAATAACTAGTGCAAAAAAAGAGAGTAAACAAGATGGCTACAAAGTCGGCTCCCAAGACTAATCCCAAGGCAGCAGGTAACGCTAATTCAGCCGCCGCTGATAAGGCTAATAGCAAGACCAAGCCTTCTGGTGTTAGTGGAAAGTCTGCACCTAAGACCACACCAACTACGGAAGACAAGACCAAGACCAAGAGGACACCTAAGTCTAAGGCTGCTATGGAGCTTTCTGATATTAAGCTCCCTGATTTCCCTGATGTTGAAGACTTCGCTGGGTACAGTGACGAGCAGTTAAAGAATTTTGTTGATAACTATAATAAGATTACTGAGGACGGTGATAGAACTACAGCACCCATCTCTCTTGATGCTAACGCAGATAGAGACGTTGTTGTTCAAGCTATCATTGAAGCTATGGGGATTGACAACACTAAGGTTGACCAGTGCTACGCTACAGCACTACAGCATGTTGTTAAGATTCCTATTAGTAAGATTTTTGTGCATCCTGATAATCCTCGTGAGCCTGTAGACTACATTGATCCTAGTCTACTCAACTCCATTAAGAAGTCTGGAGGTATGATTGGTACTCCAGTCGTAGTGTCTAGTGAGAACGCTGGACTTGGAGATGAAGACAAGTTCTACGTTATCCATGGTAATCGTAGTTACATTAACTACTTTAAGTATGTTACAGAAGATCTTGGTGAGAATCCCGATGAACACTTTGTTGAAGTTGCCCTAAGAGAGTATGCTGGCTCTATTAAGGAGATCAAGAGTCAGATCTTCTATGAGTTGGCTGCGGCTAACGACAAGGCTCAGAACCTTACTGTTATTAATAGACTTGAGCTTGTTAATAAGAGGCTTGCCGATGGAGCTAAGAAGACCTCTATTGCAGAGGAGATGGGGATCTCTTCTTCGATGGTTAGTCAGATTGTCTCCCTTAACCTGCTTCCTAGACGTATCCTTGAGCTTGTACACTATGAGGGTACAAAGGATCGTTTGGTTAAGCTTAGTCAGAAGCAACTGACAGAATACGGTGTACCCTTTACCGTTAAGGGTGACGTTGTTAAGATTGAGGGTATTACCTTCAAGAACGCTCAAGCTTTGGTGGCAGTAATTCCAAAGAAGCCTGCTAGGAGTAACTTCAAAACTGATAAGTTGTTTAATGAGTCTTTTGATGCTTGGACTAAGGTTAAGGACAATATCGTAGATTACTTCTTGGATGAAAAGATTATTAATATGGCGGTAAGCGAGAGTGAGGCTACCTTTGCTCGGAAGCTTACGGACTTTCTTAAGGAGGTTCATATCCTACCGGGAGGTAAGAACATCCCTCCTGCGGATGTTGCTCCACCTAAGAATGGACAGACAGATATTGAGGATAAGATTAATGAGTCTAAGCCTCCGCGTGAGAGTTCTGGTGAGCCGCCCAGCGTAGACCAGAAAATTAAGCCAGATGAAAATTCTACCAAGCCGCCAGAGTCTAAGACTTCTACACCAGAAGAGCTTGAGAAGACACGGCTTGTTAGGGCTTTGTATAAGGACTCTACAGCCTTCGCAGAGACGATTGACGATGGTAGTGTAGACATGGCGGCAGGCTGGCAAGAGGTTCTTATTGCTGGCCTTAAGGCTAACGATATGAAGATCTTGGAGCTTTGCAAGCTTATGATTAATAATGGCATCATCGCTGTTATTGATGAAGATTGATGTTGGAGTAACAGACAGTAAATGGTAGACTAAAGAGGTGTAGTAATTGTACTACACCTCTTTTTTTACGCGCAAAACAGGAGCTAGAGACAATGGAAAACTACCTAATCAGAAATATCAAGTCTACACTAACCCATAACTACCTAAAGAAAGTGGAGTATCTTAGCAGGCATCCAGAAAAAGAAGCTCTACCAATTAAGATATATACAACTCTAAAAGATATTAAGGCTCTTACTCCTAAAGAAATACTAGACAAGATTAATAACCTATCTAGCTCTATGGTAGATGATCAATGTGATATTACAGAATATAACTTTGATGTTCTTTCTGCTTCTTTAGGTTGGTGTAGTGAGCTTGGCTATTTTATCGGGATTCATAATTGGGTTGGTGGTGGCGAAATGTGTTATACTTATATTATATGGAATGAAAAAGATGTACCAGCCAATATAGCAACGATAAACATTCCTGAGTATGCTGAATCACAAGCTAATAGGCAAGACACAAGGATTAGTCCAATACCAAATAAGTATAACTACTTAACAGTAGCAAGTACTACAGCTAAAGATAAGGTATACTCTAGACTGAACCTATCTGAAGATATTCTTAGCTCTGCTGGTATGTCTACTGGTGATCAAGTTATAGTAGAAGTAAACCCTAATGACGGCACCATAACAATTAAGAAGAGGGTTTAAAATGACTAAAGTAAAGTACGGTCTATTTGTTTCTAGAGATTGTTTTACTATAACTCTGGCAGAAAGAGGTAATGATCCTAGTTTTACTAAAAGTTATGAAGGTTTTAAATTGCTTGAAATTTATGAATGCGAAACATGGGAAGAGGCTGTTAGTTACTTAAATAAAAGAGAACTAGAACATTACCAGAGGCTACCACCAGATGAAGTGTGGAACGAATCAGATATAAAGGAGAACTAGAATGACTAAAGTAAAGTACGGTTTATTTGTTACTAAATATTCTACAGTTATAACTATAGCAGAACAAATAAACAACCATTTGTTTATTCAGTACTATGAAGGACCAAGACTAATAGAAGAGTATGAAAGCGAATCATGGGATGATGCTGTAGAATACCTACAAAAGAAAGAAAAAGAATACCATCAAAGAAGTAACCCAGAACTAGAACTAAAGGACTCGGTATGATTATCAAACCAACATCTTGCTATCTAATGATATCTAACGATGGTGAAAGATCTCCTGTAGAGAGATACAGCGAAACACTACAACGACTAGCGGATCTTCTTACAATACCTAATAATAAAAATTGGGTATGTTCTTATGAGTTCGTTGTGGGTAGTAGTGGATTAAGCTCTAACGGATTAGGTGGTTTTGCTTTATCTCTAGAAAATGTTAAGCCAAGCTATATGATGATTTCTAAAAACGGTGAACCTTTAGATTTTGAAAATTTTGATGAAGTACTAACCTTTGATTTCTCTACAATGACAATTGTGGTTGGTAAAGAAGACCTTACTAATGGTGGACCGCTACCAACCATTGACGACATTAAGCAATATATTGAACAGTCTACTAGAACAGTATCGGCTAAAAACCAGTCTAGGACAATGCTTGAGTCTCTTACTGTTGACTTCCTTACTGGAATGTGTAGTATTAGTAGAACACAAGCTAAGACAATGGCTAAGAACTACAGCAAGAGCATAAGCGATGAAGACCTCAAAAAGTTTCCGAGTACCGAACATGGTACAATCTTTAGAATTGCTTCCGATTGGGGTAGAAGAAAAGAAGCCTTCGGCCAGTACTAGGGAAGACAGAATAAAAAGACTTGCATACATACATGACAGTATAGACAGGAACTATAATAAGTTCCTTAGTACTATTAGAAAAACCCTGCCTACAGCATACAATCACGAAGACCTACTACAACAATCAATTCTTAATATTATTGAAAGATTGAATAAATGTATTGATGGAGAATATAAAAGTATTATATTTGAAGAAAATAATTTTATAGATACTATTGAAGACTTTTGCGATTCTTTCATGGTTAAGAGTATAAAGAAAGAAGCTGTTTTTGTATTTATTAATAACTATAGAAAGCTAAACGCTCACAAAAAGAAAGAAGAACTAATTAAAGACCACTGTTACAACGGTGATGAATGTTTGAGCTTTGGTAAGTTTGAACAGAATTTAGAGCTTCAAGAGTTTTATGATACCCTACCACCTGAAGAAATCGCTATTATTAGAATGCTGATAGATGGCTACCATATTATAGAAATATGTAAAAGTCTTGACATACACACCAGAAAGTACTACTCCATTATTGCCTCTCTTAAAGAGAAGATTGTAATTAATAATATTGTAGATCCAGAAAAGATAAAGCACTACACAAAGACAAAAGAGAAGAAAGAGGCGTGTAATGTCTGACGAGAAAGAGGCGAGAGAGAAGGCTGAAAATTTAGCTAGCTTAATTATGACTGGCAAGAGGGCGAACACCAGATTCAATTGTGATGAAGATTTAGATAAGGAGGTCGCTAGAGGATTAGACGAGATATATGCTACAAGGAAAATTAAGAATATTATAAAGATCAATAGAGACAACAGTGAAGGAGAAAGCAAGTGACTAACGAAGAGAAGCTAAGGATTCTATATACGAATTGGAGAGACTTAGAGATCGGCTTTTTTGATATTGAGACTTGTGATAAGACTCCAGAAGATCCTCTTAATGATATTATTCAATTCTCAATGGCTACATTTAAAGACGGTTACAAAAAATGGGATTTTGATATTAAAATTAGAAATAGAAATCCTATTTCTGAGCAAGCTACCAAGAA
>Ga0070747_1001501_pt1 | contig 11374 bp, 22 predicted proteins | sample VirMetDEL_Mar_31_FD_77321 | JGI IMG/M metagenome (GOLD analysis project Ga0070747, IMG submission 77321) | Aqueous microbial communities from the Delaware River and Bay under freshwater to marine salinity gradient to study organic matter... | ecosystem: Environmental > Aquatic > Marine > Coastal...
TAGGGGGTGTAGGGTGTACTGAGGCCACAAAAATTTTAACAAACCTTTAACATAGTATAGTATTAATAATGTAGTTAAATTGCCGACCTTTGAAGTGTTGCAACGGTGCAACGCTAAACCACATTAAAATGACTGATATTAACAAGTTCGCAGTATTCGCTTTCAACTACCCACATGGTTTCATTCAACAAGTATGGGACGGTAACATTGCCAACCACCTACAAAGTAAATTTAATGGGTATTATGCTAGTGAAGGGGCTAAAGGGGTTATGATGTCCTTTTACATGGCCTTGGATAATGGTAATAGAAGAATGCTAGAAGATTTTATCATTAAAACAGTATAGTTTAACTAATTTTTAACGGGGGCTAATAACCCCCATAAAATCCTAATATTATGTACACTTCATTAGATTTCAAAGTAGTTAACGGTATCCTAACATTTAAAGGTCGCGCCGTAGAGACAGATGGTAATAGCTTAGAAGGCACAAAAATTGCCGTAGTAGCTAAAGTATTAACTTTTGAAAGTGCGTTTCTTGTTAACGATGACAGTGAGGTTGATTCTTTAATTTTAGACATTATGTCTGTTACTAACACTAACTCAATCGATGCTAGTATTTTAAGGTTAACCTTTTAATATGTTATTAATCCGAACACTAAACCCTAGTTAATAGCTAGGGTTTTTTTGTGCCTTGTAGTCACTACCTTATAGTATACTTAATAAGCAGATTCCAAATATCAAATTTAAGGTTATTTTTAAGTTGTTTGCTGAGGTTTTTAGTCAAAGTAATACCTACATACCACTTTGTAATTTTAAACTCTTAAAAGGCTTATTTTAAAGCCATAAAATTAGTTAAACTTTTAACATTTTGTTAACATATTATAGTATTGATAAACTAGTTAAATTACCGACCTTTGCAATGTAGCTACAATGAAGTACTACACTAAACCCTATTACAATGACAATAGAAGAGTTAATTGACAAGACCAACCTTACAAGTGTAAACCCGTCCTTAGACCTTACTAAACTTAGGGAAATCAAACAGGAAGAATTGTTAACATTTGAACTTAGTGATACCCCTTTGCCATTTATATATGGTAGAATGAAAAGGCTAAAGGAAGAAATTTATATGTTAACCAATGCTATAGCTGAAATTAAGTAATCTAATTATTTTAATCTTTAAAACCATTTATTATGAAAATCGTAAATCCAATTTCCAGTATCGAAAACCAATTGTTCAAGGTAGTTGAGCACCAGTTAATTCCTAATACCAATAATGGAAATTTTGAAAACCCTACAGTACGTGGGTTGTACAAATCTACAGGTGGTCAGCCGTTGGGGGTTCTAGGTAAGAATTTCAACCTTATTCAACCTCAAACGTTGTTCGATAACCTTATCAAGTGTGTAGGGGAAATCAAAAATCTTAATGTAGATAGTTTATCATATCGAGAACTTAAAGGAGGTTCAAAGATACAATTTAGGGTTCAACTTGACCCTATTAGTTTTGTTAACAGGGCTAAAAAAGTAGATGACATTGAAACTTTTGCGACCTTAACAACGGGTTATGATGGTTTTACAAAAACCAGTTTCAACTTTGAGACCTTTAGACTTTGGTGCGATAATGGCTGTAGCCATCTTGACCAAAAGGTTTCCGTATCGGTTAAGAATACCGTTAACAACGAGACTACAATCGTTAACCTTTGTAACGACCTTAGCAAGTTGATTAAAAGTACTAGCGATAGAGGTGAGTGGTTCAAATACTTGGACGGTATCGACCTTAACGAACTTAAGAAGCAACGGGTTATCAAGGCCGCTGTAGGTTTTAATGCGTACGATAAAAAAGCGGGAGAACTTTCTAAGGCTAGGTTGTTTACCTTAAAGGAAATAGAGACCTCTATTGAAAAGGAAATTAAAGACCATGGGGCTTCGCTTTGGTCTTTGTTCAACGGCATTACTAGGTATACTTCGCATGGCGGACGTTCCAAAGATGAGCAAGGTAGGATTGATTATATGTTTGTGGGTGCGGGTGCAAAACTTAACCTAAGGGCAGAGCGTGAACTTGTAAACTTGACCAAGTAAGAAATAGTATTAACCAAGGGGCTTAATTGCCCCTTAAACTAATTTAATTATGAGCGCAAAAAAGCAAGCATTAAAGGACATTCAAGCCTACTTAACGCCAAAAGCTATAGCGGACAAGAAAAGGAGACGCTTAGAGAGCGCAAAATGGCTCCCTTATGCCAATACTTATACCTATAATAGTTTACCTGAAGATAGTTTTGAAATTAGGGTATCCCATATTACAGACCCTAATATTAATCTAGTTAAATTAAGAAAGTAAACTTTAACATAATTTTAACATATCCTTAACAGTTTGTTAGGGATTTTTTTTGTATCTTTGAGTATGCTAATGCAGGGGCTGGAATTTTCCAGAAGAGTAGACTCCGCCGAACCCAACCCCCAAATATTTCAATAGTAGGTATGTCGGAGTACACCCTATGCGCACCGAGCAAAGTGCGAACCCTTGGCAGGGCCTTGCCCTACAATGTAAAGGTACGGGTTTTTGTTGTATATACAATAGCAATTGTGTTAAAAGTTTGTTAAAATAATAATTTAAAACTTTAACATTTCATTAACAGTTTTATTCAATAGGGTTTCTTATTTTTACAGAGTAGTAACGGTACTACGTTAAACCACATTTACATGGAAAATTTAGCAAAGTTAATCGCAAAGGAAATCGCCAAAAGCGACAAATTAGTAGATACCAAAAGGGGTCAAGAAATTAGGGTTGACTTTACATTACAAGGCAGTGCAATCGTAAAAAAAGGAGAGGATTTTCAGCAGGTACATTCTTTTAGTTTACCCTATGATGCTATGATAGCTGTATTGCTATCTAAGCTTAACGGTGTGACTATAGAAAGCGTAATACGTGAAGCCCTATGCAAAGATATTGCAACGTCTGAAGTCAAGGCCCAGGCTACCGCGGCGCTTAAGCGTATAAAGAAGGTAGCTTATAAAGAAATGCAGGGGAAATTGACACTTAAAGAAACTAAATTAGTGGTAAGTGAAATTGAGAGTTGTGTTAATTGTGTAGAGTAGTTAAATTAGCCCCTTTAATTAGGGGCTTTATTTTAACATAATTTTAACAGTATCTTATTTGACAATATTAAATTAAACCTTATTTTTACAATATGAAAGCAACACAACGGTATAAGGGTAGAACGCTAAATCAAGCTAAACTAGTTAAAAATATCCTAGCAATATACAACGACCAAGAGTATACTGGAGAGAGTGACTGGTATCAAACTGCCCACAAATTAGCGGTGCAATTGGCCACAAAGTACAATACAACTACTTTACAGACAAGTGGTGTAATCGCGGCCTTAAGCCCCCTAAAGTCATGGGACGAAAATAAGCGTATCGCAGAGGCTTATCTGAAAAATGGTGAAGCTTACCATACGGGAGCTATGATATCAAAGGCAGACGACATCATAAATTATAACGGGTCAATGACCGAGGAGTTTATTTTAGTTACTTTAAACGGTAACAAGATACAGAACTTTTTCCTTAACATAGCTTTTCCTAAAGTTTCATTAGGTGTTACGATCGATAGGCACGCAGTTTCTGCAGCAGTTGGAGAAGCACTGCCAGACTCTATGCTGAGGTCAATAACGGACAAACAATATGAATTTTTTGCAGATGCTTATAAAAAAGCAGCTATTAAAGTAGGTATATTACCGCATGAAATGCAAGCGGTAGTTTGGGTTAAGTGGCGCAAACTAAAAGAAGCTAAAAAATATGCGGAGGTTCCGTTCTAAATTAACTAAAATATGACTGTATTATATAGAGAGAACGGTTTAATCAAAACTAGCTATAGGGATTGCACCACTAAAATAGAGAGGATTAAATTTCAGTCAGATATAATTAAAGCTGGTAGGGTAATTTTAAGTATTAAAAATTAATAATTGGTTTGTATTCTAAGGAGGGTGTGGTTTCCCTCCTTTTTTTATCTACAAAACTTTAACATTTCTTTAACACTAATATCCAATATGTTTTTGTATCTTTACTATAATAAATTTTAACCTTAAGACATTAAAAATGGAAACAAAACCAAGAGCCTACAGAAATTCAAACGCAAGTGAAAGAGTTAACATAAACAGCGTATCTAAGCCTATAAGAGTTATCGATGGCAAGATAGTTGAATTAAAAGTATTTAAACCTGAATGCTACTTTAAAGACCCTATAACAGGGCAAGAAGGTTGGAGTATAGAATTTCCTAAAGTTCTAGCCTTGACTAAAAAAGAAGCTAAAGATATTATAAAAAAAATGCCTAATTTTGATTGCTTTATCGAACTAGGATGGTAAAGTATTAACTGCTCCTTCCTTAACTGGGAGGAGCTTAAACCGTTTGTTATGACATATGGAATTACTTTGGACAATAGGGGCATTAAATTTAATAGTATCAATTATCTATCTTTGGGAGCAATCCAAGGACAATAAATAAACTAGATTATGGAATGGTACGAATTTTTAGAGGATGCATTTGATAATGAATGCGGACATTGTGGGATGCCACATACAGGAACAGGAGCATATTGCAATGATGCCTGTAAAACATATGACAACGAGTAAATAAACTAGATTATGAGTACAAATAATTTTAAAGATTGCGATTGCAATTCTACAACTTATTATTGTGAAACGTGTGATATGTCAACAACTACTTGTGATTGTAAGCCTTGGGGGACGTGTTGCTGTAGTTAAATTAATTAAGATATGAAAAAAATAACTGTAAATTGTGGCGACTGGCATTTAGGCTGGGGCTTAGGTGGTAAGAATAAATTAGGTAAATTATCAACGGAAAACCTAGAGACCTTTACATGGGATGGCTACAGTCAGGGCAGACATGGCAACAAAGAAAACTTAGGAGCGCAGTTTGTCTTCACATTAGATGGCGAACGTATTGTTGAGGTGTCGCGCAAGGGCAGCATACCATTACTAAGCGAAATTTATAAGGCAGTAGAGTGTCTTAAAGCTTTGGCTATAGAGGTCGAGCAGCAGGCAGATAAGGCTAAAGCTAGGAGGGAGCGTGTGGCAAAGGAACAAGAAGCTTTAAATACAGTGGAACAAACTAAACTATTTTAATTAAATTATGAATATGGATATAGTAGAACTGGTAGTAAATACAGTGGAACAAGAACAGGTGTTTAGAAACAGTCATAAACAATTTAAGTCCTACCCACCAAGGGACCAAGTAAGGCTTAACATATTGGTTATGTTAATACAATGTAATTAGATTCTGCCCATTAGTTTGTGGGTAAAATTCGGCAAAGAACTTAATAGCTTATTAATTTAATTAAAATACAAATGGAAGACCAAGAGGATAGTTTACTAGAACACGCAATCATAAACCAGTTAGAAGCAGATTTTAATGCGCTAGACTATGATGCTATGAGCGAAATGCTAAAGAATTTAATCTACCTAGAACCTGCAAGGAGAGTACTAGTAGAATACCTAGGGGATAGCGCTAGGGAAAATTGGATGGAGGGGAGGACAAGTACCCGATACTAAAGTATCTAAATTAGTATAATGTAGCAAGCGTGGAACATTAATTTTAACAGTCCCTTAACATAAAGTTAGGGGATTTTTTTGTATCTTTACTGTATGGATAATTAGCCTTTAAAACAGACAGAGTAAGTAAGATAGCCTTGGGTGTGGGGGTTTCCCCGAAAGAGTAGACTCCGTTGCACCCTAGAATGAATTGTTAATGTTATGTTAATTGTTCCACGTGGAACATATCATAGGCTAGGCGTGGAACATAGACAGCGTGGAACATGGTGTAATTACATTATTCGCAATTTTAAAAGTCTTTCCCCGAGAGTTAATTATTATATTCGCAATAAATTAATTACTTTACTAAACATCTTTCAATAACAAATTGTTCCACGTGGAACAATCCGTGGTATATTATAGGGCAGCGAAGAAACTTTAACGTTTCTTTAACGGTATTATTGGATTAAAAGTATTATCTTTGGGGTAGGAAAGGCGGGGTTAGACCTAACAGCTTATTATTTAGGGGGAGCATAGACACGTATACAGCAGACAATTGTTCCACGTGGAACATTCCCGTAGGTAGCCATGGTTATTGCGGTGGGGTTTAACCTAATTGCATGGGCGCATGGGGGCAAAAGTATTGGTAGTTGGGGATTTCCGTTGGTGTTTCCTATTTTGAGGGGTATTCCCCAAACCCAATTTTTAAGGGTAAATGGGGTACTCAAACAATATTATTCAGACAAGCCTATTATAATTTACTTAAATTACATAAAATGATGACATTTCCATATAGTGAAAATAACAGCAATAAAATGACATTGACTTTCAGTAATGATAAACACGACTTCTATTGTGAAGACCCTAATTTCCGTTATAAAGGTTACCATGGCGTATATAGGGGTAGGCTTTACAATATAGTACCCAAGGGAGCCCCCAAGCCTAATACTGGTTATTATCAACCTAGAGCTATTATGGAGCTTAAAGGTTATGGTTCTCTTACTGTTAGGGATTGCTTTGATAATTTCTTTTTACAATGTAGTTAGTTTACCTAAGGTATAAGCTAGTAGGCTTGTTGCGGCACTTTAACAAAACATTAACTTTCCTTTAACACAACCCTACGGTTAAATAACTTATCTTTGAGTAACAAATAACTAGATTATGAAAGATTACAGCAAACAAATTACTTACAAAAGCCTTAATAATATTGTTGCTTATACAGTTAATAATGGGTATACCTTTGAAGTTGTTGAAGGTGTTTTGAATGATGTTTATGTTATAGATACTAATAAAGAGTTTACAGTTGGTAGGGTTAAGCCGAGGGATTTTATTATCCTTTACCCAAAATTTGCTAGTTCATGGTCAAATACTTTTCATATACTTATGACTAATGATAAGAATAAAGTGAAAGAGTTTTATGCTTTATCTAACCCTAATTTAAGTAAATTACAATAGGAGGAATTATTTTAAAACTTTAACATTTCCTTAACACAATTATCTAAAAAGAAGTTGTATCTTTACAGAGTAGAAACTTAATAATAATTTAAAGACAAGAGTCATGAAAAGAAACACATTTGTATTACTAGCGACAGCACAGGACTATAGGGAGTATATGTCAAAAGTAACTAGATTAAAGGGTTCATTGAACAGAAGTTTAGATGATACCAATATAATTAGAATGTTAGAAAGCGTAAGGTGTATAGGGGTAAGTAGGGCAGTAGTAGTTCTTAAGACCGACTATTTTGGAGTAAAAGATGGTCTATATCTATTGGATGGGCAACATTTAACGGCTGCTATAAACCAAATGACCGATAAGGAGTTGTATGCAAACAACACAAATTTTTGTGTAATAGAGGTCTCTTTGGATAATTTAAAGGAGATGTCAGACCATATTATAAAAATGAATACTACGGCTAAAAACTGGGGTCTTGAAAACTTTTTGAACCACTTTGTAGAGTTGGGAGTTGAAGCTTACACCATCTTACACGAAATATACCATGACACTAAAAAAGACTTGAACGGACTTGTAGATGCTTATGTAGGAAGTTCTAGTAGGGTAGGTTTTAAGGCGGGAGATTTTAAGATTCTTAAAGAACAAGGGGATGAGACTTTGGACTTTTACGCTAGAGCTTTACAGGCAGGTATGGTAGGGACTATCGCAAGCTTTAAGGGTACTGTTAGGTTCTGCAACAAATTTAAGAATTTCAACAAGGGGAAGATGTTGGTAGCTATAAAAAGGAATGTGGATTACTATTTTGTTAAAGGTAAAGGCTTTGATAGAAAGTATTTTCAAACAAACCTAGAAAAAGATGCAACTTTTCTAAAAGAAAATAAAAAATAATTTAACATTCCCTTAACACAAAGTTAGGGGAATTTTTTGTATCTTTACAGAGTACTAAAACAACATACACATGGAAACAGTTAGCAAAGCAGTATTGAAATTACACGTAAGCGAAGGAGACAGCCCAAGGGAATGGGATAATCTAAGTATAATAGCTACCAAGAATTTTGTTGGGGATGAAAGTATTTCCGACCCTATCGACTGGTTGGCTAAGAAAATAGGCTTGACCGAGGATGGCGTTATGCGCATAGCCAATAAGTTAGGAGTTAACTATTACACCGATGAAGTACGGGCAGAATTAGAGGAGCGTTTCTTCAACAAATTTGTGGGCAAGCCTTTGTACAAGTACGAGCATGGCAACATAGCTTTGTCGACTACACCTTTCGGTTGCAGATGGGATAGCGGACAGGTTGGCTACATATACACCACCAAGGAGAAGGCTAGGGAGAATTTTGGCATCAAGAGGATAACCAAGGACGTTAGGACTAGCGTAATGGCAATACTAGAGGGAGAATTAGAAACCTTTGAGACCTATGTAAGGGGAGAAGTCTATGGGTATACTGTAGAAGATGAAGATGGCGAGGTATTGGATTCTTGTGGCGGATTCTACGGTACGAATTGGGATAGCAACGGCATCCTTGACCATGTTGGATATGTTGAGCATGGCTTAGCCAGTACTAGGGCAGAAATACTAGAGATTTTGGAAGAGACAGATATAGACTACTAATTTAATTAAATTATGAAACAGAAAGAGGATTTTAGATTTGAAGGGGAAGGCAAAAGAATTATGGTTGTTGATGAAAGACCCCTTGTAGTATTTAATGACGGTACGCAGTATCAAAATATGCCCGTCTTGGAAATCGCAGAAATGGTCTTTAGGGATTACGGTACTAAAGCCTGTAAAAAGTTTATGAGTTGGTACGAGTTGAAGTTAAAAACTTGGGAGTGGTCTTGTTCCACTAACACAATATGGACTAGCTTTGACCATGGGGAAGTGCAGGCAGAAACTAAAGCCGAAGCTTTAGGATTAGCTATAAAGCAGTTAAGGTATGATATTAAGAAAGTCAATCAGGTTTTAAATTCTGCGGACGTAACGTCAGGTTTTGAAATTGAGTTCGACTTTCACAACATAGAAATTAAGGAAAAAGTTTAACACTTCATTAACACAGGTACTCTAAAAAAAGTCGTACCTTTATAGGGAACAAAAACAGCAATAAATTATGACAAAGTACCTTTTAATAGAGACATGGAACGGAGAGGGTTATTCCGATAGCACAGCTAGGATAGTTGAGACTTCCCTTCCCAATAACTACGCTAAGTCAGTAGCACAGAAATGTGCAGGGGAGGACAACGATGTTTTCTCGTCAAGCTATAAGCAGATGGTCGCTTGGACATATGATATTGGTGGCGAAGATTCGGGAGCAGTAGTTATATTCCCAGTACCTACGAATTGGGTAGGGGTAGTACTTAAGCCTATGATTAATCACTTTGAGGTAATCGATACAGAGGAACACCTTAACGTTTACATAGACCATATTACAACACAATCCGAGGAGTACAAGGATGACCAAGAACTTTTTGGCACGATACATCATGCCGTAATGGATGAGGATATTATCGTATTCATCAAGGAGGATTTGGAAAAAGTAGCTGAAAAATTTAAGGATGAGGAATATGAGTACGACCATGAAGGAGATGGGGTGGAATACGAAGTTTGGAAAAGCAAAGTTACAGGGCAACAAATTAAAGTGCCAATTGAAATTATAAGAGATTGGGATAACATAGAAACCATTGAACAACTAAATTAGATAAATTATGTACCTATTAAAATTAGACGGAAACAGCACACCCTTCGCTACAGTTAGCGATGGAAAAGAATTGAATGACCGCATAACCTTGGCTATCAAAGAGGAAATTTCAGCAGAGGATGGTATGTGCGTTACAGCTTACCTTTACACAAGTAAATATGAGTACGAACAGGATGTTGAACTTTTAAAAGAATGGGAATAATGAAAGTAAAGTATACAGTAGAGTTTGAGGTAGAATTATGAGCATAATCTTAGGAATGAAAAAATCTTCCATCAAAAATCACTTTCATATTTTAACTAAATTAGAGGGGGTGAAATTTGAGAGCGTACAGGTTTTTACCAAGGAAGAAATCCAAGAAAAGTTTAACGTTTCGTTAACAGTATAAGCCGAGTTAATGTTGTACCTTTGAAGTAAGCAAAACAATAAGACATGAAAAATTCAGAGAGAAATTTAGCGATAATAGAGAACTTTATTCTGCACCTTACACATTGCAGCGATGAGAAAGAACCTACCTTTACCGAGCCACAAACCTACACACCCGAGGAATTATACAGGGTAGCCTTTGATTACATTGAGGAAGACCATGTGGACGGTAAGGAAAACCCCGAGGATGACAAATTAGACCTATGGGCAGAGAATATAAGCTTTGAGGAAGATAGAGAGTATCAAGGTTACTCTAGGATAAAGTTGGAAATCAAGGGGCAGAGATTTGAGAGCCTAGCGGTACACAAGACTGCTGATTTAACTAAATTAGGATTTAAAGAATAGAAACAAGTGGTGGGGGTTCACAAAGAGGAAAGAGCCTTAAATTAATTCCTGCATTCGCAAATAGCTAAACTAAAATAGCAACGGGAACATATAGAAAAGTAGGTTCTGTATATGGGCGAGATAATTCAAATACCATCACTTTAATTTAACTTTTTATTAACACAGAGCTCCGAATAATAGTTGTATTTTTACCATATGAAAACAATACTAATTTAAAACTTAACACATGACAAACAGAGACTTTTTTTACGAGGTTTTAAAACCAAAGATGGTAGAGATGGCTATCAACGACCAATTTCCATTAGACCTAACCCAGTTATATTTTGAGGATTTGGTTCCTGAGGACTTTGACGATGATAGGATAAAGGCAATAGAAAATCTAGGACATTACATTTGTGATGACGATGAGAGATATGCATCTACAGAAGCAGCTTATGACCTTCTATTAGCCCAAGCCGAGATTGATGAGAATGTAATGGCTGATGACGTAGTGCTTATGTGGGAGAAAGTGGAAGGGTCAATGACAGTAGGAGAACTTTTAGATTCAATATAATGACACAAGACCAAGAATTACTAGCCGAAGCGTTATATGCGCTCAACAACATACCCAACCAAAGGGCTGTTTGCAAGGATGGGGGAAGCTCCTACGACCTAGCAAAGAAGATAGAAAAAAGAGTAAGTGCTATGGTAAGGGAGAAGCGATACCTAGACAATCCTGATAAAGTAATCTACGAAGCGGATAGTGGGGAAAAGTATACGTACAGAGACTTCCTAACCTTGGCTAAGAACAACGGAGCGTACGCAATCAGCTTAATAGATAGGGTTGAGTGGCAGCACGTAGAGACTTTGGTAGAGGATGACTTAATGAACGATGAAATCATAGAGGACGAAGGAACTTATAAATTTTTACA
>Ga0070747_1001505_pt1 | contig 11361 bp, 18 predicted proteins | sample VirMetDEL_Mar_31_FD_77321 | JGI IMG/M metagenome (GOLD analysis project Ga0070747, IMG submission 77321) | Aqueous microbial communities from the Delaware River and Bay under freshwater to marine salinity gradient to study organic matter... | ecosystem: Environmental > Aquatic > Marine > Coastal...
ACACCTAACCCCATTCGGCGCGTGTCCTTGGCTTGCTTCTCTTGCTGGGGCAGCGGGTAAGTTGCTTTGTCCACAACATTGTCCATTGCTCGAACAACATGCGGAATATCGTTCTTAAGCATTAGCATGTTAAAGGAGTAGTTACCGTCAGGCGTCATTTGAACGTATTGAGCAAGATTGAAAGACCCAAGTAAACACGCCCCATAGGGCGGCAAAGGCTGTTCCCCACAAGGGTTGGTCGCAGCTATATGCTCACAATAATGCAGGTTGTTTTTGCGGTTAATACGGTCAATAAATAGGATACCCGGCTCAGCCCAATCCCATGTGCTGCGTAGGATATCATCCCACAAGGCTCGGGCATTAATCGTGCTGTAGACTGTACCCTCAAACACCAGATCGAAGTCAGTGTCGGCTTTAACCGCCGCCATAAACTTATCAGTGACGCCCACAGACATGTTAAACTGTGTGAGCTCTGTATCGTTGTTTTTTGCGCGGATGAATTTTTCAATATCGGGGTGATCCACCCGCATAACGGCCATTTGAGCGCCACGTCTGTGTCCTGCACTGGCGATAGTTTTACAGGTCGCATCGAAGATACCCATAAAGCTCAGTGGGCCAGATGACTTGCTATCCAAACTCTTGATATGGGCCCCATATGGCCTGATCGTGCTAAAGTCATAGCCAATGCCTCCACCCAGCTGCATCGTCCGGGCAGCTTCTCCAACCGCGCCAGTTATACCTCCCATGCTGTCTGGGATAGTGCCGCTGACAAAACAATTATATGGCGTCACCGTGCGCGGTGCGCCCATAGCGGACTGCACACGCCCGGCTGGAAGAAATCTCTGGTTATAAAGTATGTTTCTAAAGTTATTAAAATGCGCCTCATCGTCTTTAAGCGCTTCGGCAACCCTTGTCATAGCTTCAGTAAAGGTCTCCCCTTCTGAGCGATATTTCATACTATGTATTTCCTCAGAGATACCCAGCGTAGGCCCGTAATGATTTTTCATGTCTGCTCCCTCAAACTAAATCTGATAGGTCTGGTTTTTTATAATTCGGCCCCTTCAAAACTTTGCCATCTGGACGTTTTAGGGGTTTGTTGTCTGGTCCTAATTTGGACATGTTGCTGACGTGAACTCGTCGGACAGCCTCATCGAGATCCCATCCGTAAGTGGCTGCATATCCATACGTCACGTAGATGAGATCAGCTAATTCCTTAAGCATACCCGCTGGGTGATTCCCCGCGTCACTCTCGTCGGATACTTCGCCAAACTCTTCTCGAATTAAGCCAAAGCGCATATCCTCTAGCTTAATGTTAAAGTACCAATTCTCGTCCAAAGGATGATCCATAGAAGTGGCAAATTCTCGTACCATCTGCAGTGGGGTGCAATCCCAATATTCGTCTGCAGGATCATCAGGCAGGTCTTTTACCTGCTTAAAAGCTTCGATTATTCCTGCCAGCCGATCTGCCGCGCAATCATCAATATCATCTTGAGTTATCATCGTTCTGCCTCTAGTTTTTTGATAAGTCGATCCAAATACCAACGGCACTTTTTTAAATCTTCAAGGCCATTTTTGTACGGCCAGCGCCAAAGGTATTTAAAAGAGTTTTGCCAGCAATATGCCTGATGGCTGGGTATATCAGCGCCTTCCGACATAGCTTCCATAGCCTCGATGCACTCGATATTTGCAGAGTTATAGTGAGGCGGCTTGTCCACCATATTTGCGTGGATAGGGGGAGACGGGTGCCAATCAGCTTCAGCCCACTTAGCCATCAATGGATCCGGGTCTTTTTAAAGGGGACTATCTTGCCTTCGGCAAGCAGATCTAAAAGCTCTTCATCCGGTTCGAAGGCAATCTCTGGCCCATCCTCGTCTTTGGCATCAATTAAAAGACGCTGCAAAAGTCCTTGTCTAATCAGCAGCTCTGGGGCTGCATCCAGCATCATTTGCAGGCCGAGTAGCAGATCCACTTGCATATGGTATTCGACTTCATCCATCTCGTCTTGCTCAAGATTATGCTGGGCAATCACGCTGATCTCGCCCTCTTCCATGTCTATTTGGAAGGCAATCGCTAGCGTATTTTTGGGGAGATCAATCGGACCCATTTCGAGCTCCTTGTTTTAATAAATTGAAAAAGTAGGCTGCATCGACCACCGCTAAAGGTTGCTTGCGGTCTGCCTTCACGATCACCACTGGCTCCATGCCCTTTGGGGCATTGGCGGTGGCCTGATCAACGTAGCTGTACACCGCTATGCTTTTTCGGGCTTTGCATTCTATGGTGATCCCCAGCAACCGTCTGGCAGCTGGAGATAGCAGCACATCCTCGCCATGAGCTCCCATAGGATTGCTTTTACAGTCATCGAGCTCTAGCTCTTTGAACTTGGACAGTATTTTCTTTGCAGTCCATTGCTGCAACTTGCGCCCTTTTGCTTTGGCTGATGAGGTCTTAATCGGCATCAACGTACCACTTGTGCGGCGGGAACTTGGCTTTGGATTCCGCTTGGGGTTTGTACTTCGCGCTGGGCCAGCACGTTCTTTTAAAGCTGCAGAACCCACAGCTTTTGCAGAGGGTTTTCTTTCCCGTTTCTTTGCGCTGGAAGGTCTCTTCTTCGGCTTCAAAGCCCCGCTGAAAGGGCGCACCACTTTCAAGCGACCCCACAGTATGCTTGCGGCGAGCTCTGATGGCTTTACACTGATCAACGGTAGCGGTGACAGGCACCACCATCAGCTCCCCGGAGGATTTATCTACAACTATCCAGCCACCGGGGGGCTTATTCTGGGCATCCGCATAGCCAAATAACTGACCCACATAACCGAAATCGTCTTCTGCAAGCAGGGCATCAAAGCCCTTGGCCCATTTGTTTTTGTAGGCCCAAGGTGCGGAGGATTTAATGTCCAAAACCTTGCCATCGATATCGATGTCACTCGATCCTTTGACTATGGTTTCTGACACCTTCATCGTCACATCATCACCGTCACTGGTGACATCAACTTTGGCTATGGTGAGCAACATACGGGTGATAACTTCGACACAATCACCGATCATCATCCGCATAATATGATTGTAGGGGAACGATTCCCGTTCCGCCCCAGACTTCTCCATTTGGAGCGTACATAAGGGACGGCCCACATTGGACATGCGTACCCTGAATCCTGCTTCTCGTTTTTGCGTGAGCTGTTTTTTAAAGGCTGCGACGAGTTGTTCAGCAGCGGCTTCAAATACTTCGGGGTCTACATCTACAGTCGCTCCATTAGAGAGCGACTGCATTAGACCTTTGGGTTCTAGCTCTAGTTTCTCTAGGGCCAATCCTAAGCGCTGTGCTCGAGCGCGGAGGAGTAGCCATTAAAGCTATCGCTAGGTGCATGATCGACTGCACCAAGAGCTGCGTAATGCTTTTTCTTAATGCTGTCGTTCTCTTGCCTAGCCTGATCGTTAAACACTTTTAAAGTGGCCACGACATCAGAGGTTAACAGGGCAGGAGTATCATAGTCGATACCAAAGCTAGTGGTAAAGGTTATACCAGCTTCAACAGTATGCATATCCAGCCACACATCTCTTAGCTGTCTGCCCGACCCTTTGAGATTTTCTATCACCTTGCCGAGCGCCATGAAGTTCATGCCCTTCATGTGAAACTGCACAGGCTCATTCTCGACGCGCTTTTTATCGCCATTCTGATCAATGCCATCATAGCTTACGATACCTCGCATCACTCTGGTGCAAACAATGTCCTTATAAGGTTTCTTCTCCGCATCGGAAAACCCTTTCCAAATGCTTGCCTCTGGGCGTCCGCAACGTAAACCACCAAGCATATCGATAGGTTCTTGGCCTCGTTTATCCATCAAAATTGATTTGTTAATCATTTTGAAGTCCTCTGTGGACTGCTGTCGCCATTGAGTGTGCTGTAACAATACTCTCATTTTGATATTTTCAGCATACGCTGGGCTGGGCCCATGAACGTAGTACATACCCATACGAGCATGTGGCACTTTCATCATAAGTTTCGGATCGTGCTGTACTTTTAAAAACGGTAATTTAATCACCGCTGCTTCATCTTGGCCCTGCTCAGCAAAGATAGCTGCAGCTTCGGCAAGTTCTTCTGGGGTAGCGAGTGTTGTGAGGTCAGTCATAGATTTTCCTATGTTTGATTAAGAGTATATATCTTACCTTAATAACAACCTTAATTCAAGCTCACTTCCGACATCTCCATCCAGTTTTTTCCAATTTCCATTTCAATATCCAGAGGGATAGGCAACTTGTAGCCAAAGCGTTCCTCAATCTCATTTTCAATATCTCGCATTGCCCAGACAGCGCATTCTTTGACCTGTTCAAGCTCGCCGGGGTAGATATCTATCACGATGGAGTCGTGGACCGTGAGGATTAACTTGGAGCGCAGATTACGCATTTTAAACACCTTCAGAGCCCTCACACAGGCCAATGGAACGATAGTCCCGGTGGCATGGCTTTGGACAGGGAAGTTTACGATCTGGGTGGCCCCAGATACTCGGCCATTTCTAAAGCGCACTGCGTCTGGAAAGCTAAACTCGCGTCCGCATGGGATGCGAACTAAGCCATCCTCTATGACGCCATCCATAAGCTTCTTGTGCCACTTTTTGAGGCCAGAATAGATGTCGAAGTATGATTTAAAGTATTCCTGTACGTGAGGAGCCTCTCCAGCCCCCATGCCACCGTACAGTGGCGCAAACGTGTACGCTTTGGCAGCTTGTCGCATAGATTTAGTAACCTTATCCGCCGCACATTTATTAATAATCATTGCAGTCTGCGAATGAATATCTTTGCCACTGGTAACATCATCTAATATCTGCTTATCCCCAGACAGGATCCCTGCCACACGAAATTCTAGCTGGGAGTAATCGATCTCCCCAAGCAGTCCGCCTTCAAATCGACTAACCACAGCCTTACGCACTGGGAATTTACCGCCCTTGGGCTGGTTCTGGAAATTAGGCCTACTAGAGCTTAGCCGACCAGTAGCAGTGGTGGTCTGATTAAAATTTGCGTGTAAAAGGCCACTTGGCCGGGTGTGGTTGGCAATGCCCTTCACAAACGAATTGAGATAAGTATTAAGAGCGTTTAGCCGGGAGTATTTGGTCAGGAAGTTAATCGCTCGAGTGTTATTCTTACGCTCGGCTTGTACCAGCAATCGCTGAATAGTCATTTTGTCGGCCCGGAACCCGTTAGCCGTAGCATCAGCTGGCCCCTCTGGGATCAGCCCAAGACCCGCCTTTTTGGTGGTCGGTCTGTAGACCGCCCCAGAGCCTTCACACATCTTACACGCTGGCTGGCGCTTGTATGGATCCCCCTTTTTAGTGACTTTGTGCTGCTTGCCTGATCCAGAGCATAGGTCACATCGTTCTGCTATAGTCCTGTACGCCAGCTGCATGTTGCTTTTGACGTGAAAGACCCACTCGCTGTCAGACATCCGGGGAGGATATGTAGGACGGCCATCTGGGCCTAGCCCAATATTAAACGCCTTAATGAACGCTTTCTTATTATGGTCACTTTTAAACTCGTACCCATAGATCAGGCGGGTCATATCCTGCCCCGAGGAGAGATTAGTGACTGTGTCCCCCATCACCTCGATGGTCTCTTTTTCCAGCTCTGTTTGAATGGCTGTGTGCTCAGTTTCGAACTGCACCCGGACCTCATCCAAAACATCCATGTCGATAGCAATGCCGTTGCGCTCGATTTCACACAGAAACCATGTCATTTCGTTCATTAACTTAAATGTGGGTAGCAGCCCTATGTTTTCCTCCAGCTTCAGATCTTCGATCTGAGCTAAGTAAATCTCTGCACAGCTCACCACATCAGCTTCAGCATATTCAAGCACTGTATCGAGCGGCATTTTCTCAAACCCTACACCGCTGGCGAACAGCTCATCTACTAGGTCAGATTTCTTGCGTGTAACGTCTCGCCGCTCAGCTGTAGCCTTCAAGCTTAGTGGCCGTCTGATGCCCCGCGAGAATATGTACTCGCCAATCATTGTACACCAAATCTCGTTTGGCAGCACAAACTCCATTTCCAGCAACCAAGTGACATCAAACTTGTCGTTGTGAGCACAAAGCAGATCCGCCCGACCAAGATCTCTCTGTAAGGGTTCCCGACTATCAGGCTGGGGTTTTTCGTCATGGAACCAAACAGAGTGCTGTAGTGGACCCAACGTCTTGCCGTCTTCGATCATTAACCATGAGCCACTGACACAGGCGTTGTCAGAATGCATGGCCGATGGATCAAGTATCTCGCCTAATGGAGACACAGTAGTTTCTAAATCGAGGACACATACAATCATGCCTCATACCTCGCAATGTCAGCATCAAGGCTACAGACAACTTGCCCATGCCACCCGGTCAGCTTGTTTTTTGACACAGTGAGTGTCCGCATAGGATCGAGCGGAGTGCCAGATTTAGAGATACCAATGATGAAGTCGGCTTCAGCGGCCTTACCGATCTTGGAACCTTCCATGTGGGTGTAGTCGAGATAGCTTACATTTGTCGCGGAGTTCGATGCTTGCGAGACGCCTATTAAAGCACAATCGTAGCGCTTTGCTGTCTCTCGAAGACGCCTATAAAGCTCTCGTAATCTCTCATGCGTGGCAGCGAAGTTACCAGAGATTTGGACCTTGTCTGCCTGATCCACCCAGACCACGGCAGGTTTTTCTTTTTTAATGTAGCGCTCGATCATTGTAAGATCCCAATCTTGCGCTCCTCGGGCCTCAAAAAGACCTTTAGTGTGGGCATGAAACGCTGCGTCTGCAGCTGGCACATCCAGAAGCACGGTAGCTTCATTTATGCCTAGAGCACTTTGATACGCTCGCTGCCATGTACGTTTAATGGCTTCTTCATTTCCGAGAACCAGTACCTTATGGCCATTATCCACAAACCCATTGGGGCCTACTGAGAGCGACACAACGAAAGAAGTCTTACCCGCTTCGGGCACAGCAAATACAACACCAAATTCCTGTCTTCCTACGCCCGGTAAATGCTTTGCGAGGGTATTGATATTGAAGGGAATGACTGCCCCGTTAATTTTCTCAGCGAAAACATCCCACGCTCTTGAAGATTCTTTCGGACCAAACTCGTCCTCGTAATATCCCTCAAGGCCAATTTCGGCCAGATCCAAAACCTCAGACAATGCGCTGGAATTGCCTTGCGCTATCTCAAGCCCTTTGTTTGCAATCTGCTTACCCAAATCCCGCATGTGCAACAGCTTGATAGTATCCGCTACCATTGTTGGATTTAGCTCATCAGCGTAGCTGATTGAGCGGATCAAGTTCTCAGCTTCTTCGGTAAAAGCCCGGGTGGCAACTGGGTGCTGCACTTTCCACAGCATGATCAGTTCAGCTGTGGTGATGTCCGTTTCGTATTTCTCATGGGCTTTTTTTAGTATGCGATAAAGTGTTTTCAGTTCATCTCCGAAAAGAGATTCGTTGAGCTTACTTGCGTTCTCCATGTAAAATTCATGGTTACACAAGCTCCTTATAATTGATAAATCCAAGCTTTGACCCCTACAGTGTGAGCTACTAAGGTAGCTTTCTTAACACAGTGAGGCCGAATCAAAAAGCCCCAGCTGCGTGGCGAGGGCTTTTTATTTTAGTTGTTAGATTATTTAGGAGGTGCGGATCTTTAGCTTTCGCAAGTCAGGACGTTGATCCCCGCGCCTTTCTTTGATGTCGCATTGGAAGTAGGTAACTCTGTTGTTACCTCTCACAAGCTCTTCCATTGCAGTCTGTAGACGCTTTTGTTCTTCGGCGGCGTCCATGAATCCGTTTGGCAGATCGTAGTCTACCAAGATTAATCCTCGGGCTTTGATGTTAGTCTCCAGTATTGTATGTGCATATAATGCATTTAATTTAGCTACTTAAAGTAGCCAGAAAGGTATTACAAATTTATTATTAAAGTATAACCGGAGGGCTTTGCTCAATCGGTACGTTGATTATGCCATTCTCAACACGCCGACATAAGCTTGCATCTATATTGATCTTTTCTTTCATCCTAATACATTTATTGACCCAGTTTTCGCTGGGGTTTTGGTGCGAACTTTGAAAAGTTTTTATGGTTGTTTTGGTAGGCATATCGGCCCCCTTTCTAAAAATTACTCTCTAAACTGCAGGTAATTTTTAGTATGGTGGGCCGCACTCTGGGTTAACCCTAGTGTTGCCGCCTGCACCATCTGCTGGTGTTTTGTCCGTAGCGGAGGCCACCATTTTTTGTATTTTCTTATTGGCGGTGGATCCTGATCGCTTACCACACAACGTATAAACTACGTTTCGTTTCTCCAAAGGGAAAAGGGAAGTTCCCACGCAACCCGATATTGCTTTTATATCGTTGGGCCCTTGCATATTTTGTCACCCCCAAACTCTCGTCTGTGTCGTTGCGAGAGCCGATTAATTACACAGCCAACGCTGCCTTGATCTGTTCTTCATTTAAATACTTCAGATCTTCCGATAAATAACGCACTCTAGTCTTCACTCTTGCTTCTAGCTGGCTTGCCAAATCAACACTCTTTCTTGATGCGTCCCGATCTAGTGCCACTACAACTTCCTTGTATTGCGCTAACTGATGTACTGTTACCGGTGCTAAACTAGTTCCAAGTAAAGCGCAACCAGAACAAAATGGCAACCTACTTACCGAACAGGCAGAAGCTATGTCCTCTACAACCACAGCGATACTGCCCTTACCAACAATGGAGGGCTTGTCCATAATGCCGTATTCTAGCCACTTCGGCTTGTCAGGGCCCAAGGCCCTGCCTACAGCAGAGAACTTATCATTGGGTAAGGAGAATAAAACCCGGTCAACTGCCGGGGCATATCGGATATGTACTAACCCACTTTCATGGGCCTCATAGCAATGGTTGTCTTTTAAATATTGGATCACTGCCGGGTGGTTACCCGGCGCTGATAATACCTTTGGTAAATCTCTGCTTTTTTGTCCTATCGAAGTCATCTTATCTCCCCCGAGCTTAGCTTTAATGGCATGTGTTGAATAACCTACAGACTTGATACCTCTGACGCCACAGCTGGCTCTGAAGCAGCCCCAGAGGCGCTTACCGTCAGTCCTAGTAATAGAGAAGGTCTTGCTGCCCCCGCAAAAGGGGCAGTCAATGCGTTTTGTTTCGTTCTCTCGGAGCTCTATTGGCTCTAAAAGGCTAAGTTGATCACGGTAACTATACATGACGTTATTTTACCTCTATTCCTACCTCTACAATGGTAATAGTACAATAACATGCCCTATTTTAGAAGATAAGTAATTGATGACAAACGATAAATCATTTACCTGAAGGTCGTAGGTTCAAATCCTACTCCCGCAACCAAGTGTTTAATATCAATGGGTTACGACCCGGTACATGAGAATAAGCTGCCATCTCATGTACCAGTACATTGTACATTTCTGTACATGGATACTACTTTAGGTGAGTTTTTAGCTAAAAGCATAATGTTACCTTAAGGCTGCTTTGATTCGTTATCCTCAAAAACTAGCCCCGTTGTATGCTCGTATAATATACCCGCTACGATTTCGGTGGCGTCTGCACTTGATGTAACGTCAAACGATTCAAAGAAATCTACATTTAATGCAAAGGTCGCTGCAGCTATCATATCAACATTATTTTGGCTGGTTTTACGTGCTTCCTTTAGGGCTGCAATGATGGTTTCTTTATTAGTCATCAGCTTGCTCCAGTTCAATCAAAGCCTTGAGGTCTTCCGTTTTCCACGAAAACCCCTTTGCTTTCCACCCGTCATACGGTTCGCAGACATTTGCGTCCAAGTAGTATGATTCAACCTCATCTGAGCTGTCATAGTCGTGGCAATCATCCTTAATGAATAGCCAGTTTTGTCCAGCTTTCTCCACAACGCAAAACGTCAGCTTTACGTCATCATCTAATGGGTAGCCACGATTACCGAACCATTCGCGTACATCCTGTTCAGTCATCAGCTTGCTCCCATGAACTGCTTCTATAATCAGTTAGCAAGCACCACTCTGGCTCCGGGTTCTCTACCATATCCCACAGCCTATGCACTTCATAACCCGCTGCAGTTAGTATCTTCTCCCCCACTATGGCAGTGAGATCATTTGGCCCCATCCAATACAGTATAAAACCATCCTCAGACGTGGGTAGAGGTTTATCAGAACAGGTTTCAAAACGATGCTCCTGCTGAGTGTGGAACGAGGCCATGCTGGCATGGCTCATGTTGTCAAAATCAACCAGACTAAACTCTAGTGTAAATTTATCAGTCATCAGCTTGCTCCCTCAACGATAGAAGCCACTTCAGCCGTAAAATCAGGGTTGATTTCCCAATCTGCAGGACCACCGATATACAGCGGGGCTTTGATAACGTGCGGCACATTGTAGTTACCAATGTCCCCTGTAAAAAATGTCGTTGGTTTAGTAGACGTTTTATAGCTGTCTTTGTCGATCCGACCAACGTAGGTCTCGCCGAGAGACACCAGCTTGTTTGTGTATACCGTTAAGCGTTTCATTAAATGTTACTCCTTTTCCCTCTTTTATCCGTTTCATCGCACACACGCCACATGTGTATGTACCGTCAGGTTCACGTATCACAGCTGCAGCTGGGCATGTACCGCACTTGATCGTCATACCCCGGTTCCCATCCACAGTTTCACTTCCGCTAGCGCTTTGGTCAATTCAATATCAAGCGCCTTTGCTTTTTTCTCCCAATGAGCCTCGCTGGCTTTAAGGCACTCTATATCTTCGTGCAGCTTATCGATCTCAAGCTGATAGAATTTATCCCTATGCGCCATTTGCTCGTTTCCTTTGCTCCATCACATCAAAGCGCAGTGAGAGGCAGCGTAGCTGCTCTCCCATGCCTTCCTGTACAGACCCAGTGAATAGCGGCTTGCGAGCCCCTACAGGGGCCTCTCCAGCAATCAGTGCAAAGGTCGCCCCGCCTCGATGCGGATCCTCAGATAGCTCAAAGGTCACATGGCCCACAGACCACTGTTCACGATTGATTGCCCTGCTTTTGCGCTGCTTGCTCATGCTGCTAATGCTTCCTTTCCAACTTGTGTAATTGCGTACCCATCAGAAGGTTTCTCACCCACCTTTGTGGTCAGAGATTTGCCTGTCATTGCCGACAACATCGATGAGGATGCCCGGAGGTCGCAGTGGAGATCTTCAGACAGCTGCCTAGCTGTGCGAGGGCCTTCATTTAATAGCTCCAATATATTCCTAGCAAAGTTACCGATAGGAGCTGCTGAGCCTTGCGCTGTATCACATGGCAGAGGCCCTCTCAGGGGCTTGCCATCAATGCCTCTGGTCTTGTGCTGTAGCCTCTCGAAGGCCAACATATCTAGTGACAACTGCTCGTCACGTTTTGCAATTAAACCTGCC
>Ga0070747_1001506_pt1 | contig 11359 bp, 14 predicted proteins | sample VirMetDEL_Mar_31_FD_77321 | JGI IMG/M metagenome (GOLD analysis project Ga0070747, IMG submission 77321) | Aqueous microbial communities from the Delaware River and Bay under freshwater to marine salinity gradient to study organic matter... | ecosystem: Environmental > Aquatic > Marine > Coastal...
ATCAGATTCTACAACCTCTTTTTCAACAGGAACTTCATCTTTTACTTCCTCTTTTTCAATAACAACATCTTCAGCCTCTTCAACAACTGGTTCTACAACCTCTTGTTGTACTGGAGTTTCTCCCTCTCCTAATTCTTCAATAGGCTCCATTCCGGCCTTCATTTTAAAATCGTCTGCTCCCATTTTTTTTAAATTTAGTTTAATATAATTTCAGTATTACAAAGAAATAAAATATATTTGTATTACTATTCAGTAATTCCCAAATACATAGATGGCTAAAATTAATTGTAAAAGAATATTATCATTAAGACTCAATAAGTTAGACTCTAAAGGTCAACTAATGTTAACCAATGGATTAGCTAAAGAAGTTGGTCTATGTTTTGAATCCGTAAGAAGAATGGAAACTGACCCTGAATACAATCCAGGAGTCTTAACAATGAACGAGGTCGCTGAATACTTTAATGTATCCATTGACTCCCTAATCATTAAATAGTAATACTAGCAGCTCTGTCTGCAGCAGCTCCTGGATGCTGTAACACTTTTGGAGAGTCTATAATTGAATTGTCACTACCATCATCTTGTTGTTCAATAAGCTTTCCTTTCCAATACCCTTCTTGATTAATAAGCTTAAGCTTGTTGGCAGTCATTCTATCGTCAAGCTTCATCTTTAGGCTATACTCTTTTTCAAGTTTCTGTTCATCGTTAATCCTAGCCGATTCATCCTTTATTTTCTGAGCTTCTGCAGAAGCAATAGTTGCAGCTCTCTCTCTCTCTCCTGTTATCTGTTCTCTTGACTGAAACTCCACCATCTTCTCTTCAGCATAAATCTTCCTTTTATAGATTAATAGTCTTTCAGCTTTCTTTACATTCATTAATCTTTTTATCTCAATAACATCTTCTGGTCTTATATCTCCAGAATTTAATGATATTGTCAACATATCAAGAAGGGTTTGAACTTGCTCGTCAGTAGGTAGAGCCTCTATCATTATGCCAAGCTCTGCCATGGTAATGTCTTTAGCAAACTCAACGCTCTTAGCACCTTGCTCTCCTACGATATTATCGTACTCACTAATACCGTTACCGTACTCAACCTTATATTGTATCATTCTAGCTATAACCCCTCCTATTGGAGCTAAAACACCATCAAGATAACCTTGGTAAAGCTCTCTAGTAGTATTGTTACTGGCTAATAATCTCATTTTTTCTATACCAACCAAAGCATTCTTATCAGGAGAACTACCGTCCCTAGCATCATTTATGCCTGTGTTTTCTCTAATCTGATTTACCTCGGACATTATAGATTGATCTAATGCCATCAAGTTTTCGGCAAAAGGATTATTTATCTCCTGAACAGGCAATCCATTTGCAGGATCTCCATTAACATCTGTTCTTGAGAAGAACAAAATACCTTTCTGCTTATAAAGCTTTATGATCTTCATTGGATCAGTCTCATTCAGTGCTGCCATTACATCAGTAATACCTGTAACATCTACCGCTACACCAGAAGGATTCATCTCAGCGATTAAATGCCTCTTCTTTAGTATCAAAATCTGAATAGTATCCAAGTTAGGTTTCATAACCTCAACAATAGACTTACTTGTACCTCCCTTAATGTTTGGCTGGAAGATTACATATCTATGAAGTAATTTTGGAGTAAGTGAATTATTGCTATAAGGTCTTAGTATATTTTTACTTTTACCATACCCAACCATTATATCCGAAGATACGACCCAGAAACCTTCATAAGACATTTCCATCTCAGTATCAACAATCTCTTTGTAAGACGATCTTTTATCCTTTGGAATTTCAAACCCATGAGGCATCTTCTTTAAGTGCTTCCCACCATGCCTGTCTTGTTTCTCTGCATAAGTAAGTCTATCAATAGAGTAGAATATAAAATCTAAAACTTCAATTCTATAATCATCAAAAGAATATTCTGACCTAGAACCTGTATCATTAATATTATATGACTCTCCAGCTCTCCAGTCACTATTTCCATGCTTAGATGCATTATCTTTAGCTATAGTCCACCATTGCTTATCAGTGATCTTATTATCAATATCTTTCCTTCTTAAATCCCTAATAGACATAAACTTTCTCTCAGCCTCATACTCACAATCTTCATAATCTGGCTCTTCAGTATAAGAAGTGTATAAATCTAATGGAGCATCTACATATCTAAGATTAATCCTATTGTTCTTATCAAAGTTCAATCTTACAGCTCCGATATTGTTTTCAACAAAATCCCTAATAACTCTCTTTTTTACTTTTTTATTCCAACTATTATTCTCTAGCTCGAAATCAACTATAGTTTCCATTCCTATCTCGATAGCTTGCTTATAGCTCATATCCATATAGATATCAACCTCTTCCTTGTTTGACATTTCAACATCACCCTTAGACTCTATCACAATTCCTGTAGCAGCTTCCATCTCAGCTACATCTCTCTGTCTAACTATCTTCCCATAATAATCATCTCTTTGTTTCTTAGCTTTCTGCTTTGAATACTTATCTAAAGCGTTAAATTGAATTTTATGATCTTGATTTATCATATCTCCAATAACAGTATCTGCAAACTTCTTTCCAGGATGCTGAATACTCCAATCAATAGTCATATAACTTGTGTCTCCTGAATTATCTAACTCAGCATCAAGTAATGGTTTATATTTATTTACATCATTTCTATTACTCGCATAATCTCTATTCTCTTGCGCTATAACTCGTCTATCTGATGATATATCTTTAGATATACCTCTATAGTAAATAAACTTGGCTATTTGAGTTCCGTATTTTATTTTCGATTTTTCTTTAGGATCTAAAGATTCAATAGGAAATGGATTGTTTTTTATTTTATCCTTTAGCTTAGAGTCTGTCATTTTAATAGAATTATTTCAACAAAGATAGTTAATTTTATTATCTTAATTTGTGCCGTTTGAAGAATGAATCTAATTTCATTGATACATCATTCTCTTTAGGTTCATCTTTACTTTTTCTTACAGGTGTTACACCAAGTAGTGCTATCATAGATGATACTGTCTCATCAGATACTGTCCAATTATTTGCATCAAAGTCTATCCAATCTTTAAGCATAGATTCAAAAGGACAATGACCATGTAGATTATCCATAATTTCATCATCAGTCCATCCAAATTCTGATTTCTGTATTTCAGGACTTATATCACCAATAAATTTATAAATATAAGACACTAGACCATTTATAGCTTGTTGCCTAACCATATTACCAGCCATAGACACACCTTCCACCCTCTTCTTGCTGCTTGATTTAGTATAATCGCTTTGCTTTGTTGTAAATATGTAATTCTTATACCCTTCTCTATTCATGTGATTAATAAGTCCAGGCTTCTGATTTTCACACAATACTTGAACCCCAAAAAATACTGCAGCCTTAACCATGTCATCATAAAAATCATCAGGATTAACCCTTCTTCCGACATAGTGCATAACAAAACCATTACTAGTTAATGGGCTATTTATATTAAACCTTTTAAAATAAGACCCTGCTGCATCAGATTTCTTATTATCTACAGTATCCTTATGATCATAGGGATCGACACCTATAACTCCATCAGCTATATTTCCTGGAGCGTAAAAACCTCTCTGATCTAAAAAGCACTTATTTTGTTCATCAGAATTAGGCTGCCAAGATATTTCTGTAAACCCTTTTGGATTATCAAAAAACTCAACTTCATTCTTTGACTTATCCTTCCATTCAAAATCACCTCTCCTTACAATGCTATCATTTAATGTTTCATTATAATCTTGCTGCTGTATTATTTTAAAAGAAGGAAATACATCACTCTTGCCAGATAACATGAAAGCATCCTTAATATTCCTTGGATACTTCCTTCTCCTAGATATCAACTTCTCTCCAGATAATGTTTTCTCTATCTTTATAAGGTACTCTTCAGCTTTTACAATGTCAGAATATCCATATTCATCTATAAAAGTAGGTGTCTCATCACCATCTTCTGACTTATCAGAACCTCTCAAGCCGTAATATGCTGGTTTAAAATATCTTTTAATGCCGGATTCTGTCTGTTTTGTTTTCCTGTAAGAATCAGAATCTATTGTAGATTCATCCCAGAGCTTCTTGCAGTACTTACCACCCTTCTTTTCCATATCCTCAACAGTGGTTGTTAAAAGGTACTTACCTGTAACATCAGCCCCATCTGCTAAACATTCTCTTGAAATGTAATACCTTTCATGAATATCAGCAACCCTAGGTTCTGTCTTCCCTACTTCATCATCAAACTTTATAAGAAGACCATCTCCATCATAATACTCCTCCTTAGCATTACCATAATTTATCTCAGAATCAAGAACCTCACTATATTCCTTTTTCTGAGTCTTAGTACTCCTTTTCTTAGGGTTTCTATACTCTAATCTTTTTCCAGGATCAGACTCACCCACATCTACAGGCTTGAAATATTCCGGCAATGACTTCCAAGACTTAATTAGTTTCTTAAAAATCTTAGCCCCATCAGTATCTGTTTTTGACTGTATTCCACCAAAAGAATCTGGTGATCTTGATATTAATTCGTTAATGGTAGCAGTGGCTCTGTACGTATTATGAGTTATGATAAAGTTTTCTCCACACAAATAAGAACTATCTTCGCTATCTACTGTTATACATTTTACTGGCCGACTATCTACAGGCACGATACTTCTTATATACCTATGATTAGTTCTCCATCCACCACTTCTTTCCCGAACTACAGAATCTATCTTCCTAGTCAATTTAAAAGGCATTATTTCTCCTTGAAATCCAAATCTTACATAGAAATATGTTTTCTTGTATTTCTTATTAAACTTTGTGGTCAAAGTAGATTTAAAACCTAAACTCTCTACCAGCTCCTTGAAGTCTTTTATTAACAGGTTTGACTTAGAGCAATACTCAAAAGTTCTCCTATTACTCATTACACACCCGTCAGTATCCATCATACCCTGAAGCAAGTCAATCCTATCACTCATAGATGATTGTAGATACTTCTTTGGTATGTGCTTATTATTTAAAACCTTAATCTTATCTAACTTCTCTTTTAATGGATTCAATTGATTTCCAACTCTCTTTTTCAATACGGCCTTATACGTAATACTACTTGCTACAGATATTTTCAAATCCAAGCTTTCAGCATATTCTGTCCAAGAATCTACTATCTGCTGATCAACACTTGTCAAGTCTGACCTAGAAGAAGTTCCATCACCTAACCAAAGACCAAGTATATATGAAGGTATTTCAAGACTCTTACTATTGTATTTTACCGGAAGACAAGTTTCTATACTCCAGTTGGATTCGTTTTTACCAACAGTAATCTTATCAATCATATCCTTCGTAGAAACAATTCTCTTATGAGCTTTCCAAGAAGGATGATTTATATTGTGCCTAGAAACTTTATTGTAAGCAATCCACTGATGATCTTCATCAGCTATTATGTGAGTATTGTCAGAAAAGTTAATTTGATAACATTTTCTTTCATATTGAAACTCTGTAACGTAAGTCACTAGTGTAGGAAGCCCTTTTGAGTCAAATACGAAGTCCCCTTCCTTTAACTCTCCCATAGTGCTCCACCCCTTTGGAGTAGGTATCTTTGTATTTATATCTAAGGCTTTTCCATCCCTCCTGTTTGTTATATGAATTAATCCAAAGCAGTTAGCATCCATTGATGTGCTATTCCAAATATAAAAGTAATCTCTATCTGAATCTGTAAAAGTTGGAAGTCCAGAAACCTTTCTTTTTCCCATTGTCCCATCTCTTCTTTCAACATCCTCAACCCTTACTATATTCCATGCTGTCAAATAATAATAGTGTAATCCAGTAATATACTCAAGATTTCCATTATTATAAAACCAATAACCAACTTCTCTCCTATCCCACTGTAAATCAATAAAATCTAATTCATCCTGAGATCTCTCTATCTCATTGGATATTTTATAACTAAGCTCTCTTATATAAGTTTTATCTGGAGGTGTAAACTTCTGATCCTCTTTAGGTAATCCATACCCATCAATCTCATCTTCTGGTGGAGGCTCAGGAAGATGTATAGATATCTCATCTATTTCACGATCCCTCTCAAATTTACTGTAAATGTATCTTTGTGCTAATCCTTTAACCATTATCTACCTCCAAAAACTCTATCCTCAACAGATCCAGACCCCTTAATCTTGACTTTCTCTATATTAATCTCTTCAGGACTCAATTGCTCCTCCATTTTCAAAAGCTCCGAAGAATAAATACCTTGTTTATCTATAACCTTAAGTATCCTATCAAAAGATTTATCATCTTTACTTATCAAGGACAACTCACTAATTATTTGAGCCTTAACGACAACTTTAGAACTAGGATCTTCAACCTCAATTCCCTTCATAATCAAAGAATTAATATCGTCAATTATCTTTTTCCTTGCCAAGAAAGTTCTTACAGCAGTCTTTCTTGAACAAAAAACCTCAAGCTTCTTCTCAAGAAACTCTATATACTCACCTTGCTTTCCAGACAACTTTGGTGGTCGTTCCATTTATGTTGAATTTAATTTAATATAATTAATTCAAAGATACAAAAAAAGTCTTGCCGAACAGCAAGACTTTTACTTAATATTATATTTATTTGTACTACCTAACCCAAGTATAACCTGTAGCCGTAGCATTAACTATTGGTGTTTCAGTAACAGTTATTGTTGTTACAGTAGTCCAAGCAGAAGAAACAACCGTAAAGATTGCATCATTAGCATCTCCCTCACCAAATACAGTAAATACAACTCCTGCAGTAAACTTAGCAGTTTGATCACCTTCTGCAGCATCAAGAACTACAGTGTTTGGAGTAGCAGTAAATGAATCATTCAAGAATGAAAACTCACCATCTTTAGCAATAACTAACCTATTATAAACAGCAGCAGCTTCATTCAATGCCAATTTCTCCAAGTTAGTTCCCTCATTCTCTAAAAGAATAACAGCCTTAGCGTTCTCGTCATAAACATTAGAAACTCTATCTTTATTTACATAAACAGTTTCAGCACTAGCCAAATCAGTTACAGCAACAAGAACCTTAGACATTAGTGCAACACTTGCAATAACCTCAGAAACCTCTAAAACCTTTCTAAAGCCATCTTCTTCAGAAATAAGTACTACGTTTGTGATATTATTTTTTACAAAAGCCTTTATCACATTAGCTTCATCTAAAGATACCGCAACACTGTCAGCATTTCTAGTTAATAATAATTTACTCATTTTTTTATTTTTTTTGATTAATCAATAGAACAAAAATACGTCTTTTTTATTGAAGAAATATATTTAAAATACTATTTCCCACCCCTAGCTCTTCTGTCACCAGGAGAGTCAGACTTAGACCCTCTGTTCTTAGATTTAGGCTTTAACCTCAACCCTTTACTGGTATGACTCATGTCCTTTCCGTCTCCAACAACACTAGACTTGCTATCTCTATTTGCTTTTCCGAGCCTAGCTCTATAAAGTCTTGAACTCTTAGATCTATTCTTAATGGTATCGTAAGCTTTCTTCTTTTCTTTTGACTCTGGATTGTCTCTGTAAAATTTTGCTGTCTTTCCTAACATAATAGTTTGTTTGAAACAAAGATAAGACTATAAGATATAATATACACTCTTCTCTTCAACCAATAAAACATCTTTACCATTAACAGAAACTTTAGAATAAGCCCCTTTACGGAATATCACACTATCTCCCACTTTGACATCCTCAACTTCATCCCCAATACTAAGAACCTCACCCTTCTCAGGTGTATGAGCATTATCGGTTGATATAACAAACCCTCCACTTTCCATTTCCTTGCTGAATGGTTTTATTTCTAATATACTTCCTAAAGGTCTTCCCATTTTATTTTATTTTATATATAATATCATTAGTACCTATTCTGTAGTAAACACTTCCTTCAATATCAATCTCATACTCTCTTCCCTCTTTAAAGAATATAGTATCTCCTTTATTTATATTTCTAGCCTCAAGACTAGCACAACTATAATTAATAACTCCAACCCTTAATTTATTGCTTTGCTTTAAATCTAATTCAATGCCGGACTCTGAGATTTCTTTCTCCTTCTCAATTGGAGTTACAAAATTCCAATCGTTAAGCATTACTATATCACTATCAGAAATTTTACAATAAAGGTTTTCGTATTTTATTTCGTAATACATCTCTCCATTAAGAAACCTTTCGTTATCCTCATCCGTAAGAAAATGATGGGTATATACTTTATCTCCTGCAGAAACCTCAACATTAAGATCATTAGAGAAATAACTATCCTTAGCTTTCTTACATACAGAAAACACTACTCCATCCTGAACAATATTATCCTTATCATGTGGATTATAAGTCGTATCGCTAAAATATCGACCTTCAGAAACCTCACTCTTACGAGCCTTGTTAGCTTTAATGTAAACAAAATCATTCATAGGAACTATAGAATCTCCAGATATAATCCCGTAAACTTCTTCTACATAAATAAAAAACAAATCTTTCCCTATTTCAGTTGCTGGATCAAAAAATATTTTATTACCAACCAGAACATTGTCATTATTGGATATCTCTTCGCAATTAGATTCGACAACAAGACAAGTCTGGTATTCGTTTATATAATGATCTGAAGTGAAAAAATCTTCTTGATTAGAAACCTTCTTTACTAATAAGTAATCTGGTAGAACTCCCATATATTAAGCTTCAAAAGTTAAGTACACAGACATACCGACAGCAGCTTTCATCAATATAACTCCATCATCATTCTTTCCAAATATTTGAAAAACAACTTCGCCATCTATTTCTTCTCTTACTATATGAGAAACAATATATCCACGATGCTTTTGACCAACACTAAACCCCATTCCGTTTAATGGATCAATGAATTTTATTCCAAATATGGTTCTATCCCACATCTTACGGTTAAGAATCTCTTCTTCAGTAATTTCAGTACTCATAATATTATGTTTTTGGAATGTACCCCATAACCTTATTCCCCTTGGTTACTGGTATGACTTTACCTTTTTTAATCCTAGCATCACCCCTATTAACAATCTTTCTTTGATCATTCCTTGATAAGCTTTCAAAATGAGGGATTTCATGTCTTCTTAAGTAAATAGTTTTCTTACCCACAATATGAGGGATGACTTCGTTTAGTTTTCTCTCCTTCCTTTTCTTAATTATTAATAAAGTTATTGCTGAAATTGTTAATGCCAAGAATATTGACACTACGTAATACATCTCTTCCATTTATGTTGAATTTAATTTAATATAATTAAATTCAAAGATAGTATTTATTTTTAAAAATAAGTTTTTTCAGAAGCTCTTCTTCTTTCTTCTTTTTTCTTTTTCTTAAGATGTTTAAATAGTTTTCTTGTTCCAAGCCTTGTTTTAGCAAGATCAAGCCTAGCATCTTTAGATGTTTGAGAATCAGTTCTACTACCAGGGACATACTTAATCTCTGCTTTCTTTTTCTTCTGTTCAGCCTTTCTTTTTGCGTAATCACTAATCTTAGCTTTATTTTTAGATAAAATCTTATCCCCACCTGTATTAGTCTCCTTTCCAAACTCAACTCCAGTAACACCCTCTGCATCTCTCACCTTATCTTTAACACCTTTTCTAGTTGTTGCCGACCCCTGACTTTCACTTACAAGCGTAGTTGCTCCTGAAGGATCGCCTTTATACACCCTCGCTTTAATACCTACAGGATCTAGTTTTGGCTTCCTTATCTTAATCGGATCCCTTCTAACTTCACCGTCTTGCTTACTTCCTCTACCAACTTTCTTTACCCCGTACTTATTCCCTGTAATCTTCTTTACCAGCTTGTTTTGACGAATGATATTACCTACTGCAGTACCTGAGTAATCTTTCTTCTTCTTACTGTCTTTGTTCTGTAACTTATCATCCATATCCCTTCCTCTCCCACCATACTTTCCAGACTCTGCTTTGGCCTCTCTTCTAATTTCTTTATTGGTTTTTCTTCTAGGATATTTGTTACCGTTTGGCATTGTCTTCATTTTTAGTTAAATACAAAGCAAAGATACAAAAAAAAGCCTAACAATTAATTATTAGGCTTTAGTACTATTAGATATATAAGGGGTGTTAGTTCAATTCTATCACTCTATTGTCTTTTTTAAATTCAATCTTAGCAACAAAAGCCATTACGTCATGAGTAAACCTAACTCTTCCAAAATATTCATTCTCCATAATGAAAGAGTCTTCATTTTCAATATCCATAGCAAGTATTTTAAACTTAAATACTTGAAAAGTTCCAGCAGCCTCATTATTGAATTTCATTTTATATACACCTCTTCTCAACCCTAGACATACATCAATACTTGTGTACTCTCCTTCAAAAAACAAAGTATCTGTTCCGTTAATCGTTAAATCGTTCTTTACATTCAATGTTATGCATTGAGAGAATCCACTTGCTGCGATTAATAATGCTACTGCTAATAATGTTAAATTTTTCATATCTTTAATTTAGTTGGTTTATATATCTAAACGATAACTTTATAAAAATGTTTCATAAAGATACAATTATTTTTTATTTTTTTTATTCCAATGCCGGAAAACTAACCAACGAGCCAACAATCCAAAGGAAGGAACAGAAAGCGTAATCAATAAAAATAAAATCATACCACTCATTTACTATGTGTTGGATTTCTCTCACACCAGCAACAATTCTAACACTCTTATAATATCATGCATTATTTTGATATGTTCGTCTTGTTCTTTGATTATTTTATCGTTAATACTTTCTGTTTTATCGTTAATACTTTCTATTTCGTCTTTCATATCTTATTTATTAATTCGTTTGCCTTTTCTAACATTGAAATTTCTGCTGATTTTCTTGATTTAAACCATAGAACTTTATCATCATCATTTCTTAACATTTTAACTCTATTACCTTTGCTTATAATCCACACAAACCAACTACACATATTAATATCATAATCAGCAATATATTTATTTCCTTCCAAACTATCATAATAAGCCAAGTAAACCCCTATTTGCATTTCAAAGGGGAGTTGGTCAAACATTACATAATAAGATTTAGTAAAATACCACTTCTCGAATTGTTCCTTGTTTTTGTCTGTTACCATATCTTAAACTTTTCTTTATATTATTAATGTTTTTCATTGTTAAAAATTATTAGTGGTCTTGTCTATGTTGTTCGCAATTCTTACAGTAAGCAGAGCCGTTGAAGTTTTCCTTAAACTCTAAACAGTTGCTAACATCGTCTATATTTAATTTTTTAACTTGCTTTTTGTGGTACATTTCGGCAAATAATATTAGTTGCTCTTCTGTATATTGGTAGTCTATACTTAAATCAAATATTTTAGAATATTCGGGTAA
>Ga0070747_1001507_pt1 | contig 11358 bp, 5 predicted proteins | sample VirMetDEL_Mar_31_FD_77321 | JGI IMG/M metagenome (GOLD analysis project Ga0070747, IMG submission 77321) | Aqueous microbial communities from the Delaware River and Bay under freshwater to marine salinity gradient to study organic matter... | ecosystem: Environmental > Aquatic > Marine > Coastal ...
AAGCGGCTTATGGTGATCAGCCAGGTGCAGATTCAGATGTGCAAGAAGCAACTACAAATATAGATGATGCTGATGTCCCATCTGGTACTCAGACAGGTACTCAGACAGGTACTCAAACAAGTGCTGAAACAGGCGCAAATACACAGACACCTGCACAGTCAGCTCAGACTACCTCAACTGCAACTAACCAAGGTAATAGTGCCCAAGATAGTACCAAAACTGAAACTAGCACTGAATCCACTACACCAGCTCAATCTGATCCTATTGCGACAGACACAGGTACGAATCCTACGATAGCTCCATTTGTAGAAAATCCTGCTGGTTCTGATGGTAAGCCAGTATCCAGAGCAACGTTCTACAAAGAGAATAATATTGCTAGGACATTGGATGCCAGAGAGAAGTCAAAAAACAAAAAAGATTATGATGCAGGGGTTGTAGCGGTCAATGAAATATTGACTAGTCTTCGTAACCTCTTTGGTATCACTGAGCCAATTGAGTTGGCTACAATTATTGATGTAGCAGGTAAGCAACGTAATGGTGCTGCTGCTAGAGAGCAGGGTATTATTGCGCTTAATACTGCTTCTTATGAAGCTATTGGCAGAGCAGGACGTTCGCTTAAAGGTAAGAAATCCAATGCTGATGATGTCGTTATTGCCGAAGCATACGAAACGGTATATCACGAGTTTGGGCATATTCTGGAACATGTTCTATTTAACCAGGCAGACCAGAAAACCAAAGATGCTATTGAAGCTGAATATCAAGCTTGGGTAAAGAACGAAAAGCGTGGCAGTCGACAGCCTACTGGTAAGCAGGTGGTCAATAAAGATAAACAACACCCAAATCCAGATTACTGGTTAGCTCGACATGAATGGCTAGCCGATCAAGTAGCGCGGTACATTACTACCAAGCAATTTAGTGAAACAGCTGATCCGCTATTTACGGCATTTATTAAAGATGTGGCTAGCAAATTAAAAACCCTTTATGGTGATTTTATTGCTGAACTGCAGATAGCTGTCCCAGCTGCTCCTGTAATGCCACTGGCTCAATTCTTAGACGCTCATATAGAATCTGTCCGTACTGGTGTTCCTTGGGATGTAGATCCTGTTACACCAGTAACTACAAAGCCTGAAGGGGACGCTAACTATGATTTTCGTGCATTAGCACTGAAATTAGCTAAAGAACGTGGTCGAGTATCTGGTATATCGTTATCCAGAGAAGCAGGCATTTCCTTAGAAGAAGCTCTTAAAATTGTAGGAGCTTTAAAAACAGAAGGTTTACTTGATGGTAATGGTGACCCTATTGCGAAATCAGAGACTAAACCTACTAAACCTACAGAGACTGCTAAACCTACTAAACCTGCAGAGACTTCAGAGACTACTACTAAAGCGACTAAGCCAGAGCCTAAATCTACTAAAGAAGCACTTAAGGAACAGCTTACAGCGATTATAGATTACTTAGAGATGGTCCAGAAGGATGGTCGACTAGCTAACATAGATGGAAAGATTAGTAACTTACTCGTTAAGATTAAGGCTGCTCGTAATGCTGGCTTTATAAAAACTGATGCAAAGAAAAAGAATATCAATAGAGGGTACAAAGAAATTGTTGAGTTGTTTAAAGCAACGTCACCAATAACTGCAGTAACAACTGCAACTGAAGCAGTGACTGAAACAACAACAGAGACTGAAACAGTACAACCTGTAGAAGATGGTAAGCCAGCATTAGGCGAAGCATTACTAAATGACACTAAGATCGATGGCATTCGTAGAATTACCGACGTAATGCAAGCAGGCAAAAAGAAAATCCATGGGTTATTCCATTCTGTAAGTAACCTGGTCACCCGCATATCAGAAGATGGTATCCAGGAATTACTGGGTATTACTAACTTTGTGGGTAACCAAGAGAAAGCAATGGCTAACTTTGCTGGATTCATTGGTATGTTCCACAGTACGGTATTAGGTTCAGAGGGTATTGATCCCTTGCTTAAATTACTGAGTAAATCAAACGATCAGGGTAAGGCTGACATAGTACCTACTGCGGCTAATCCAAAAGAGCTGCAGCAGCAAATCGATGAGATAGAGAATAAAGCTAAAAAAGAAAAAAGAGATCTGACAACCAGAGAAACAAACCTAATTGCTGGGTACAAAGAAAAGATTACAGTACGAAGTGCTTCTACCTGGAAACCAAACAGAGCAGGTGACTTACAAAAAGACCCTATCGGTTGGTTTATCACATTTGATAAAGATGGTAATCGTAGTATTAACGAAAACTTACTCAGCGTCATAGGCACTGTTGCATATAACTGGTTGGCTACTGAAGCTGAGAGCACACTCCACAATGATGATGCTGTTATTAACGGAATACTTCAACGTAATAAGAGTGATGACTTACAGTATTGGGAACGTAACGCGTTATATGACAAAGGCAGTGTACGTAACGCTTTAGCCCATAAATTAGGTGCCCAAATCTGGGCTCAATTAGGTCTTGAAATTAAGTCTACTACTGATGGATTTATGAAGAGCCAATTGCAACATGCACTGGGTGACCTAGCAATTACTGTCATGCTACAGAATGATGTTCTGGTACAGCAAGAAATACAGCTTGGTCCGTACATGAAAAATAATACGGATGTCAAAGTAAGTGATTACGCTAATACTGCGAAAGATTTCACACGCTTTATTCGTCCTAAGACTAGCAGTAAAGGCATATACGATACCTCACAAAACACGGTTTATACACTTGTGATGCGAGATTCTAAATTTATTGGTGAAGTACTGGATAAATTATTAGTTGATAGAGCCGCTCCACGTAAACCATCGTTTACTGTGCCTACATTTGTACCTGAATTTGTTCGTAAGTCTAAGCAACTTATCCCATCGGCTACTCGAAAAGTACTGGAGAAAATGCAGTCTGTTCCATTTAGCCTGAAGTCCAACATGCTGGATGTATACCAGTTCATGACAAAAGAAGACATCGAGGACATGCTTGGGTTTACGCGTAATATTGTAGGAAAAGAGCACGAAACTAGACACCCAACTGTTGAAGGAAGGAATCTAGGCATAGAGCGTGAGATGATGCACCTTGATAACTTCATTGAGGAAAATGGGGACAACAAGTTTGCCAATATTTTCTTTAATTATTTTGTGATCAGCAGTCACCGTATTATGGATGACAGTAATACGATTAATATGCAAGCCAGTAAATTCCACAGACATATGTTTGGTGCCAAAGCCTGGGAAGTGGAAGTAAACAGTGAAGAGACTCGTAGAGTATTCAAGCTTGCAGTAGCACTTGCCTTCGGTGTTAGTGTGGATAACCAGCCAGTAGACGAATCTCTTGCAATGTTCGATAAGTTTAATAACGGCAATACCAAGGAAGGTAAGAAGATTAAGAAAGCGGTTAAAGCAATCAAGGCAATACAGCAAGCCAAGAAGAACAAAACAGTGCTATCTGGCGAGCAAACATTTGCGTACCAAGCAGCCATTAAAGAAGCGGTTATGGATACAAAAGGTGATCCTGCGCATATTCTAGATGGTTTACTAGCACTCGCTGCTTATGATGCAAAGAAAGCTTTCACGACTAATCTTGCAGTAGAAACTGATGGTAAAACCAACGGTGTTGTTACTGGCATGTTGCAGTCTATGCTTGAAGAAAATATAGAAGAGCGTCTTGCTGCTGGAGCCATATTTACTGATGGCACAACAGATTACGGTGAATATAGAAAAGCAGGTAATCTGGATGCCTATGAGCAATTGGCTCAAAAATGGAATGCTTTACTTGATAAGGTATTTAATTCTGATGACGCAGTTAAAGCAAAATCAGTTGTAGCAATCAGTGGCTTACTATCTAAAGAAGTCGTTGCTCAAGAGCTTGTTGCTATCATTGAAAGGGAACATGCAAAAAATCCTTTAATGATTTCTACCTACGGTGCAGGCGTTAAGAAAATCGTTGCACAGTTTTCAAATGTTGTTCTGGAAAAAGTGTACGAGAAGATTGCAGCCAACATGGATAACCAGGCAGCCTTAGATATTATCTCTGCGCAATTAACTGACATGATGGGCTTAGAGGTAAAACTCGTTAAAGGTCCAGCCTTACTCGCCTACAGATTACCTAATGAGGTTGGCTTTAAAAATAAAGTCATCGAAAGTTACGGTGCTGCATTAAGCGGAGCTATTGAGTCTCAATTTAAGCAGTTTACTGTCTATCGAAAAACACTCAACCTTGCTTTAAATACTGCTTTCAAAATATTCTACAGAGAATACGAAAAGCGAGTTGCTGAAGCTAAAGCTAAAAATGGTGGATACAATTTAACTGACGTACAACTAGAAAAGCTTGCGTACGATATGCAAGAGTTGATGCCTATTTTCAAAGGTCCAATCTCTGAAGGCATAAAAGACGGCTTACTTGCCATGAAGTCAGTGAATAAAACACTGCATCAGGAATCCTCGAATACACAGCAATCGTATAACGGTGTGATTAGAAACACTAATGCTTCCAGTTCTACTGGACATGTAAAGTATCGTGATTTCTCTGCACCTGGTGTGGCTGGACTTATCCAAGCGATTCAATCTGTGGATAGTGGCACTATTCAGGGTGTGTTGGGTGATTTCGATATGCTGAATATGTACGATGCAGGTTACTACAGTATCTTAGATGTGGTTGGAGCAACGGAACAAATTAATGTTGTATACGGGAATCTAAATAAAAAATACGATCTTGCTAGCGAAGTACTAACTACGCTTAATCGTTCATTGGCTCATATTGAAGGCGATCTTAACGCAAAGAGTGAAATCAACGCTTTAATGAATGCGGATATCAAGAAGAAAGAAGACAAGCTTGCTGATCCAATTGCTACGCTTTTAACTGACATTAATAACCTAAATAACATGGTGACTAATGCACGAGAGGAATTCTATAAAAACAATCCAGATGCACGATATAATCAATACGTTTTCCCAGGTACCTCAGTTACTCTATCGGATAAACCAAGTAATACCAAAAAGGAAGCTAACGAGGAAACCATCGCGCAGAAGAGTAGCGAAGTCGTCCAAGAAGTAGTAGCAGAATCTAAAGAAACGACTAAAAATCCAACAAATCCAAATGATTCAGGTGATTTGTTATTTGATGAGGGCTTTGGCTCTTCCGATCAAGATATCGATGTAGATTCGTTTAAGGATGACGTACCTGAACCATCAGGTCCAGAGTACACGCTAAACATCTTTGATGCGTTGGCTAAATTAGGTAACACCACTGAGTCTACAGAGCATGCTACTTATCTTAGAGATTTAATTAGCAATATTGTTAACCGTACGTTAGCTCCATTGGCATTAAAACGAAGAGAAGCAGGTGCGGTTACTAAAGGGGCTATTCGCGGTAATACCATTTATATGGAAACAGCGGAAGTTAATACCATTGGTAATGGCTTCGCTATGAGTGCCCAAGAAACGTACACTCACGAGCTATTCCATGGTGTTACTCGCACAGCTATTAACGAAGACTTCAATTTACGTAATGAATTAGAAAACATTTATAAGGCAGCCAAAAAAGTTATTACCTGGGAAGATTTCATCGATAAAGATGTTGATGGCAATCCTATCTATAGAACAGACCAGGCAACTGAAGAAGCTGAAGCAAAGAATCGATTTAATTACATATTTAATAACGGTGTAGTTACAGAAACTAGCCGCATTGATTCACTCTCAAGACATAAAGTTGTTAGCCGTCACCATGCTTCATTGCATGAATTTATGGCATACGGTATGACCAATGAAAAGGTCATCAGCATATTAGGTGGTGTCACCATACAGCCAGATCGTAAGTCTCAACCAAACACGATATTCCGTTACTTGGAAGATCTGTTCAATAGAGTACTGGATTTCGTCACAGGTCGGGTATATCGGTCTAAATCGGTTACTGCAGATAAGGCTCTAGCTGAACTTGCTGATCGTATGACCTCTGTGCATGAAGCTAACCGCAGTGCATTGCTACAAATGGTTAGTAACGTTGATCTTAATGGAGCAGCTTTAAAAGCCTTAGATGTTGCTATATTCAGCCCAGCTAAACGGTTACACCAATTTACACGAGATTCTGATAATTACGTTGGGATGACCTACCACACCGTATCAGGTTTGTTTATCCATGCTAAATCTAAAGCATTCCACAATGTGGTTAAAACCATAGCAAGGAATATTGGTTTAGCTGAACTAGGTCTACTGACCAGTACTGTACGTGAAATGATGGGTACGACTAAAGTTAACGCTGTCTACCATCAGTTACTTACTATGTCTAAAAAGTATGTTGACCAGGCTCGTACACAATTAGAGCAACAAGTGGCTGCACAGATCATGAAAAACTTCCTGTCAGATGTCCCTATATCTAAGGACGAGTCTGCAGGTATTCTTCGTGCACTGATGGAAACAGATGCGGTTGTATTGATTGATGACTTTGGATTCAATGGCATTATGGAAATGTTACGCGATGAGTCAGCATTACAGACTGCCATTAAGAACACTGAGCAATTACTGGCTGGTGATCCTAATTATGGCTATTACCGTAATCAAGCTGATGGTCTTGGACAGCTAATGGCTACAGGTGAAACGACTGTTGCTGATCAACGTCAGAGTGTTTCTATGATAGCCCACCTCACGGGTGTGACTACAAGAGAAACGCTACCAGAGGATTCAGCAAGCTCTCAGATGGAAATTATTGAGCGGTTGGCTTCACTGTATGCAATTGAGTATACAAATGACTTCTACCGTAATAAAGCAGCAGATGTTATGCAGCGTGAGTCCGATATAAATGCAGATGATAACGGTATCTTGTTTACGCTTGGATTACATAAAGCATTCAAAGAGGACTCGAAATCAGATTTATTTGATAATAATCCAAACCAAATGATCAAAGGCTACACCTCTGAAATATTTGACCCGTCCGTAGCGGTAAAAGTCGTTAGTGTCTTACCAACAAAAGCTGAAAACGAGAAACAAGCTAAATTGCTTAAGATTCAGAATTACAAGCTAATGGATGTTCTGGAAAAAGACCCGAAAGATCCGCATAGTGAAAAGCAAGAACTTTGGGTATCAAAAGACAGCCTGAAAAATAGTCGTGTTAAGGGAATATTCTCGTTAACTAATCAAAATCTGCGGGGATTTACCCTGGAAGATTACTACATCAATAAAAAGATCAAAGGAGCTCCACTCAAAGCGATCATAGCCAGAGATAAAGTAGTTAAGAACAATGCCCAGGAAGTAGAGCGACAGTTCACAGATGCCCGTATGTCTCGTAAGAGCACGAATAAACGCATTGTGCCTATCAATGATGGCAACGGACGTACCACAGGGTATCGTTACATGATGAGTAAATCGAATAAAGTAGGTCTTTTGAAGAAGACTGAAAATTTCAGTATGGTCATGGGGCGTATGTATGGTAATAAAAAAGACAAAGTAAATAGTCCCAAGGTTAACCGTCAGACATTACTAAAGGCTTTTCAGGATTACCAAGCTAATGTAGGTGAAAACCCGAATGACTTTGTTTATATTGGTAAAGATTCGACTGATCCAGAAATGAAAGAGCTGTACGATTTGTTACCTAAGCAAGCAAAGCGTGACATGAAAAATATCTGGAATAATGACGGGATGTATTTCCGTGAGTCGGTAGTACGTACTGCCTTTGGCTTCCGTAAGTGGAGTATTGCAGAAACAGCAGAGTACCCTATGGTTTCTCCATTACTTAATGCAATGCGAGGTAAGGGTGCTTACGTTCATATCACTAAAACGCTAGAAACTATATGGCAAGAATTCGTAGATTTAGCTAAAGACTATATTGTTATTAAACTGTATACCACAGTAATGAATAACGGTATTAGTAACACCATACTGTTAGGTATGAAAGGTGTACCACCAAATAAAATATTTGAATACCAAATACGTGCGTATAAAGCATTAGATAAATATTTAGCTGAAGAACAAAAAATGAATGACCTTAAACGAAAGTTAAGAGTCAGTACGCATCTGAATCAGAAGCAGAAAGAAGCTATGCAACATGATATTGCATACCTGGAGGGCAATTTAACAGCAAGCCCAGTGAAGAAGCTTTTGGATGAAGGTGTATTTCAAACAATTAGTGCCGAGGAACTGAATATAGGTGAAGACCCATATAGTACTCGTGGTAAATTATTGGATTACGTTGAGCCAGTGACTTCCAAAATACCACAGCCTATAAAGACTGCTTACGATTGGACGTACATGACGCATAAATCACCACCGTACAAGTTAATGCTTAAATTGACTCAGTACAGTGACTTTATTGCCAGGTACACTCTGTATACACACAGAATGGAAAAAATGAATCCAAAAACAAAAGAAGAGCATGATCAGGCACATGAAGTTAACTTGGCTTTGATTAAAGAAACCTTTGTTAATTACGATGACCCTACGCATAAAGCTCTTCAGTACGGTAACGATAATGGTTTGTTCTTGTTTACGAAGTTCCCATTACGTATTACCAAGGTTGCTCTTACAACGTTTGCAGAGAAGCCTGTGTCACATGCAGGGCTATTTGCCTACGAACACTTGTTTGGGGATGTGTCATACATCACGGATTCGATTAACCCACTAGATTGGATAGGTAAGGGTAATAATCCGTTTGATATATTGGATAGTGCTACCGATGCAGGCTTACTAACTATTGCAGAAGATGCATTAGAGGCTGTCGGTATTAATTTATAAGTAACGAAACAGGGGGATAGAACCCCTAGTCTCGTGTTGGTGCGCCTGGACTTACAGGTACCTATCTCTGTCTTCAGCAATTGAGCGTTTCTCTTGATTATATTCCGATATAACTAGATACACGACAGCTGCTGTTACACTAAAGATAAGCACCACTAAAAGTACAGGTATAATGACCCATAAAGCGAATAGCACTGCTACTACGCCTAGAGTCTGAAGAAGATCCTTTATCATTATTACTGTTATTGGTTCTAATTAAACAACGAGGAGGATTCGGCTGTACTACCTCCTTCGCTATTGTCTTCTTCAACATCATCTGATGCCGCTGCGGAAATATCTATCACAGCTGCATTAGATTTCAGTTCTTTACTCGCAGATAGACCAGCGGTTATGCTGATTTCTGCTTTATGACCATTGCCGTTACGTCCAGCAGTAAGGTCAATATCTATGACTTTCCCAGATGTATTAATGCCTTGGTTTTTTACGTAGGCAGTAATAGCATCTTTGATTTCAGTATCATCGATGGTTAATTTCATTTTATTTTTATCCTCTTATTAAGTGGTTGGTTAAAAGTGGTGAACTAGTCTATTGGCTCACCGTTGTCATCACACTTCCGCAGTGCTAATCCCACTGGGAATTGCATAACACCATCATCTGTGTATGTTTGGAACTTACAGGTGATCCACTTACCAATGTAACCCTGTTTGTTATCTAACATGGCTTTACGTTCATCATGCGTACGTTTAGGGGTTACCTTGCACTCCATACCATTCTTCTGCATGACAGTAAGCATGGCGTTACCATTACTGTCTTGCCATACAGCAGTAATCTTGGCTTCATCATCCATAAAATGTTTGTACTTAAACAGGTCAGGAGAGCGTTTAGCAATGCCATACTCAGCATTCCAGTGACGGATGATTAAACCTTCGTAACCATCTTGTGTGTATTCGCCATGTTGAATTTTCATATCCTTTTCATTAGTAATTTCGTGGCAAGGAACTAATACAAATACATCTGGACCATTGTAATCGTGTAATGCATCACTCAATATTGCATAACGATCTTCAAAGTCTAAACCTGGTATGATCAAGTCAAACAAGTAATATTTAACGTTCTCTGTTTCACCTTTGCGGTATTTCTTAACCAGACGCATTATTCCTTGTAGGGATAAGCCATGAATATACGCTTCACCATCTAATGCGAGACATTCAGCATAATTACCTTCAGCTAAGAAGCGATTTATTATTATTAGTAGTTCATTAGTTGGTTGGATTAAGTGCGGGACAACGTATGTTTCACCTTTACGCGTCATGGCTTCATGCCCTGGCTCATCACGATAACGATTACCATAGGTAAGGCGTACACCATCTAACTTAGGTTGTGTTACTACCTTATCCCAGTTAACTCGATGAGGTACTTTCAGGTAATCCAGTGCAAGCATAGGACGTATCTGACGGTTAGCTAATTTTACATCCCAATGATAATCATCACGCTCCATTTGGAACGTCCATTTAGCTTGTGCTTCTAGCACAGCCTGTGACTCAGGAGTTGTTGCGTTTGATTTACCAATGTTCTTGGCTTTACATACAGTACTTTGTGACTGCATTTTTCCACCAGTGATCCCGAAGGTTCTGGTGTAGGTATCGCCATTAGTGACGATAGACCACTCTCGTTGTTTACCTTTTGAATCTGTTGCATATAGCGTTCTTGAATAACACATGGGTTACCTCATTTTTTGTAGATTAATCGGCAGTAGTGAGCAATCATTAATGCATCGCTTCTACCGTCCTTTAGTCCACCTTGTGGACCATATATTTCACAATCAGGATAAAGCTGATCACACTTAGTAGCCGTAGCTTTCTTTAAACGTTTAGCTCTTTCTGGTCCTTTAAATTGTGCGGGTACTTTTATGCCCACTTCTTTTTGCCATTTCTTTGGTTGGATAGTGTCGTAAGACATACCCAAGCACTGTAATAGCGTGTGTAGCTCACTGACATTCCAACCAAACGAGAAGTTAGACTTCGCTGACATGTTGCCTAGCGAGTGTACATCCTCGATCATGGTCATCTGAATGCCTTGTACCTTATGGTGTGTAAGCCATTCTCCCTTCGTACGGACACTTTCTTTGTTATCCATGAAGGTAATGATATGGCTACCATCAGTCTCTACTGTTAAGAAACAATGAGCACCAGAGGCACCTGGGTCTATTCCGACGAAGTTAGCTCTTGGCATGTTTAACGTTCCTTTTTATTATTTTTTCAAAACCCAGTATTTGCTCGATAGGGTAATCGTATTTAACACGGTGGTTTACTGTAGTGCGGGGTATATCAAGATGATCAGCCCATTGAGATTGAGATAATCTCCACCAGTAGCCTGCTATTTTGTAGTAGAAGAACCTACGGCTATTGGAACCTAGCTCGTATTTGTTTCTATTTACTTTCTCAGGAATCCGCTTACCTTTTTTCAATATAGTCATCAGGTGCTTCATTTGTTACTGCCTTTAAATAATAGGTGAACACTGCCTGATAGCCCATCAGGTTAAGTCGGACAGACTCAGTGTTCTTGTTCTTTTGTTAGATAGATTCATGTACCATTGGTTGTACCGATATAAGTTGTCCTTCATATTTACTTACTG
>Ga0070747_1001509_pt1 | contig 11357 bp, 21 predicted proteins | sample VirMetDEL_Mar_31_FD_77321 | JGI IMG/M metagenome (GOLD analysis project Ga0070747, IMG submission 77321) | Aqueous microbial communities from the Delaware River and Bay under freshwater to marine salinity gradient to study organic matter... | ecosystem: Environmental > Aquatic > Marine > Coastal...
ACCAAGTATAAAAAGTGGTTGAAAGATAGGTTTGAGTTAGATGCAGAGGGTTTCCCTACAACTATAAAGCTACCTAAAGGAGATTGGCACGTAAATAATTATATGGGTTGGGAAAATAGAGATTTATAAGATAATTAAAAGAAAAAGATATGATACCAAAAGACAAAATTTATCATTTAGTAGCAGGAGTTTTAATAGCAACAATAGGTTTTTTTATAGGAAAACTTTTATTTAATTTAGATGAAAACAATGCAGCAAAGGTTGGATTAGCATTAACTATTTTAGGTGGAATTTCTAAAGAAGTTTATGATATGAAGAAGAAAAACCCAACAGGATTCAGTAAAATGGACTTACTCGCAACCGTAGTAGGTGGCGCATTTACAGTAATATTTTTGATGATTATAACTTAATATATTTAAGAAAAGATAAAAGTATTTTTTTTCGTCAAGTGCTGGGCATCGCTACCGAGCAAGGACATATTCTAAGAGGTGAGACTAAAAAACTTGCCTCTTATTTTTATTTAGAATTGTTATAAATTAGGTTTTGCTATTTGTTACGTTATTTTTAGTTTGTATATTGCGTTAAAATATATGGAATGATGCTATTAGATACAAAATATGAAATAGGAGAAAAGGTTTATTTGACTACTGATGTAGACCAATTGCAGAGGGTAGTTACAGGTTACGAGGTTAGATTAGATACTATGGCTTATTTAGTTGCTTGTGGTATTATAGAGACTTCACATTATGAGTTTGAGATTTCTGATGAAATAAATATAACGATATGAACAGTAAACAAAAATATGAAGAAATGAAAGAAGAAAAAAAATTTACTTTGGGCGTGGTAGATGATGAGATTGTAAAAAGGGTTAAGACCAAGTTAGACGTAAGAAGTGCAAAAGGTCAAAATGATTATGGTACGACTTTATTTTGCAATAAGTACGACAACTATCTAAAGCACTTACAAGAGGAATTATTAGATGGTGCGAATTACGTTGAGGCTTATTTAGAGCATAAGAATAACAGATTAAGATTAGAATTAGTAAAATTTGGTAATTATTTATTAAGCGAGGAAAGAAACTCCGATAAGAAACACGTTACCGATGCAGATTTAGAAAATTATAAAAATAAATAAATATGAACTTTTTAGGAAAAATTACAGAAATAGGAAAAATCAATAGTGGAACTTCAGCAAAAGGTGTTGAATGGGCGAGTTTAGACATTGAAATAACGGAAAGTAACCCTCACAATGAGCAATACCCGCAAATAGGGTTATTTAGTTTCTTTAAGAATGGAGAATATGTGAAGTTTGCCAAAGACTTTAATGACTTCTACAAAATTGGCGATGAAGTGAACGTTGATTTTAACTTAAAGTGCATCAAATACGAAAAAGATGGCGAACAACGTAAATTCTACAAGACCGAAGCGTGGAAATTAGAAAAAGCTGCTGAAACAGTAGAGGGTGTTCCTGTTGTAGACCAACCTAAATCAAACCAACCTGACGATCTTCCGTTTTAATTATGAAGAAAAAAGCAGTTAGCCTACCTCTTGATACTATTGTTGATGTTTACGCAAAAAAAGATGCTAAAATTATCAAGAAAACAATGAAATATGGCGAGTTTCTTAGTATGGATCTCGCCAAAGGTTGGGTTTATGATATTTATCAAGAGGGGTTTTGCACTATTAAGCCAACGGAATGATTAATTTCTATCTTTTTATCGTTTTCCTAATTATTTTTATACTAACTTTGAGATATGAGTAAATTTTTAGTCTTGGTTAGTTTGAAATGTGGTAGACACGATAAGAGAATAGACATTACAAATAAGACTGATGATGAAGTTCAGAAAATAAAAGATAATTTAGTCTACGACAAAAGTAGATTTATTCTAATCAAGTATTAAATATATTATGGATGAAAATGAATTAATTATTAGGTTTGAAGATGAAAGTAGTTTCTTTGGAGATGAGTTTAGTGGTAGTTATCACTCTCTGATGGTAAACGGAGAGAAGATAAAGGCAAATGGCGACCCTTTAAAGGCAGTCTTAGAGCATTTAGGGTATAATGTAGATATCTATTATGGTTAGTCCAGATAAGTCTATTAGGATGCTCAAAAGAGAGCGTAAAGAAATACTTGATTATATGTATTGGAACAAGTACGATGATTCTTGCTTGATAAAATTAAATGAAATTAATATTGCCATAAAACAATTAGAGGATAATGAACAATAAGGATTCTGAAAACGCAAGAGATAAGGTAAATGACAATTATCAGAAATTGACTTATGTAAATAATTCAAAAAGATTGAGTTGGTTTAAAAAACGTAGATATAAATGATGTATCAAGCAGTAATGGAAGATTATTATTATGGTAGTTGTGAATTTGGCTACCATACAGTAAACGAACAATTAACATTAGTAATTTATGAGTAATAGAACGAGAAGAACAATAGTGATAATTATCATATTATCATTAGTAGCCGTAGGTTATTTGACAAGTTGCAAACCGATAATAACCGTAACTAAAGTAGAGAAATCAAAGCACGTTCAAATAGGCGATAAAATGACCTACGAGGTATTTACGAGTGATAGTACGTCATTCCATACGATAAAAGTTTACAAAGTAAAAGACACAATAAGATGAACAGTTATAAAAGTCAAAAGAAAAAAAGCGTAAAAGAAAGGTTAATGACTTTAAAAGAAGCAGATGAGTTTGCTAAAAAAACGTTTATTGCTTTGCGTAAAGACGACACTTGTTGGAGAAGATTACTTAGATTTTTTGGAATAATCAAACCTCAAAATGTCTAAATTAACACAACAAGAAATAGCAACATTAAGAGTAATTAAGCATAAGGCTGAAAATAGTTTTATGTTTTTCTGTATGTATCTTTTCTATGAGAACAATAATGTTCAATACTTGCCTTACAAACACTTATTATTAATTTCAGAAAAGTTAGAAGCAGTTGCAAGAGGTGATATTAAGAGATTAATCATAAATATCTTTCCTCGTAGTGGTAAAACTGAAATGGCAGTAAAACTATTTGTTGCGTGGGGTTTAGCACTCAATCGTAGAGCAAAATTCCTACACTTGTCTTATTCGGCAGATTTAGCAATAGATAACTCTGCTATGGCAAAGGAATACATAAGTTCACAAGCATTTCAGAAGATTTGGCAAATGAAGTTACGTATAGATAGCCAAGCAAAGCAAAAATGGTTTAATCGTAATGGTGGTGGTTGTTATGCAACATCAACAAATGGGCAAGTTACAGGTTTTGGTGCTGGTGATTCCATTACAAGAGAAAAAACAATGCTCACAGTTGATGATGAAAACAAATACAAAGGTTTTAGTGGTGCGATTATTATTGATGACCCTAATAAACCGACAGATACGTTTTCTGAAACAGAGCGTAATAAAGTAAACTTACGTTACAATAATACAATACGTTCAAGAGTAAATAACCCAAGAGAAACGCCAATTATAGTTATACAACAAAGATTACACGAAGATGATTTAAGTGGTTTTCTACTAAATGGTGGTAGTGGTGAAGAATGGGAACATTTAAACTTACCAGCCTTAGATGAAAAGAATGTGCCTTTATGCCCTGAAAAGTTTACGTTTGAAGAATTGGATAGTTTGCGACAAACCGATCCTTACACTTTTAACGGTCAATATATGCAAGACCCAACTCCAGGCGATGGTGGTATATTCCAAGTTTCTTGGTTTAATAAGATAAATAGTTCTGAATTACCTCAAATAAATAGTTGGCAATTATACATAGATGGTGCTTACACTAAGAATACTGCAAATGACCCAACAGGACTAATGATTTCTGCTAAACACGGCAAGAACTTGTATATTTTATCTTTTGTGTCTAAGTATTTAGAAATGCCTGAATTATTAAGTTACATTCCAACATATATCAACTCTTTAGGTGTTCATATAGATTCAATTTTAATAGAGCCTAAAGCGAGTGGTTTGTCTATGGCTCAACTATTGCGTAATCAAACAGACTACAATATCATAGAATTAAGAGGTAAAATATTACGAGAGAGCAAGGTTGAAAGAGCGAGTAAAGCATCTCCATACGTAGAGAGTGGGCGTGTTTTCATTGTAAATGGTATTTGGGCAGACCCTTTCTTGCAACAGATTGGTGTTTTCCCTAATGGAAAGCACGATGAGGCAGTCGATTTAATATCTTATGCGATAGATAGAGATTTATTTAGTAGAAGTGTAGCAAAAATAGTATGGTAATAGATAATATTTATAGTTTTGTAACTAATTATTGGTTTTTTTTATCTAATTTTGTATTTTAAAGCGTAAAAAAATGATTTTAACAAACGAAGAAGCAGTAAAACTAATAAAAAACGAGTTAAATTTAAAGCCTGAAATCAAGAAGTTACGAGATGATTCTAAGGAATTGTACGCTTTGGTTGAGGGTGATATGTTCACAGATGAGTTAATTCACAAAATAGAACATATCGAAGGAGATAAAAAATCAAAGGCAAGGAAGAAATATGCAAGAGATATTCAAGATTTCTTTGAGCGTTTATTCCAACCGATTGATAATATTGCTTACGCTACTGGTGGAAATAAGGTCTATAAAATAGAAAATGAAGAAGTAAAAAAGTCTTTCCTCAAAACTATCGACAATATAAAAGATAGTAATACACTACAACATTGGGTTATAAACATTGGTATCAATCTAAGTCACGTTGACCCTAACGGCTTAATGTTTATGGAGTATCGAACTATTCCAAAGCCAGAAGTTTATCCAACATACAAATCTATTAATGATATTCGTTGTTACGAAAGACGAGGTCAATTATTAGAATATTTGCTTTTTGAACCTTTCAAAGTAGAAGCAGACAAAGGTGCTGAATATTATCGTTTAGTAGACGATATGTCAGATAGAGTTTTTAGAGTTGAGGGTAGTGATGATATTAGAATGATTGAGGAAATGTCTTTCGTTCACCCTTTTGGAGAAGTTCCAGCGATGTTAAACTCAAATATCGTTAAAGTAGGTACTGATTATCGTGTTTCGCCTATCAATCCAATCTTAGGCTTATCTAAAGAGTATGCAAGAGATCAATCTATAAAAACTATTTATAAATTCTTACAAGGATTTCCTATCCATTGGCGTTACGTTACAGAATGTGATGACTGTAAAGGTGTTGGAAAAACTAAAGAAGGCTCGTGTAATTCTTGTGATGGTAGAGGTTATTTACAGAAGTCAGATGTTACGGATATGGTTACTTTACCAATCCCAAGACAAGATGAGGCTACTATTGCACCTGATATTGCTGGTAATATTACTCCTGATTTAGAAACTTGGACTAAGTACACAGAAGAATTAACAGATTTTGAGAATATTGCTTTTAGAACATTTTGGGGAACTTTATTAGGTACTGCTGAAACTTTTGGTGGTCGTAAAACTACTACTGAAGTTATCTTTAATAAACAACCAATAGAGAATAGACTTAATAAATATGCTGATTATGCAGAGTTTGTAGAATGGAAAATGAGTAATTGGATATTAAAGTTCTTAGACCAAAACCCAAATACAGAAAACAAGATAGTTATTAAGTATGGTAGAAATTACGTTATTGAGCCAAGTGATACTATTTTAGCAAGATACGAAGAATCAAAAGGTAAGCAAGAGAATGATGTTGTTTTAGACGACTTATTCAAGCAATACCTACAAGCAACTTACAGAACAAACCCTGTTGAGTTGGCAATTAATATATTAAAATCAGAAATAGAACCATATTTGCACCAATCACTAAAAGACGTTGTAGATGTTTTCGGTAGAAAAGAAGCACAACGAAAAGTATTATTTAGTAAGTGGTGGAATACTTTGAAAATGATGGACTACGAAAAAGGTAAGGATTTATTAGAAGTAGAATTTAACAAGTGGTTTGAAGAAAATAAAATAGAAATAGAGGTTGAAGTTCAACCAAGTATTAATCAAAATCAATAAATATGAGTACAACAGTAGTAGTCTGTAACGTCTACAAGTTATTAAAAGATGGTAAAAGTTTTACCAAGCAAGGAATGAAATTAGAGCGTGAAAATGCTGTCATTATGAGAAAATGGGCAGATGATAGAAACGCTAATTGGAAACAAGGTGGCGAATGGCACGAAATTGATGAAGAAAAAACAGCCGAATACTATGTAAAAGGCGAGGAAAAACGTGAGAAACGTAAATTAGCAAATGCAGTAAAAGACAAGTTTACTAATGCTATGACCGATTTAGTAATGAAAGCTAATGATAAGGTTGAGGAAAAAGTAGAGAAGAAAGTAGATGGATTGAAATCTTTGAGAGCAAAGTACGAGACACAATTAGGAAAGAAAGTTCCACCTCGTTACAAAAATGATGCAGTATGGATTAACTCTAAACTATCTTAATTATGGCTTTAGAGAACATTCAAGAATTAGAGCAAACTTTTGGTTTAGAAGAAGGTAAACTAAAAGAGATGATTACAAGTGAAGATAATCATAAAATAGATTTAGAACCTTACGTTATCTCAAAGAAAGAAGATTACGAATCAAGGTTAGAAAATATTAAGAAAGAAAGCAAGGTTGCAGCCGTTGAGATTGCAATTAAAAATGCTCGTAATGAATTAGGTTTAGATTTCCAAGGTAAAACTATGGAAAACCTATTGGAAAGTTTTAAAGCTAAAGTTGAAGCTGATTCTAAAATAGAACCTAATCAAAAAGTTTCAGAATTGCAAAAAGACCTCGATACTTTGCGTAAAGCAAATGGAGATTGGGAGGGTAAGTTCAACGATCTACAAGGAACTTACAAGCAAAAGGAACAACAAAGAACAATCAATAACACTTTATTAAAGGCTATTCCTGATAATACAACAATCCCAAAAGAAGATGTATTGGCAATTTTACGTGCTAAATATGATTTCAGTATTGGTGATGATGGTTTTGAGATTGCTAAAGATGGTGTTGTACAGAAAAACACAACTACATTGAATAAACTTACTCCAAAAGAGTTTATGACAGATGTAATTAATCCATATCTAAAGAAACCTGATGGTGGTGCTGGTGGTAGCGATTCAAGTAATGATGGTAAAGAAACGTCATTGGAATTGTTTACTAAGAAAATGGCAGACAAAGGAATTTCAGTAGGTAGTGAGAAATATAACCAAGAAATGTCTTTGGCTATAAGCAATAAAACATTAACATTTTAGTTTTTTCTTTTTTTCTTTCTTTAGTTTTTACCCTCTTAGAAATAAGGGGGTTTTTTCGCTTAATTAGTTTTATTTATAGTATATGCCTTTAATATAGATTTTTTTTATTAACTTTGCATTTAGAATCTTATAAACATATTAGTGCTGGTATAAGTGCGTGGTTGTTTTTTTAGGCTCGTAGCCGTAAGATGTTAAATAATTATTAATTTCTAAATAATAAATAATGGCTAATAGAACAACAGCTAATTTAGTAAAGGCACAAGCAAAATTGTTAGGTGCTTTTCAATCACAAGAATTACGTTATAGAAACCCTATAACATATCTTGCTTTTAAACTTAGTGGAGCAATTATGTTCCCTAATTATGATGTTTTAAGAACAAGAGAGGACAGAACAGTAGAAACGAACTACAAACTAAGAGCATCAAGAGCATTAGGTGTTGCTGGTAGAACTCACAACCATACAGGAAGTAAGGCAGACACAGGAACTCTAACTCCATCTTGGACTACTTATGATGACGACTTTAATATGTCATTAAAACAAGCAGATAACTCTTTATACAATGCAGATGAGCAAATGGCTCACGAAGTACAAGAGGTTGTTGCTAACTTTGCAGAAGGTTTAGAAACAGTTGCTACAAACTACATTTTCAATAACCGTTCACAAGTAAATGTTGCGACAGCAGAGGGTGCTTTTGATGGTGTTGATTTCGTTTGGGAAATTGCTGAAGCTAATGAAGATAGAGCAATCCAAATCTCTAAATCTGTAATGTATGCTAATAAATATTCTGACAGTAACCTAATGGTTTTCTGTGATACTATTTCTTACAACAAGTTTGAGAAAACTGCTGCTCAAGGAGCACAAAACTCAACTAACTGGTCTTTCCAATTTAACGGTGTTACTTTTATTCACTCTGTTGAATTAGGTGCTTTAGGTGGTGCTTTAGTTAGTGCTTATGCTAAAGGATTTTGGGTAATTGCTGAAGCTGGAACATTTGGTGTTTTACCTTGGATTCCTGTTCAAAACCGTATGGGAGTTTCAACTAAAGAGAATGAATATGCAACTTTAATGAATCCTGTTGATGGATTTAGTTATGCAGTTCACTCTTACGAAACAAGAGCAGATGATAGTGCTAATAATGGATATACACAAGACGTTGTAACTCAATATAATATTTCTATTGACCAAGCGTTTGAAAAAGCACCATTATCAACAGCAAACGAAACTGTATTCCAAGCATTTGGTATAATTTAATATGATCCAAGTAGATAAAATATCAACTAATTTATATGGCATAGTAGGGTTAAGACAACCTTTTGACCCTACATACGCTATATTAGATTCAGATAATCAAATCAGTAGGAGTGGTTATTTTGTTGATGAGAATCCTTACGTTAAAATCGAGTATCTTAAAGATGCACAAGATTATAAGGATATTTCTGATGCTGAATTTAACTCATATCTAAAAAGAATACAAGAGGCAAGTATCGTTGATGTTTGCCATCAAGTATTCAATAGGTTTGATTATTTAGATAGAAATCTACTTTACCAAAATGCACATAATAAGGTTGACCAAGAAGTTTTAGTAGATGGTTTTGTAGGGTACAAAATTGAAGTTTCAGGCGAGAGTAATATTGCTTTTCAGATAAAAAGAGTTCTTTTAGATTTTGATACAACAGGAGATTTTAAATTGATGTTGTTTAACACTTCTGAATTAAATCCTATATTTGAGCAAGACATTACAATTACAAGTCCGACACAAGTTGTAGAATTAGATTGGAGTGTAGACAATAGTGGTAACACGTATAAAGGTGATTATTACTTAGGCTATATTAAGACTGCTACAACGCCAATACCTTACAAGCGTAATTACGATAATGCTGATTTAATGACTTGTATCTCTAAGTTAAGAATAGAGAAAGTACGAGTTGTAGGTCATTCAACTGAAACTTTATTCGATTTAACAGATGAAGAAGGATTAAGCGAGAATATTGGAATAAACCCTGATTTTGTGGTTTACGAAGATTTTACCGATTTAATCACTCAAAATGAAATGCTTTTTGCAAGAGCCGTACAATTAAGTATGGGTATCTCTATTTTACGTGAATATCAAAACTCTTTAAGGAGTAATGGAAATGAACGTAGAGCAGAGCAACAGTCAAATAGAATTTTAGTGGAAATCGAAGGTCAAGATGGAGTAGGAGTGCTAACGATAACAGGTTTACGACCACAACTATTAGGTGAAATTAACCAAATAGCAGAGGAAATAAACAAGTTAAGAACAGGTTATTTTAACAACAGTATAAGAGTTTCAACTTTAACGTAGATGTTATATACAAAGACAAATCCAACAGGTATAGATGTACCAATACAAAAAGCACAAAAGTTGCTTCACGATAGGTTAAATGACTTATGGTGTGCCGATTTAGATGCTTATGGTAGAGCATACGTGTTAGATAGAGGCGATATTACAATCCCTGAAGTTTTTGTAGATGGCAAAGACTATAAAGATGTTCTTGGATATGATTGTAATCGACTGTTTTTTGTGCAAGACGATATTGTTACTAAAGTGTCTAACAAGTGGTATGAAACAAATGTTGCTATTTATTTTATTCTTAATTTAAAGGAAATTAAGCCAACAGTTACACATAGAGCAGACGAAGAATCTCACAATGATGTAGATTACATATTACATAGAACAGATTTTAACGTAATAAGTATAGAAACAGGAATAGATAATGTTCTAAGTGATTTTAGTATCTCAAATAGAGACAACTTTAATTACGCTGATTTTGAACCTTATCACGTTTTTAAATTTAACTGTAATATCAAGTATGACCTGTCAACAACTAAATGTAACGTATAATGGCAAAAAAATATAAAGCTACTGTAATAGTAGATTTCAAGATAAATGAAAAAGGCGAATTGAAAGAGTATAAAATCGGAGACGAACATATTACTTATTCAAGAAAACGCTTTAATAATATGAAACAAAATAAATTAATAGAATAATATGGCAACAATAGCAAATATTGCAAATAAAGTGAATAGTTGTTCAGGTGGTAGTGCTAATACTGGTAAATTAGGGTGTAACGTTGAATTTTCAACTCCCGCTCATTTAATCGGTCTTAAAGCTGGAACTATAATCCCTGCTGCTACAATTTTCAATCAAGCGTATATCAACGGACTTGTTCAAGCTGGTACTGCTGTTCCTTTAATTGGAGCAGACGTTTTTGAAGATTTAAGTGCTGAAGATACTATGTTTACTGCATCAAGTGGTGTAGAGAAGTTAAGTTTAAAAGGTTTACCTAAATACAAACTTACTTATTACGAAGGACACGAATTTTATCGTGAAATATCTAAATTAGAAGGGTTTAAAAACTTAGATTTTCTAATTGGTGATGTAGAGGGAAACTGGATGTTAGTAAAACGTTCTGATGATGATTTTAAAGGTTTTGCATCGGGTATGGTACTTCCTGAAATGCGTAAAGCAAGAGTGCAAGGTGGAGATCCTGAATCTAAATCTATTATTGTTCAATTCTTATCTCGTAAAGAGTGGGATGAAAACTATGATATTTTACTAAGAGATAACTTAGAGAATGACCCTGAAGATTTACAAGGTGTGAATGGTGTTAATTTATCATTTGATGTTGTACCAAGCGATACAGATACTACCATAGTTGTAAGTGCTTTATTGAGTGCAGACAATAGTACTCTTATTGAAGGTTTAGACGTTGATGATTTCTTATACACGGTAGATGGAGCAACAGAAGTTCCAACTTTAGTGTCTGAAACGAATGGTGTTTACACTTTTACTGTAACTGCACTTGCTACAAGTGGTGTTATTACTGTTCAATTATATGATTCAAGTGCAAACAAGAATGTAATTATTGAAACAAGTGGAGCGACTTATCGTTCTAATATTCTTACTGCAACAGTAGTTTAGTATAAAAGGACATAAATAAATTAAAGGCTATCATAATTGGTAGCCTTTTTTTTTGTAACTTTGCGTAACTTATCATTGGGGTTTCTCTCAAAAATAATGGCTACAATCACGGAAATAAAAGAAAAGGTTATAAAAGCACGTAATGGTGTTCAGCAATTAACTGCTAAAGCTATTTTAGACAATGAAAAAGCTATTTTAGACTTAGTTAGGGAA
>Ga0070747_1001514_pt1 | contig 11327 bp, 6 predicted proteins | sample VirMetDEL_Mar_31_FD_77321 | JGI IMG/M metagenome (GOLD analysis project Ga0070747, IMG submission 77321) | Aqueous microbial communities from the Delaware River and Bay under freshwater to marine salinity gradient to study organic matter... | ecosystem: Environmental > Aquatic > Marine > Coastal ...
GTATGACAAATACCTAGAGTTTTTTCATCGTGAAGTCATGGGTTCTATCCCAAGAGCAACACTTGCTGATAGAAAAAAGCTCGCAAAACATGCTAAAGATATGTATCGTGCGCGTGGCTCTGAATTATCTTATCGTCTTTTATTCCGTCTGCTCTACAACGAAGAAATAGACTTTTATTATCCAGGCGAAGATATGCTTCGCGCATCGGATGGTCGTTGGGTAATAGAAAAAGCAATCCGCATTGGATCTCCTCGCGTTGGTGTAACAACAGAGTTTTCTAATCAAAACGTAGAAGGGTTGACAAGTGGAGCTACTGCAAAGGTAGATAAGATCATTGGCACTCTTTCAGGTGGTACATTAGTTGATGAGCTATATCTACTTGATGTTGTTGGTGCTTTCCAAGATAACGAAAAGGTTGCACTTGTAAGTAATAATAGCATTTATGCAACGATTGTAGCATTGAGTGGTCCACTTCAAGGTGTTCTTATCACTGAGGGCGGCGCGTTTCATAGAACAGATGATATTGTAAATTTAACAAGTATATCGGGTTCTGGAGCAAACGGTGCGGTAACTGGCACGACTGATACAAGTGCTGTTCAGTGGTCTATTGTTAATGGTGGTTCTGGGTATACAACTGGTGCTACAATTACTATTACAGACAATGGTGGTGCTGAAACAGCATTTACAATTGATAGTATTTCGAGTACCGAATCACTCAATGTAATGACTAACACTATTGAGCCTGTGGCAAATGTTATTTTAAACACAGGTCCAAAGTTTGTATCAGCAGGAGCAAACACTGCATCAGTTGGAACTAACTTTGCAAATGCAAACGTAGCTTCTACGTTAGCTTCTCTAGATTTTGACGCTATTACAGTTGGAACAATTGCTTCAATTACCACTACAAATTTTGGGTATGGATATTCTACAATTCCAACTTCAGCAGTAGTACAAGAGAATGTTGCTCTTTCACTGATACCTGATGGTAGCGGTGGCATTAAAGGTGATAATGCAAGCATCGTTGCTGCAAATGTTCCTGGAGCAATCACATCAGTTAATGTATCTGAGTTTGGCACGACATATAACCGTGATGATCAAGTGACTATTAGTAACATAACAAGGGCAGGTACACAAGCTGCTGAGGGTCATCCGTTTGTTTCTGGTGTCATAAGCTATCCAGGAAAGTATATTGATACAAAGGGTTGGTTGAGTTGGAACAACAAACTTCAGGATAATCGATATTATCAAGAGTATTCATATGAAATTGGTTCTGATCAGTTTACAAACACATATCGTAAACTTGTAAATGATATTGTACATCCATCTGGAACAAAGATGTTTGGTCGTATTCGTTTGTTCTCTGAAGCCGAGCCTCCTATTGTTACAACAGGATCAACTGAAGTTTCTTATAAAATACAAACAGAAGTTGATATCAATCTACCGCAAGTCACCTTTATTAATACCGCCAATACGATACCTACAATTGAAAGAATATCTATAATAGAGCCTACGCTCGGTAGCATTGAAACATCAATAATTACTTTTGCTCAAGCTGCTGGTGATCTATTCATATATAATAACCCATTAATTAATACATTCTCAGCCACAGCCATCAGCTTGTATGCAAATGTAACAATTAATATTATCGGAACGCCTAAACTTCTCGTTGGTAATAATACTGTGTTTACGGTAGCTATTCCAGCTGGTAATACAGTATTAAGAATTGTAGATACATATGGTCCTACTGCCAATGCATTATACTATACAAATACAGTATTCTCAAATACATCAATGTCTATTCATGCTCCATACAGTGGAAGTACTCTATCAAATGGTACTTTTTATGTTGGAACGGTTGTCTAAACATTATAAATAACATTATAAACAAATAAAATATTGTTCAGTCATAAGGATTGATAGAAAATGCCAGGAATAGTAACTCGTCGCTTTAGACTTCACAATGCTGAACAATTTCAAGAAGCATTTAGTGAAGCAGCCTCTACAAATATGTATCTCTTCATTGCTCGTATAACTGCATGGCCAGATGATAATAATCCACCCACACCTACTGATTCAGTCCAAGAAACGGACTATAACAGTTGGAAGAAAATGCTCGCTGCGAAGAGAGTTCAGAGCGCAGATGTAACATTTACAATTCCGCGCTACAATTGGACTGCTGGTAAAGTTTATCGTGAGTATAGTAACCTATCAACTACATTACATGATACGCCAGCAAGTTCAAATGGTATGTATGTGGCAAGCTCTACGTTTGATGTTTACAAATGTTTATTTAATAATAAAGGCACTGCTTCAACGGTTGCGCCAACTGGCACTTCTACATCTACACTCGTTACTGCTGATGGTTATCATTGGAAGTATATGTATACTGTAGACGCTGGTAATGCTTTAAAGTTCCTTTCGAATAGCTGGCAACCTGTCAAGACTCTGGCGTCTGATGATGGTTCCGCTCAGTGGGATGTTCAGGCTGCTGCTTCTAATGGTGCTATTGATATTGTTGATGTTACTGCATTTGGTAACTCCTATCTAACACAATCTGGAACGCTTGCCGCTGTTGCTGATGGCGACACAATGACACTTTCTTCAGGTGCTTCAGGAACGGATAATATCTATAATGGTTCTGCTCTGTATATTGCGTCTGGTCTTGGTTCTGGTCAAGTACGTGAAATCACAGATTATGTAGGAGCATCAAAGGTTGTTCAATTAAAAACTACATTCGATACGACTCCTAATACTTCTTCAACATATGCAGTTGGACCTCTTGTTACAATCACAGGTGATGGTACAGGCGCTACTGCTTATGCAAATGTTGTAATTGGTGGTGCTAATGGAAACACGGTCAACTATGTAAATATGATTTCAGTTGGTACTAAGTATTCCGAAGCAACGATTGCTATTACTGCAAATACATCACATGGTTCTGGTGCTACTGCGGTAGGATATATTGCTCCTCCAGGCGGTCATGGTTCAGATGCTATGAGTGAGCTTGCTGGTCATAATGTTGTTCTTAATGTTCAGCTTGATGGTTCAGAAGGTGATACTTTCCCAATCGTCAACGACTTCCGCACACTTGGTATTCTTAAAGATCCACTTCTTGCAAACGGTTCGATTGCATCTGGTTCATCTTATGATATAACAACAAAGTTAACTCTTACGGGTGTATCAAACAGTGGTCGATATACGGCTGATGAAACAATCACAGGTGGTACATCTGCTGCCACAGGTAAGTTTGTCAGCTTTGCTAATACAAACAGTGCAAACACTGCTGGTATTGTTAGAGTGATTGATACAGATGGTACATTTACTACTGAGACAATTACAGGCGGATCTTCTTCTGTTACTGCTACGGTCGCAAGCATTGCCGCTAAGAGTTTACAGCCATACACTGGCGATGTAATCTACACTGAGAATCGCGGACCTATCTCAAGGGCAGACGATCAAATAGAAGATATCAAATTAATCGTGAAGTTCTAAGGAATTAATTGAATGGCTACTGCTAACACAAATTCTTTGACGACCAACTTTAATGTTAGTCCATATTATGATGATTTCAATGAAACTAAAAACTTTCATAGAATATTGTTTCGCCCTGGACAAGCAGTTCAGGCTCGTGAACTTACTCAAATGCAGACTATTCAGCAGAATCAGATTGATCGATTTGCTGAGCATATCTTTGATGAAGGAAGTACTGTTCGTGGTTTAGAAATGAACTATGATCAAGATATCAAATTTATTCGTGTTCGCGACAACGATCAAAATGCTGCTTCAGTAAACGTATATTCATTCGTTGGTTCAACAATTACAGGTGGTACATCTGGCGTTACAGCATATGTTGTTGATGCTGCTGGTGGAGCATCGGCTAACTATCCTGATACAAATACTCTTTACATTCGATACACTGGTTCAGGATCACTTGGAACAACTGCCGCTTTTTTAAGTGCTGAAGTTCTCACATCAAACACTGCTCTATCTGCAAATGCAATTACCGCAAACTCATCAATACTTGCTACTGGCTCAGGCTCACGTATATCTTTTGGTGCTGGTGTAATTTATGCTAAAGATAACTTCATTCGAGTAGATGCTGCAAATACTATTGTTGGAAAGTATACATCCAATACAAGTCTAAAAATTGGTTATAATATTACCGAATCAATTGTAACATCTGCTTCTGATACTACGCTTCTTGACCCAGCGCAAGGTTCATACAACTATGCCGCTCCTGGTTCGGATCGTTTCAAACTAGCTGCTACTCTTACAACATTATCATTGACAGCAAATAGCGACACAAAATTTGTTGAACGTCTTCGTATTAAAAATGGCAATCCAGAATTCAAAGCCGACAAGCCTGGATATTCAGTAATCAATGAATACATTGCTCGCCGTACATATGATGAGTCTGGTGATTATATTGTCAAAGGTTTAACCACGCGCCCACGCGAGCATCTCAATGCTGCTAACAATGGTGGCGTATATACATCCGCAAATGGTGGTGATGTAAATAAACTTTCGATTGATGTATCTCCTGGTAAAGCATACGTTAAAGGTTTTGAATTAGAAAACCTCTTAACAAACCATGTTGCAATTGACAAAGGTACCGATGTTAACTCACCAGTAAGCATTTCTATTCCTGCTAACTATGGTAACTATGTTGAAGTAGATGAGTTGGTTGGTACATGGGATGTTAATGGTCAAGATAAAGTTGATTTATACAACACAGCCATAAAAGCTATTTCTAATAACTCCTTCACTACTATTCTTCCAAGTACTCGCGGTACTAAAATTGGTGAAGCTCGTGTTCGTGCTGTACAATATAACAGTGGAACAAAAGGCGATAGTGCTGGTAAGTACAACATGTATTTGTATGACATTAATATGACAGCAAATAACTTTAGTAATGTTCGCTCTGTATTCTATGATGATGGAACAACTGATGGTATTGCAGATACAGTACTTGTTGCAAATACAGCGACTGTCAAAGAAACCGAGTTTAACCGTTCAATCTTTAATATCCCAGCATCAAATATTAAGACGTTAAGAGATACTGGCGGTAGTATTGATAACGAATTCCGTTTCCTAAGAGAGTTCCCTATTACAATTTCTGCTGCAGGTCAAGTCACAATCACTACTGCTTCTGACGAACAGTATCCTTTCTCAACTGGTGTAATTAATAATACGCAAGAACGTGAGAACTTTACTATTACATTAGAGGCTGCAGCAAACACTGCTTCGGCACTTGAAACAACTGCTGCTCGTGCCGCTGGTGCAAATACAATCACTGGTCTTACAAGCGCAACTACAAAATACAATATTGGTGATGTTCTTAAACTACAAGGTGAAGCAAACACATATGTTGTTTCATCAATTGTAGGTGCTACAAGCGTCAATGTTCATGGTGCTGGAGAAGGTGCTGCTATCACTGGTGCAACAGTATTTAAAAACTTCAAGCCAGGACAAGTTATCAGTCTAAATGGTGTCGGTGGTGATGCTGCTGCTCGTTCAGTTACAATTAACTCAACAACAAGCGCAACAATTGATATACAAGAAACAATAAATTCAACGGTTGCGGCTTCTGCTACTGTTGAACTTAAAAAAGTCAATGGCAGAGAAAAAGCTAAAGTAATCAATAAAGATCGACTGGTGCAAGTTAATGTTACAGGATCTGGTACAACATCAGGTCCATGGAATCTTGGTATTAGTGATGGGTTTAAACTCAATGAAGTTCGAGTAAAAACAGGTAACACTGTATTCACCAGCCTTACCGAAGGTACAGATGTAACAGATCAGTTTGATCTTGGTACAGGAATGAAAGATAACTACTATGATCATTCTAAATTAAAATTAAAACAAAGTGCAACACATTCGGTAGCAAATGGTAATGTATATCTTGTTAAGTTTGATTACTTTACACATGATACATCTCAGGGTGTTGGTTACTTCTCAGTAGACTCTTATCCAATTGATGATATTAATGGATCGGCCAATACAAACGCTATTACAACTTCGGAGATCCCAGTATATACATCTCCAACGACTGGTTTGCGTTATGATCTGCGAGATCAAATTGATATCCGTCCATTGATTGCAAATACTTGTGCTCCCACAACATCATTACCAAGTCCAGCAACTCCTGCTGTTTCAACATCAATTGTTGAGCCAAGTGGTGGTTTAAGGTTTATGGCTCCTAACGAATCATTTACAACTGACTTTGATTATTACCTTCCTCGTAAAGATAGAATTGTTATTACATCTACAGGTACGTTCAGAGTTGTCAAAGGTGTTCCAGACCTCAATCCACAGACACCGCAAGGTGCATCTGATGGTATGACGATTGCTATAGTAAATGTAAAACCATATCCTTCATTACCACAAGAAAATGCAAAGCGTGTTAATACTGCAACATCTCCTTCTGGTCGTGGCGACTTATCAATCAAAGTTGATCCAGTTCGTACTCGACGCTTTACAATGAGGGATATTCAAGGTCTTGAGCAACGTATTGACAATTTAGAATATTACACATCTCTTTCATTACTAGAGACTGACACAAAGTCGTTATTCCTTGCTGATAGTTCTGGTGCTGATAGATTTAAAAATGGTATCATTGTTGATCAGTTTGTTGACTTTAGTTCTTCTGACTTCTATGATGAAGGATATAAAATTTCACTTGATAAAAGAAATAAAGAACTTCGTCCATCATTTAAAGTAGATGATGTTCAGCTTAACTTTATCAGTGCAGAATCAACAAACGTAACAGATACATCTAAAGATACAACTGTTACTATAACTTCAACAACATCAACCTACACTGTTGGTGAAACAATAACACAGGGCGCAGCAACTGGTAAACTTGTTTATCAAGTTGGAACAAAACTTTATCTAGATCAAGTAGTCGGAACATTTGACACTACTGCTAATGTTGTCGGTGGCACATCGTCTGCTACTTCTCCTGTCTCTGCTGTTTCAAAATCAGGCGCTGGTAAACTTATCATGCTTCCTTGGACACATGATGCAACAATTGATCAGCCATTTGCTACAGATACAAGAAACGTAGCTGGTTTAAACTTTAACTTTAAAGGTGTTCTAACATTAAACCCATCAACCGATTATTGGAATGATACTGTAGAAGCTCCATCAGTAACAGTTGACTTTGGATTTATTGCAGAAGGTTTCCAAGAAATTGCAAACTGGCTTGGTACAGAGTGGGGTGGTTGGGGTGCAACAGACGCACAGCAACGTGGAAATCAAATATTTACGACTCAAGAAAGAACTGGAAGACAGCTTGCTGTTGAACCTGCTGGCGAACAAGAAACTAATCTTGGCGATTCAGTACAAAATGTTTCTTTAATCCCATACATGCGTTCGCGTGTGGTACAATTTACAGCAGAAGGTTTGAAACCTAATACTCGTGTGTATGCGTTCTTTGATGATACAAGTGTTAATGAGTATGTCGCGCCAGCAAATACATCGTTTGCAAATACAGCTTCGGAGGGCAGCGCACTTATCAGTGACGCGAATGGTATTCTATATGGTAACTTTAGAATTCCAAATGACGATCAACTTAGATTCCCAGTTGGAAATCTTAAATTAAGAATTACAGATAGCATAACAAATAGTAGTAGTCTTGGCGCTGCAACAACTGCGGCAGAATCAAACTATAGTGCTGGCGGGTTAGATGTAAGTACACAAGGGACTATTATTGCAACAAGAGAAGTTGATGTTTCAACACAACAATTACAAGAAGAGAGAGTTGTTGTATCACAAGTACAAAGACGTACAGATCCACTCGCGCAAACATTCCGTGTTGCAGATGGTATTGATTCAGATATTCCTGGGGCGTTCTTAACGAAGATTGATTTGTTCTTTGCTTCAAAAGATGCAACTCAACCAGTTGTTGTTGAAATAAGAGAAACAGATCCATCTACAGCATATGTAACAAATAGAGTTGTTCCGTTTAGTAAAATTGTTTTACCTGCGGCAGATATTAATATATCAACTACAAGCGCAGCAGCAACTCCTATTATTTTTGAAACTCCTGTATATCTACTCAATAATATAGACTATGCACTTCTTATTAAGCCAGCCGATGGTAATCCTAATGTTACGGTTTGGACTGCTCGACTTGGTGAAACTGATCTCATTACAGGAAATAGAATAGTTTCTCAACCTGCTGCTGGTACATTGTTTGCTTCTGCTAACGATAAGACATGGACTGCAATTCAAGAAGAAGATATTAAGTTCAAGATGCATTTTGCAAACTTTGGAACAAATCAATCTGGTAGTGCTATATTTAAAAATATCGATAAAGAGTATCTAACAATTGATACTAAAGATACAGCAGATTTGTTTAACCGTGTTGGTGAGCAAGTTAATGGTGAAACAACATTGACACTATCTGCTGCTCCAGGAGGCATTGCTGCTGGCGATACTTTGGTTGGCGGTACATCAAGTGCTAATGGTACAGTAACAGATGTTAGTGGATCAGCAATTCGATTGAAAGAAGTTACAACGGCTTCTAAGTTTACAAACACTGAAACAGTTACGCTTTATAAAGCTGGTATTGCTGGTTCTAATACGGCAACGGTTAGTAGTCAAGCAACATCGACAGGTAAAGTATATTTCTATGATGCTATTACTCAAGCAAACACGATGGTTCATCTATCGGCTCCAAGTGGATCGTTTGTAGCTAATACATATATACGTGGTCAGATAAGTGGACTTGATGCTCGTATTGCAAGTGTGGATAATCTATCAATCGATACGTTTAGATCATTCCAAAGTAAGCTCGAACTTCAAGATACAACTGCGGTATTAACTGCTAAACTTGCAACATCTGCTAGTGCTCTTGATACAGCATTCAGAAAAGCAAACATTAATACTGATACTTCATATGATACACGTAGGTTTGTATTGAGTCGTACAAATGAAATTTCAAACATATCAAGTGCTAAGTCTGCTCAGTTTACTACAGCACTCACAAACGGTGCAAACGTAAGGCATTCACCTGCAATTGATAATGATCGTTCTGCATTATTTACTATAGAAAACCTTATAAATAATGATGATACAAATGAAAATACTACAGGCAACGGTAATGCTATCGCTCGTTATGTCCAAAGAACAGTAACACTTGCTGATGGTCAAGATGCTGAGGATCTAAAAGTCTTTATTACTGCATACAAACCATCGACTGCTAATATTAAATTATATGTTAAATTATTGAACGGCGAAGATGGTGAATCAATTGATGACAGAACGTGGTTAGAACTTACACAGACAACTTCTTCAACAGTTGTTTCTGATTCAGAAAACAGAGATGATTTCAGAGAGTTTGAATATGGTATCCCAACAGCTTCCTTAACTGGTGCTGGTGGCCAAGCTGAATATACTACAAGCGCAGGTGTAACATATACAGGATTTAAATATTTCAAAATCAAAGCAGTACTTCTTTCAACCAGTTCCTCTATAGTTCCTAGGGTAACAGATTTCCGTGCTATAGCTCTTCAAATCTAAGGTAATAAATAAATGCAATTACAAAATATAAAAGATGAAGAAGCCTATAAAAAAGACGAAAATAATGGTGCTGTTCTTTCTGTTGATAATAGAGCATTGAGAGCATATAAAGAAAAACGAAAAAACAAATTAGCAATGACTAATGAAATAAATAATATAAAAAGTCAACATACTCAAATTTCATATGATATAAATAATATGAAACAGGAACTCATAGAAGTGAAAGAATTGTTGACAAACTTTCTTTCTTTACAAAAGGGTAGATAACAATGAGCAATAAAGTAGCTAACGTAGCATTATCAGATACGTTTGATACGTGGAGGGTTCGCTCGAACTCCGGATTTACTAAACTCTTTGAAGTTAATCCAAATCCAAACACTATCAACGCATCGAATACTGTAACTGGTGGTACTGTTACATCAACAGGGTTGGCTACTGCGGGTAGTCTAACGGTATCTGGTTCTGGGGCAACAGCACTAAGTAGTGCAAATACAAATGTTGCTGGAGGAACTCTTTTAATCACATCAAACACAAACATTAACGGAACACTGTTAGTCAATGGTGCCGCTCCTGGTACGACAGATGACTCTCTCGCTTTCGCAATTGCATTAGGATAATAAAAAATGGCAAATGTCTTCGAAACATACACATCTCGCGCTGTCGGTACTTCACTAACTGCAGTTGGTAGTCACACTGTTGCTGGTTCTCATACTGAAACATGTATTGGTCTTACAGTATCAAACGTATCTGCTTCTGCAATTACTGTAAACGTAACATATAACGATGCTTCTAATGATACATATATTATCAAGAACGCTCCTCTACCTGCTGGTAGTTCACTTGTTCCAATCGGCGGCGATCAAAAAATTGTTCTCACAGTTGGTGATTCAATTAAAGTTTCTGCAAATACAGCTTCTTCAATTGACGCTGTAATGTCAGTTCTTGACCAGTCTTAAAATAACTTAAAGGAGTAGTCAGAAATGGCATACATAGGATATGTTCCTGTTGAAGTAACAACAGTTGCTGATGATAGTGTTACGACAGCAAAAATTAATGATACTGCTGTTACCGTAGCTAAACTAGGTACTGGTGCATTAATTGGTACAAACATTCAAGCATTTGATGCTGACACTGCTAAGTTAGATGTTGCTCAAGTATACTCTGCATCACAACGTGGTACTGTTCAAGCTGCTGGTTCTTTGATTGCAAACACCACTTTCCGTCAAGACTTTGCTACTGGTAATATGTTCAGTATGACATTAGCTGGAAACATTGTAATAAATAATCCAACAAACCAAGTTGCTGGTCAGGGTGGAATTATAACAATAACAAATGGTGGATCCCATACTGTTTCTTGGGGTGCTGATTGGGACTTTGCTGCTGGTACTGCTCCTGTTATTACTGTAAGTGGAACTGATGTTCTTTCATATTATGTTACTTCTGCAAACAACATTACCGTTTCGGCTGTTCAAGCAGTATCATAATTAATACAATTTTGTTTTAAGGAAAAGTAACAATGATTCCAGGCTCATTTCCAGTTTTATTAGCTCCTGCTTCAGGTGGGCACGTCGTTGATGGCAGTGGGCTGTTTGATGGTAGCAGTGGGCAGTTAGCACGAACCCCTAGTAGTGCAGGAAACCAAGACACGTTCACAGTTGAGTTTATATTTAAACTATCTCTTGGGCTGACAAACCCAATCCTCTTAGGCGTGAACCCCACATCAAGCCAAGCTGATACTAATTCGTTTACTATTCAGCTTATTGGGTCAGGCACAACAGGTTACAATGTTCGTGTCGTAGGA
>Ga0070747_1001518_pt1 | contig 11310 bp, 25 predicted proteins | sample VirMetDEL_Mar_31_FD_77321 | JGI IMG/M metagenome (GOLD analysis project Ga0070747, IMG submission 77321) | Aqueous microbial communities from the Delaware River and Bay under freshwater to marine salinity gradient to study organic matter... | ecosystem: Environmental > Aquatic > Marine > Coastal...
GTTGGGAATATGAATATAAGAAATGTGCTTTAATATGTGTTGATGAAATAATAAATAGTGGTTTTGGAACTAGATTAATTGAGTTTAATTATCCAAATAAAAATTCTACAAAATTATTACCTCCGTTAAAATATTGGCAAGAAGTTAAAAAAGAAATAGAATCACTAAAACAATAGATATGAAACTAACAGGAAAGTGCAAAGAAGATTTTGAGAAGTGGTTGAAACAAAAATCTGATGATTCAACTGATTTTTATGCGACATGGGCTAAGTTTTACATATTATCTAATTCTGCAAAATACGGAGTATATGTAGATTTTTTTGAAAATAACAATATTTTTATTTTTAGATGGGAGTTTCACGAGTTTAAAGTATGTTTATATGATACTTCAAAAGAATGTGAGGATGGTTTAGAATTAGTTTCAGAAACAAGCACAAGAGCCAAAGCAATAATAAAAGCAAACGAAATTTATAACAACTACTAAAACAATAGATATGAAACAAATAACAATTTATAGGTGTGGTTATGATGTAATTACAATAATAGACGGAATAGTTTATACTAAAAAAGTATGGGAACAGAACTACTAAAACAATAGATATGAACGCAAAAGCTAAAGCTAAAGAGTTAGTGGATAGGTTTAATAAATTCCCATTTGCAACATTATCAGTTAGTCAAAACATGGAGTATGCCAAACAATGTGATTTAATATGTGTTGATGAGATAATGAAAATAGATATATTGTTTTTAGAAATCAGATATTGTGTGCTTAATGGATATTATAAAACATCAAGTAATCAATATTGGCAAGAAGTTAAACAAGAAATAGAACTACTAAAACAATAGATATGAAAACAAAATACTTAGACAATGAAATCGAACTGCTTAATTCTGTTAAAAGAAATAATGAAATAAGTGATTACGGACAAGCAAAACTTAATGAATTTAATGAGATTAAAAAGCAATTAACTTTAACCGATGTTAGCGTTTCGTTGTTTGACACATTACAAGACTTAATAGAAATGTACGAAGAAAGAGAAGCCAAGGCAAGTAAGATGGGAAATTGGAGTGAAGCATTCCAAAATGAAATAAGGGTAGGTGTATTACAGCATTTAGCACAATTACATAAACATAAAAACAATGAACGCTAACGAATAGTTGTATGCGTAGTTGCGTGGATAATAACTTAAATAACTAAATACTATGAAAACAATACAAGTTACAGATGAAATGTATAATTCACTAATGGAATTATCAAACGAATTAAACACACAAGACCATAGGTGTACTGCAATGCCTTATTTTTTCCAAATACAAACAGAAGAATGGGAATCTGCTCCAGAAGGACAAGGTGAAGAAGTTTGGTTTTGTGATGGTTCATTTTTAGAATCGGAAGAAGAAATTAAAGAAGCTGTTATTGAATATAAAGGCTGGGTTTATGATTATGAAGAAGATGAAGTTGAAAAAAAATACAACGAGTTAACGGATTATGAAAAAGACGAGATATTAGAAAATAATTACCGAAAAGTAAACAGGCAAAAAGTATTTAAACTACAGAACGCTTTTCTAACTGAAAAGTCTTGTAAACAACATATTGAAAGCAATAGTTACCACTATGAAAAACCAAGGGATTATTTAAGCCACGCAAACCGAAATACTGATATGGAAACTATTATGAAATTTCTTTGTGAATTAAATGGCGGTAAAATGCATAAGTAGTATTTGCCCTAACGATATTGATATGGCACGTTGATATCACTAATTTAAATTAAGATACAAATGAATTGGACTAAAAACTTATTTCGCAAAAAAGCACAAAAGCAATGTGCTATATCTGGTGTTAGCAACAGTTATTTAAAGCCTGATGAATACAAGGTTATAATGGCTGTTAATATAATGGTAGCACAAGGATATAAATGTAGCAAATGCAAGGTAATAAGGGCGTATAACCAACCTACTTGTAATTGTTGCTAACGCTTACGGGTATGTTGTCGGTTTTGGTAAATTAAAAATAATATAAATGGAAGATATAAATAAAAAACGCTAAATAATAAATGGTATGATTGAAAAAGTAATTGATATTGTTAAAACACACAAAGCTATGAATCGTTTTAATGATTTATAGCAACTGTTATCGACAGTTTTAATTGTCGAAATTAATTTAAAAACAAACTACTAAAACAATAGATAATGAAAGAGTTTTTTAGAATGGTAAATAGAGTGACTGCAAAACAAATTTATGTGCCTAAAATATTAAGAAAGTACGTTCCAACGATTGAAACAAAATCTGGTACAAGACTAAAACAATATAAAACAAAAATAATGAAAAATAATAAAACATACCAAGAACTTCATAGAAGTATATTACAAGATGAAACACTTGAAAGATTACATAAACAGAAAATACAAGTCTATGTTAATTCTAAACCAACATATACTATGGCTATTAATAATAATCAATATAATATAACCCCTTCAATCGATGAAAAATCTAAAGAAATAATAAAACAAATAGATGAACGTATTCAATCCCGTATAATGGAAATACATAATTACTATAAATGCTAATAAATCTATTCTCCCAAGACATCTATACTATTCTAAAAATAATCCAAATACACTATGGGTGAACTCCCTATTAAATACAAAAATTTATAACCCCTAATAACCATGTACACAAATGTGTCCATAAACATATGATAAAACCAAATAATACATAAGGATATATACATAGGTACACATTTGTGTATCATTAAATATATCACAATATATAAGCCCCTCTAAGGCCATATAGGTACACATTTGTGTAGTAGGACAATTTAAGAAAGATATACAGGGAAATACCCCTAGAAATGCGTTTTAAAGAACCCTTTATGATACCTGTCTCAGAATGACACGACACGTATGCATTATTTCGGGGATACCACCTTTTACCACTTTTTACCACAAAATTCCACGATAGAGATATTCGTGTTATATATGAATAAATCATTTCCCAAGAAATAGTCCGACCCGTGTGTTTAAATTGCCAAAATTTTTAAGAGATTTCTCAGGCGGCCCAGGTAAATCTTGTACCAGGTAAATAAGGTATTTACTAATGGGTACATAATAAAAAGAGGGATAAATTGGTCCTATAAAATATGTTCTAGGATTGGTGGCCGAAATAATTTTCGGAATAGGGATAAAAGGTGGTGCCCCATTCATGGCAAAAATTTGCCATGAGGGGTATCGTGCCATACTATCAAGATTTTTTTGATATAGGCGTGTAAGGGATTGCCTCAGTGCCATAAATTTTTGGCATAGAGGTATGTGGTCGGCTACTATGTAGTAACCGAAGTATGATACAAATATACAATAAATTATTCGATAAAAAAAATTTATTTCATTAGGATATTAAAAAAAAATGTTGTATCTTTACGGGGCCATAGGTAGCAAGCGTAATAAAAAATTTGAGTATAAGGTAGGTTGGAGTCTACTCTTCCTGATTGTTAGTCACCGCCCTTAGAGTCTTTCCTCATTGTCTATTACAAAGATAAGTAATATAAATGATACTACCAAATAATTTGTGGTTTTTTTTAATTTATTTTTTATATAGTTTTATTTTGTGGTTATATAATATTATTGTATATTTGCATCAATGTTTAATTAAAACCACAAAATCATGAGTATTACAGCAAACGAAGCAACCTTAAAGACATTAAAAGCGGAGCGCAAATCTTTAGATGGACAAATCAAATTATTGGAGCGAGTTATTTTTAAACAAAAGCTGCCTGAAGATGGTATTATATTAGATGAGGGTCTTGGAGAGCGTTATCCAATGTCATCGGGTTATTATGGTATTATAGTTTCAGAGAGGCCCGCAATGCATATATATCAAGATAAGATATATGGTATTGAGATATGGCAGTATAAGGAAGACTCTGTAGACATCAAAATAGGTTATGTTAGTACTAAGCATGGAAATTTTTAAAAAAAAGTATAAAATAATTTGCACAGTATATAATAAAGTCTTATATTTGCATCAGTAATAATTAAAACAACAGATATTATGAAAAATTTATTTCCATTTGAGTACATTGAAAATCCATTAAAGAATCAAGATGGTACTGATTCTAATTTCAGACAGGTGTTTGGGTTAGGTGGTATTAACGTAGCTTGTCCAAAAGGGTCTTATCATATTGTTAAGGCGACAGATTTAAGTTCATTAGGACATTCCTTTATTGATAAGGGATATGAGGTAACGACATTCAACCATAGATGTGGTGAAGTTATTGGGCTTAACATTTCTTTTGGGGAGAAGGGTACAAAGGTAGGTGATTGTAGTTATAAGTTAATTATCACAGTTCCAAATAATGGAGGTGGTAAGGGTTACTTATCAATTAAGCAGACACGTTTAATTTGCACCAATGGTATGGTATCTAATAAGACTGTACACAAAGACAATTACATTAAGATTCCACATACATGGAATTACAATGATAGTATTAAATTGATGGAACAGTCGATTGGTAGTTTCACATCTTTAATGACACAATTAGAGAATAGAGATGAGATATTCAATGAAGTTGCACTTAAGGATACTGAAGTTATGTATCACCTTAATAAGTGGTTTTTTGAGCAAGAATTACCTGTATCTCAAAAGAAGGTTAAGACTGAAGATGGATGGGTTCCAATGACTTTAGATATGTTTAGAGAGATGTTAGTTACATCACCAAAAGAAACGCCTTCATACGCTCGTTACTGTGAGTTAAAAGAGGCTTATGAGAGAGAGATTTCTTATAACAAAGAGTTAGGTTTAGATTTAACCATGTACACAGTATATGCATCGGTAACGAATTACTTATCACGTAGAGTTGAGAGTTCAGGTTCAAAAGCATCGAATGAGGTGAAGTTTGAGAGAGCGAGTAAAAAGTTAGTTTACTTTGATTCGATTGAATCGAGTTTAGTATAAAAGCATTGGGGTAAGATTGGATGCCTTACCCCATTTTTTTTAATTTTTCATTTTGAATCCCATCAGTTAATTCTGGTGGGATTTTTTTATTGAAATATAGTAAGGAAAAATAAAGGTAGGTTGGAGTCTACTCTTCCGATTTGTTAGGTCAGGCCCTTTGTTATAACAAAGATAAGGAATATATTTCATTCCACCAAATAATTACCAGGGTTTTTTTTCATGCTAGAGAAGCTAAAAGCTGCTTATCCCGCTAGTGGTGCGGGATACAGGCGAAAATAAATTTGCGAGATAAATAATATTGTTGTATATTTGCATCAATGTTTAATTAAAACCTAATATATTATGAAATGTAAGTATTGTGAAAACGAAGCCACGGTTAAAGATTATAGAACGTGGGATGGACAAACAGGTAAAGAACTTGTTTGTAATGATTGCTTTGGAATTACCAATGATAGTTTATTGGATAGGAAAGCTGAAATAAATGAAGTTAAAGAAGAGTTATTCAATTCAGGGTTGGATAATTTAGCTGAAGAGTTTTTAGAAAAAGGGTGGGGAGATATGTGGACGACCATTAATAGTGAAATGGATGAGTATAAACAATACATGATAAATGAGTTTGAATCTCAAACAGGTCATGAACCACATAAAGATACTCTTGAGAAGTGGGATGAAATTATTTTATCTAAAATAAATAAGTTAATTAAAAAGTCGATATAAATTATGGCAAATTGTAAATCAGGATTAGGGTTAGGATTAGTAAAGTTTGAATTAAGAAACAGGGAAGACATCGAGAGTAAGTTATATAGTATTATAGCTGTTGATTGTGATTTAAGTGAGAATGAGGATTACTTTAGGGAAGATACATTAGAGTTGGGGTATGAATCAGAGGCTCATAGATTGGTAGCCGAAGCTGTTAAGGATAAAGACCTAACGGAAGTAAAAGTCTTTGAGGAAGTCTTTGAGGAAGTTTTTAGTGCTATAAGTGGACAGGAATATTTTGATGATTGTGATTATAAGGTTGAAGATATGGGTTCTGGTATTGTTATGGTGGCTTATGCATATGGTGGTAATTATAGTTGGTAGGATATGAAAGCTAAAGATATAATAAAATTATTACAAGATAATCCAGAGGCAGATTTAATTTTCTGGGATGGTGAAGATAACCATGATATTAATAATATTGAAGTGGATGGCATTAATGGTGTGGAGATAGTTATAAATATTTAAAAATGCTAACTATAGTATGTTGTGGGTACAGGGAATATGTTTTATCTTTGTACCCATAACATTAAAACATATATTATGGAAATTTTAAGTAGACAAGAAGTTATTGACCAATTAGTAAATGATGAGACTGATACAATATCCCAGATGATATTTCAGAATGATTATACCTACATTGATGCTATAATGCGAAGTGGTGTTGGTGGTATTGAGGATTTATGTAATGAAGATTTGGTACAGAGATATTATGAAAGATTTGATGAAACAATTAAAATAGGATAAGATATGAAATTATATGTAATAGAGTACATTGGTGATGTGGATTCATCAATAGAGGGAATAACCAATAATCCAGAGTTATGGCTTAGACAGCATAATGCTTATAGGGTTGCTGATGGTGAGATGCCAGAGTTGGAAGATGACTTTAATTTTTTGGAGTTTGATTATCAGGAGCGCACCCAGAGCAATACTGATGATTATTCATTATATATGTGCAATGATTGTCATGTGTTGGTTCCAGTGGTCCATACCAGAGATGGTGATGATTATTGTGATATGTGTATTTGAATTAAATGTTAAATTATTTGGTAGTTATATAATAAAGCCTTATATTTGTATCAGATAATCAAAACAACATGAGAACAGTATATCAAAAGACAGCCGATAACAAAACCATTCAACGATTAGCGAAGCACGTTAGAACAGATGGTGGAAACTTCAAGGGAGTATGTGTATCGGCTTGTCTATCTTATTTCGGCATACAGCCAGACCAATATAAGTATACATGGTCCAAGCGAGTTGGGAATAATCACCATGCAATTTTAAGAAGATTTGGGTGGGCAGTTAGAAGTCGTAAGTCAACTTTATTGAAGGGTACGAAGACTGTAGGAAGTGTACGTAGAGCGATAGCGGCATATGAAGATTACACGCCAGACATGATGTATATGGTTCATGTATCGGCTCATGTATTATTGCTTAACAGCAAAGGAGAAACGGTGGTTGACACATCACCTAGAAAGGTAGACCGTAGAAGAGTATTGAATGTTGTGGCAATATTTAAGTCATAATATTTGGTAGTTATATAATAATTTATTATATTTGTAACATTATGGGACGACATACAGGTGAGCGTAATAAAGGTAGAAGATATCATGATGGTTTTCATCCATCAAATAGTAGTAATAAAAAATTCTCTGAAAGGACATATAATACAAAAAATTATATTAAAAAAGATAAAAGTAATAAAATCATATATCAAGTTTCATCAGATGGTAAAATAGTTAGGAAATGGAAAAACATATACGAAATTTCTGAAGTATTAAAATCTTATCCTGATAAACTAAAGCAATATATTGATAAAGAAAAATTAATTGGAGGTTGTTTATTAGTAATGATGATTAATTATAAAACTACAATTGATTATGTTAAATTAATAAAATATATTAAATCAAAAACAAGATAACTATGGATTTTACACCACAGGCACAGATAGAGCAAAAGGTAATTGATATTCATTTTCCTACGCTAAAGAAACATTACAATTCAATGATGGGAAACTTTCAATTTTCAAAGAGAGAGTTGGAGATTAACATTGTAGCCATTACAAGATGGATGGATATGTTTAATGAGTATAGTATTATATGTCAAAAGCATGAAGAGTATAATGGTAAAGAATTTTTCTTAACAGATTTCTTTCAATAATTAGGATATTAAATAATAATCTCTTATATTTGTATCATCAATGTTTAAAACCAAATAATATGTCAGCAAAAATTTACAGTGCACCAAAGAGTATTAAGAAACCAGATTACGATTGGAACAAAGGTCGTGATAATTGGAGAGAAGAAGAGCAACGTTATATCAATGAGATTAAGGCTCATAATAAGAGCATGGGATATAACGGTAAGAACATGGGTGAAATAATAAAATTTCAGGTTGCCGATGGTTATGCCGAGTATATGGTATTGCAGATGCGACCATTATCTTTAATCCATTTGGATATTATGGATGGTTACGAATTCCATTATGCTCACCTAATGACAGCTAAGGAAGTCAATGACCAACTTAAGCGTCAGAGAGCTATGAATGAAATTTTCAGAAAATCTAATACAGCCACACCTGATGAAGTTGTTGGAGTATTAGGTAAGGTAGGAGTTGAAACTACCAATATGTCAAAGCAAGAAATTGGTTCATTTGATACCACAACAATTGGTAATAGTCATTTTCATGTAAAATGGGATGGTAAGACATATATGATACCACCATTTTCAGGTAAGGTTTATGGGGAAAATTCACATAACGTATTTAAATTTTTAGTTAACAATTATAAGATATAAAACTATGATTTTAGGTAAAGTAACACACGCATATTACAATTGGGAAGTAACCGTAAATGACGGTACGATATTATTCAAGTGTAATTTAAGACCACCAGAAGGTAGTGGCATCCTGAAAATGGCAAGGGAGTATGATATACCTAAGACAGCCAGAGAGATTACATTTGAAGGTAGTTATATCAGGATTGATGATGGTAAACAGCTTATTGAATTTAAACTGGAAGGTGAGAGCTGTATTGTTGGTGATGTCTGGGAAGACGGTGAATGTATTGATTCAATTGCCATGTATGATTTCTGGGAAGATTATGTTTCTCAAGATTAAATGTTAAAATATTTGGTAGTTATATAATAAAGTGTTATATTTGTAATGTAATCAAAACAACAGAAATTATGGCCAGAAAAAAAGTTTATATTGTAAAGTCAGGAAGTCTTCATAAGACTGAGAGAAGATATTGGTTAACACCAAGTTACTTCACCAGTAAGAAGGGTGCATTAGCAAGAGCTAAAAACATCTTAGAAGTCAACAGAGCTACCAACATTGTAGAGCATAAAACTCATGGTGAGTTTGAGTTAAGATGGGTTGATTATGTAGGTGAGGAAGGCAAGTATGATGGTAGGATTATTGTTGAATGGGCTTACTTAGAAACATATTAACGTTAAAATATTTTGGATATTAAAATAAATTGTTGTATATTTGTATTCAACGATTAGCAGTTAGAAGTAGGAATGATTACTGGAAAACTAACGGAGCGGTATTCATCACTTGAAATTTGGTAAACTGATGATAAGCGTGGACAGGTAACTGAAAGCGGTATAACATAGATAACAGATAATTTTGACATGACCAAGCCGAGTACTTAACACAATAACTCTACAACTATAATGTTTAACCTTAAAACCTAGAAATCATGTAACGTTATTAAAAGTTATATATAATAGAAAATAAAATAAAATAACTCTATCATTAATTTGGTAGAGTTCTTTTTTTGTTGTATCTTTACAGTATCAATGTTTAAACCACAAAATAATGGCAAAGTATAAAAGAGTATTCCAAATGGGATTTGATATTGCAGAAAGAGAAGATGTTTCCAATGATGAACTCGAAGACTTATTCCTTTATCTCGAAGACTGTATCAACAACTACAAGTTTAAAGAAACAAAAGGAGAACCACCATACTTTAAGTCGGTAGGGTGTGAGAATACAGAAGATATGAGCCATGCTTATGGAGAGAAAGAACTAAAACAAATTAATGAAGATGAATATAGTAGATAAATTAAACAACAGGGACAGGTTAAAAATTCTGGCCCTGATTGTAATTTTAACATTTATAATTTGGATTATATAATATAAAGGCTTATATTTGTACTAACAATGTTTAAAACCAAATATCATGGAAGGAATTAAAGAAGTTATAATCAAACGTGCAAATGAATTAGGCAAGCAAGGTGCTTGTATGGGTAACGGTTGGGACGAAGATACTCCAATGACTGAATTAGCTGAAGCAATCACATTCTTACTTTTAGAAGATGATGTTATAGGTGAAATTTCAGGTGAAGATATCTATGAAATATTAAGTGAAAAATTATATTAATTAAATTAGGTAGTGTCAAATATATTTCTTATATTGATACTATCAATGTTTAACAATTAAAAACCCAAAAGAGATGAGCAAATTAAAAACATATAAATACTCATGCAGCGGTAATGTTGCATGGACCAGTTGGGACCACGGTGAAGTAAAAGCCCACAATCCAACAGATGCATGGAACTTTGCTGCACAGGAAATGCAAAAGAATTTAGACTTAGCCAATATGATACTGGCGGGTAATGTATTAACCAAGGGTATGTCCGTTGGAATGAGTTTCAACGACCTTGAGGTTGAAGAGGTAAAACCCATATCAAAATTTTGTGAAGTAAAGATTGAGCATATAGATGACAATGACGTAGCACATATTGATGGTTATAAATCAGAAGACTTTGAGGCTGAAGGAATTATTCTGGGTTATATTGTTAACGGAGAAGTATACTGGACGAATTCAGAATATCAATTTGATGAGTATGTTATGAATGTCATAAAAGATTTTAAGAAACTTCAGGAGGCTTAGCGGCCAATTGAATAGGGGATAGGGTTGAGGGACCTTATCCTCGGTGGAACTGGAAGCTGGCCGCCTCCGACTTACTACAGGCCATTAAACATTGATTAAAAAAGCTGGGGTGGTTCCCAGCTTTTTGCATTTTAAATGTTAAAATATTTGGTAGTTAAATAATAAAGTCTTATATTTACAGTATCAAACAAACAGACAATGGCTAAGTTAAAGAAAATAGTAGTAACACAACAAGAAATCTGGGCAGCCACCAGACCTAACGTGTACAAGAACAAGAAGAAATACACGAGGAAACCAAAACATAAAAATAAAGGAGATGAGTAAGAAAATACCTGAAATAGTTTTAAGAGCTGAAAAAGAAGCCATCGCTATTATGAGATGGGCTAGGAGTTGCGAAACGCCAGAACAATTTGATAATATTGAAAGGTTTTCCAAAAAACATAAGTGGATGACTAATATAGCTTATGATAATGATGTTCAATATTATGTTGGTGCAACACATGGATTTATTATTGCATTAAGAAAAACTAAATTTAATTTGGATATTAAATAATAATCTCTTATATTTGTAATATCAATGTTTAAAAACCAAAATATTATGAAAGTAAATTTCGATAAAGCAGAAGAATATTTAGTTCAATCCGATGAGGAAACTGATTTTCCTGTTCATAAACAAGTGTTGGCTATATATAA
>Ga0070747_1001524_pt1 | contig 11288 bp, 10 predicted proteins | sample VirMetDEL_Mar_31_FD_77321 | JGI IMG/M metagenome (GOLD analysis project Ga0070747, IMG submission 77321) | Aqueous microbial communities from the Delaware River and Bay under freshwater to marine salinity gradient to study organic matter... | ecosystem: Environmental > Aquatic > Marine > Coastal...
CGCGCCTCCAAAGTTAATATTAAAGACTGTGCTTGTCTCCTGAGCGCTCTCTCTATCTGGCGTTGGTGCTATTTGTGGAGCTCCACTTGGTGATGCACCACCGCCACCACCACCACCTCCACCACCTCCACCGCCTAAAGTATTGGCCGCCACTCCTGCAGCTACAGCACCAGCGGCAAAGCCCGCCGCTGATTTGAAATGACCTGTAGCGCCGATAATATCAGCTTGAGCTAAAGACGCGAATCCTTTGGCTGTCTGAATTATAGCTTCAACAGAAGCTTGTTTACCCAGCCCATGAATAATATTGGTCACACTCTGAGTAAAGCTTTCACCCATCGCTAGCGCTCCATAAGCAGCCTCACTAAAAGCACCACCAAAAGCAGACGCGAACTCACCAGCCTGATTAATCTGATCTTGCACACTATCTCTTAATTGGGTGAGTGTAGCCTGACTCTTTTCAAATGCATCAAGTCTAGCTTTTTCTCTCTCTGCTTCTTGACTCTTTACAAGCTCAGTTTTAGCCATCTCAAATCTTATCTCAGCCATGAGTAGCTGATTATGATTCTCACCAGCCTTATCCAGCTCGAGCTGATGTTGAGTATTCAGGATTTGTAACTCTGTGGCCCCCTGTTGTTTGAGTTGCTGAATCTGTAGTGATCGAATTGCGAACAGCTCTAGTTGAGTCTTACGCTCGAGCATCAAGCGCTTTGCATCTTCCATTTTCTTATCAGCTAGACGTTTATCAGAAGCGGCTTTGGCTCTACTCGCTGCTGCCTGTCTCCTCTTTTCATCTTCTTCTCGTTGCTTTGCATCTAAATCTTTAAATCGTTTATCAAGCACATCAGCGTTTAATGTCTCAAGATTTGTTGCATCAATAGATGCTTGGACTTCTTTATGTAGTTGCACTAATTGTGTTTTATCTCGATCACCAAGAGTAGCCAATCTTTCAGATGCTTTTAGTCTAGCTTCTAGTCTTTCGTGTTGAAACTTAAGTTCAATCTTATATTTCTCACGTTCAAATTTAGTGACTTGAGCTACTTCTGCTTCTCGTAACTCGATGCTTTTTAATAGAACTAGATTCTCAGCTACTCGACGCGCGATCTCAACAGGTGCGTCTGACTCTAGATTTAAAAATTGACTCTCAGAGTTGTACAGGTTCTCTTGGCTTTCCGCTTGTGCTTCGTTAACCTCTTTTAAACGCTTTGATGTGATGATCCTTTGTTCATCTTGCTGCCTGATTAATTCAGATGTTGACTGATAATAGCCTAGTCCTAAAAGGAGATTATCCACTGACTTTGAAAGATCATTTGTTGCTTTCATCCTGCGCTTGATGCTTAAAGTAATTTCTTTTTGAAGTGCTGCCTCTTTATCCAGTGACCTAGCCGTATTTTTGTGAGCTTTCTCTAATGCTTCCTTAGCCACTTGCGCTTCTAATGTAGCGCGTGAAAACTTCTCTAGCTCTTTTCGAGTAGGTTTAACACCCTTCTCAGCTAACATCTCTAGCTTACTCTGCAAGTCAGCTGATGATGTCGCCAAGGCATCTTCTCTTTGCTCAGCATCATGAGCGCTACCACTAATATTTAAGAATGTCTCATAGAGAGCATAGCCAACCGCTACGACTCCACCTATGGCGGGTATTAGTGAGAGAAAGCCAGCTTTTCCACCTTTGCTGAGAGAATCAATTGTATGTGTTAAATCTTTAAACGCGCCGCCAGCCTCTTCTATATTCCCGACCAAAGAGCCTAGACCTTCACCCATGTGACTATTCGATTTATCAAAACGATCCGCCATTGATGCGGCTGTTTCTCCTATTCCCGTCAACCCCTTTTTAGCCTCTTCAGCTCCATCGAGTCTGACTTCAATATCTACTGTTCTACCCATGCTTGTTCTCCTCTATAGCTCTTTGCTGTGCTCGATGTTGAGCAGACTCTGTGTGCATGTGTAGAGTATCAACTGTATCAACAAAAGCACAAGACGGCTGAGGATGTGATGAGCTGATCGGATAGAGTCCAGACCTATGCCGATGATAAGCAGAGATGATGCTTGCTAGTCTATTAGCGCCAGCAACAGGACAAGACCTAATTTGCATATCACTATACTCAGAACCGCTGTCGGGACATACACGATAACCAGGCACATAAAGCCCACGCTCATCACGTTGAACCATTGGCAAGGCATCATTAAAAGCACCGCCACAATTACCGCGCTTCTTGCGTAAACCTTGAGTTACTCTGCATTGATCACATGACCATGAGCGCCCTCTGCTGAAACTTAGCCAGACAGAAGACGCAATCATTATTTTCCCTCGTCACCTAGCAAACTGATCCGCTGTATGTGAAGTACAAGCTCACTAATAGTCTGAACTCGATGACTCTCAGGCCTGATCATTTGAAGCTGTTCTAGCGTTGCATCTACATCATTAATACTAATGAGAGACGCTCTGATCATCTCATTGTAGACGTTGTTGAGATACTGTTGATATTCGCTCATTGCTTCACGTTCATCATTAGAGAGTTGATGATGCCATCTTGCTTTCTCACGTTGATCATCAGGAGCCTCTGACCACAGTAAACGTCCTAATTCTGAGCGAGTCATAGCGCCAGCTCTGATCTCAGCTTGCTCACGCTCTGCTGGCGACAGCGCTTTGAGCGTGAATGTCGTAGCGCTATCACCTATTTTTAGATGAAGCATGTCACCACTATCTAAATACTGAGAGCGCTCTTCATCAGTACACTCAACCGATGGATCACATGTGACAACGACTTCAAGAGTCTGCTCTGATGACGAGAGAAAAGATAAGCCCATTTTTAGATTCCTAATCCTAGTCTAAATGGTGAGTTGGTGGCGTTGCTTCCACTCACATCACCGCTGAATCGCGATTGATTGTAAGTGAGCTGTTGTCTCACAATGTCATTACCCGACACATCATAAGCGCTAGAATCAACAATAAGTTGAGCAGCTGGTAACATGATAGCACATCCTAAGCCGTCACCAATTGGACCCGTACCAATGACGACCTGACGCAAAGTACGATTAAATAAGTCATTATTGATCAGAGTTAGTGGAGTAGAGAGAGTCATAGTGAGCTCAACAACTACATCACTGATCTCCATGTCACTCATCGCTAAAAGGCTGTTAGAGTGACCTTTTGGTGTGAGTGTGTTAGTTACTGTTAAGCTGAAGTCTTCACAATCTACTTCAGTCCTTGCGAGCATATCACCAGTGGTTACAGCAGATAGAGACGTTGGTGCTGTGCTCGATAACACAGCATATGCACCTCTAAAAAATGGAGGTGAACCGCTGTTATATGTGGGCTCAATCGGTCCAACGGCGTTGCCATGATCATCTTGAATAAGAGCAGATTGATAAGTGAACTCACCCATTAATCGACCATTGTCTAACGTGATGTTGAGAGTCTCAAGCACACATCCATAACAATAAGTTCTAAAGCCAACACCATCAACTCGAAAGCTTAAGTTATTTTCTCTTGTGCCTGTTGCGTTGCCTCTTGGCGTGTACCACGTTTGAAGATGACGCACTGTCTTTGATCCAGTGAACGCTGAACTGAATGCAGGTGAGAGATTAACATCACCGCCATTGGTATCATCAGTGATCGCGCTATACTCGGCTCTACCGTTAAGATCTGCACCAATGATTGTGCCTACATCATCATTATTAGGACCAGATGCTGGTGTGTAGCTGTTAACATCTACAACGGTGGCTGTGTCGCTCAACACGCTAGGAATACGAGTTTTAAAACCAGCGCCTAAAAGATAACCAAGATAGTTCGCTGAGTAGTTCGCTGAGGCTGTGCCGATTGTAGTGAGGTCTACTCTACACACCACTTGACCTGTCCTGCGTCTAACTCTTGTCCCTGAGCTCCAGACTGTATCGGGCTCAGGAGGTAGCATAAAATTACCATCTCGTGCGTCATTGCGTTCACTGACAACAGGCTCGCCATAGATGACGATTGGATCACGCTCGCAAGGGATCGAAACATAAGTTAAGCCGCTGTTATCAGGTAGGCCGGTTGATGATGCAAGAGAACCGAAAGAGCTCTCAACTGCAACTGATAGAGTTCTGTGTGTTACTGTCATTTAAGACTCCAAATAGAGCAGGGTGAACGGTATTGTCAAAAGCATACCAAGAGCATCATCGATATCAATAGACTCAAATGATGGTGTTTGTGGGATAACTGACAGTATACCTGTTGTCACTAGGTCATAGTTTGGACCTTTTAACTTTTCTAGAATATAGTCAGCATCTTCAGAGACTAGGCGCTGTAAATATAAGTGATCATTTTGCGGGATATCATAACGCACTTCACAATCTATCGTTGTTCTACGTCTACCTGATAGGCCCGCCGCGCCATCATCTTCAGGCAACGACACGACAGAGAGTTGAAAGTATCGAGTAGAGTTAAAGCGTTGATCTAATGAGCTTACAGCGCCGTTGGCTCTACTATGACAGACAAATCCATGATGAGTGTCTGTCTTTGGCTCGATGCTCATGATCTGATCTTCGAGAAAAGTTAGCGCGGAATAAATACCCTGGCTCATTTCAACAACTTCTTCCTAATTTCAATATCTATAGATCTCACTAAAACATCGACATCTTTTAAACTCAAGCCTAGGAACTCTCGAGTCTCATTAACTGCAAAACCATATTGTGCATGATGATTTAGACCGATAATAAAATATGATGGAGTAGCTTTGTGGACAACAAAACTGTTCATCATATTACCGCTGAGAACCAAGTCAACTTCAGCACTATCTGATGATGAGCCGCGTTTTCTCGATTCGTGTTTGTATTGTCTATAACCACCCGCATAAAATACGCCGCCCTTTCGTTTTGATCCTCCTTTAGGCTTTAAACGCGCTCCCTTTTTCGCAACATATAACGGTGTGGTTGAGTACTCTTTAAACGGCATTCCATGAGCATCTAGACCTTTTGATGTTCTTAATTTAATCGCTGCTAGCGTGTTCATGGCTAAGCGCATCGAGTCCTTTTTAGTCCATAGCGATCTCGGTATATTTAAATTAACTAACGTGGCCATGATTAATGCCTCATGCCTCTAGCGATTTTGAAAAATGCATCATTATCGCTTTTAGTGTAGCTCTTCCAGGACGCTCTGAAGTCTGTGGAGCTCCCCCCCTCACGTCTTAGATTCTCCTCACCTGCATCAACAACGCCATCGCCATCGAGATCAAGAGTGACAGATCTTAAAGCTAGGTCGAGCATCTCATGATATCTAGCTCTCATATTGTCAGCCGCGTCAAACTGCATATTCATCTCATAGATGTGAGCAGCTGCACAGTAGACGTGAGCTCTCTTGAATGACTGTTGATTGAAGACCTCATCTTCAGTGATGCTATCTGCTATCACATGATCTCTAATAGCTAGTATCATCTCTTCAAGTGATGCTTTGATCTGAGGAGCTAGATCACTTTGACGGCGTGGGATCATGTCCGCCAAATTAGCCATAGATCCCACAAGCTCATCATGATTCAAACCTGTATCGAAAGGTCGAGGAGTAACTTTTAGTAGTCCAGTCTCAACACGCTTAGCGCCCACGATATCATCATAAGCGATGGTGTAGGGATAGACTCCAGATGTAGCTGTGTTAGCTGATCCAATATCAACATAGCTCATCGCAAAGTTTAAAACTGCCGATGTGCTGAGGTCGATCTCTCTTGGTAGAGGCTCTGCTAATAGAGCAGTGCCTGTTACGAGTCTAACCACCTTCACTGCATAGTATGTATCAGCTGAAGTCTTAAGATATGCTCTGACTTCATCACGCTCGAGCGCTGAGCCTATGGCTCCACTAGTTGTGAGTGTGCGTCTATCATTTGCGAGAGCTGTGATAGTTACATCAGCTCTGCTCTGTGCAAAGATACCGCTAAAGTCTCCACTGGTAAACTTGACTGTTAGCGTTGGATTGTTTGTATATGGCTCTTTTGGATTCCACACAAAGTGAGCATCTTGACTTGTGATTACTTTTCTCATCTGCGCTTCGCTCCGCTGTTCGCTGCGTTGATGTCACTGCCTGTGGCAAGTGTCAACTCAGCAGCTTCAATGAATGACTCTGTGACAGGACTCCAACTATGTCTGCAGTTATATCCACCACATGAAGTTTTAACTGCTAAACCTTGATTGTTATTGAGCTTTCGCATCTGCTTATCATCAACAACTTTATTGATAAGAGGCTTGCAGAATCGCCTAGTTAAACCATCTCGAGGGCCTGTATAGAGATAGTTAGTAAGTCCTAATTCATCAGCCATCTTAGCAGTCACAGTCCTGCCAAATTGACTGATCTTAGTTTTGACCTCTGTTAGTTGTCGGCCTTCTGATTGCTCTAATCTGATATTGAGATCACTTTTAACGATTGAAGTTGGAACTTCTGTTGATATCGCTAGAAGCGCATCTCGAGTAGCTCGCTTAAAATCAGGGATGATCACATCTTCAAATACAGCGCTAGCCGCCTGTGCTTGAATAAGGTCGAGTTGAGGAAGCATCTGAGGATCATATTCTAATCCCAAAGCCTCAAATGATTTCTCAACAGCCGCTCTTATTTTGTCTGATGATTCAATAAAATCATCTATCGCCAGACCTAATCCACCTCTTAAAATTAGGTCTAGGATTTGTTCATCATCAAAGCTCAAGAGGAGCTCAGGCTCTGTTGATACAGATGCCATCTCAATAATAGTCACTAAGCCCTTTCGAGCCTCAGCTAGTGACTTCTTAAACTTACGCTCTGCTTGAACTTCAACAACGAGCTGATCTCGTCTCGATCTAACTATTTGAGCCACCGGCCCACGCTGACCCTTCACTTGTCGTGTAAGATCTGCGATGGCCTCTTGATCAGCATCTATCTCGCTGAGATGGTGGTGACTCAACATTTAATTAGGTCAAGCAGTCTGTTACGACATAGCCAAGAGATGCATCGATGAGTTTCATCGTGTGTACTTCCTCAGCGTAGACATATCGGCGCGTTGAATCTAAGCTGTCATATTGACCAGCCTGAGCACCACCAAACTCAAGATTTAGAGCAGCTGTAGGCATTGCTTTCACGCCGCCGCTCTTTTGAATGATCGAGTCAGCACCACGAAGAATACCCATGAAGATGGTCTCACCTTCCCAGATATATGCCTCTGATGATGTAGCACCTGGCACAGCTGTCTCTCGAAGAGCTTGACCAACATATACATTAGGGATTCCAAGGATGTCGCGAAGCACAGCTAGCACAGCCTCATCGCTGAGAATACGATTCCCAGCAGAGATACCCTTGGTGCTGTCTCCGACATATCCTCTGACCTCGGGATTGCGAGCGAGCGCTCGAAACACATCACGACCAAAGATTAGAGAATCGGGATTAATCCCATGTGCATTAGCAAAGACAGTATCTTTGAGATCGTGCAGATAAGTCAAAGGCTCAGCGCCCGCCGCATCGAACTTAGTTGCAGGACTCGCGGTATATGATGCAAAGTTAGTTATTGCATCAAAGAGAACATCAGCAGCTCTCTTCTCTTTAGCGAGCTTCATCACACGTCCGACTTTACGAGCTAAGCGCGCTTCTTCACTGCCTGGATATTGACTGTCGAAGATATCTTCCATTGCGATGGAATCAGAGGCCGCATAGATCTTAGCTTTGAATGTCTGTGAAGTACGATCAAAACCGCCGATAGTAGCGCGTGAAGAGCCCGGTGCTCTCTCGAGATCAAGACCAGCGCCGGCTCCCATGAAGTTTCGAGTCTCTTCAAGAAGAATTGTTCCAGAGCGCTCAGGAATCTTAATTGTCTCAAAGACCTCATCAGCAATAAGCTGACTGTCGCTGGGAACAGCTTCAACAACTAGACTGCTAAGAATCTCATCGACTGGATGTAAATTTGAATATGAACTAGCCATAAGTCAGCTCCTTAAGGAATTAGATTTTGTGGACCGGTGAAGTTGATCAAAATTTGATCAGACACAGCGCCAGCAACTTGATTGATGTTAGGAATCATAGAACCGATTGAATAGTTCCCTGATGTCGCATGCGGCTTCACTTTACCATCCGCTTGAGCCATGACTAAAGTAACGGTATTCGCAATAGTCGCGCCTACAACAACTCGAGTGAGTCCTGAAAGAACAACTTCAACAGTGTCACCGCTTGCACATGCTCGCTGAGCTACACCGATGATACGAGCATCTGTAGCAGCTGTTGAGACTGATACCTTGCCGGCTGTCGTGATGCTGACAAGTGCATATTCAGTAATAGCGCCATCAGCAGTGAATGAATGAATGTTATCTGTATTAGCCATGATTAGACTCCAAATGCTTTAGAATAGTAACTAGGATTGTCAGATCTGAATTGAGCTAGTGCTTCACTGTATGTGATGCTTTTCTCTGTTGAGAGCTTACGCACTGCAAGATCAAGAGTCTGCTTGGTGACTTCAGCGCCACTAGCACCATGACCGATTTCGGCCAACGGCACCGATGCTCCTGTATCGCGCTCTGAGAACATCTTCCAAAACTCTGGTTGAATGTCTCGTAACTCCCACGCTTTTTCAGCTGTGCTCTTTTCGCTCGGTGAGACTTTGCCTTCGCTGAGAAGCATGTCTACAGCGCGACCACACTCAACAGCGTCACGCTCAGCGCGAAGCTTTTTAATCTCAGTATCTTGAGCGCTAACTTTTTCATTCAACGCTTGGATCTCAGACAGCATTACAGGTGATAGAGACTCACTCATTTTATACTCTTTCTTCTCGTCATGATCAGAACTGTCAGCTAATTTCTCAGCTTTCTCTTCATCCTCATCATCGTCATCTTTCATTGTTTCAGCTTTGTCTTTGTCGTCATCATCAGACTCAGCTTTCAATGATGCTTCTGCATCTTGCTTCATCTCATTGATTTGATTTTCAAGCTCTTTCAACATGTCATCTTTAGCGATGAGCATTTGCTTGAGCTCTTCAGGTGATAGGTTGTCAATACCGTCCATCTGAATCTCCTCTGTTAATGTTACTCGATCAATCTTGTCGTTAGACTGCGCTGGTCGAGGTGTTAAAGTAATCGCTAATAATTGAGCGTCACCGACTTTAGAACCGCCAGCACGATCAAATACTTCACCGGCAAGGAACTCAGGTGAGCTCCATAAAACACCGCCGGCTTTAGTAACTACATCAAGACCGCGCTCATTATATGCTGGTGTTGCATAGAGCCCATCGTCTCTAAGATCGAGATCAATGATAAGACCTAGCGCGTTGCCGGACTCGGGTGGCGCTGGTGATCCTGATTGGAAGGGTGATGTAGCATGCTGCCAATCAATAATGACCGGATCATTTTCTTTACGAGTGTTAAACACTCTGACCATCTCAGTAAGCATCTCATAGTCGATCTCTTTACCGATCGCGTCACCGCTCATACGAGAGGACACTTGACCTAGACCAAGAGTCTTAAACGGCTTACCAATAGTGAGACCCTCAGGTATGTCATAGCGTGGAACTTCTGAGAGTTGCAAAGCCTCACCATACGCTCTGAGAGCTTGAGTTTTATTATCTGCTGAGGTCATTTGTTTCACAATCTTTCTAGCCCATGAGAGTCCAGCGTCACCGCCCCAGCCATGCCACGCTTGCCAACCTTTACCTCGATCACTCCAAGTGGAGCCCTGCTTGTCAACTTCATGACGTGTGAAATAAGCGAGCATACGCTTAACGGTCTCAGGTGAAAGCAACTTGCCGGCCTTAAGGTCACGCGCTCGAGCAATACCCACCGGTGTCATGCCTCTTTGCGATTTAGGTTTGCTAGCTCTCACTTCAAGCGCTCGAGCAGCTGCTTCACGCGCTCCCTTGGGCGGCTTAAACGAGATGTGATCATAGCGCTTAATTGATCTGATTGCAGATTCATTGCGCTGTTTTAATGAGTGACGCTGATAATTAGCATTCTGATTGCGAGCTCTACGCTTTGCCATCTCGCCGCCTCCTGATCAATTGCTCAGTTAACGCGCTAACAGTGCCACCACCTCCTACGCTCGACACTCTAGATATAGCTGAGCGCTGAGCATCTTCGGGCAGATCACCAGCTCCTAAGCGTTCTCGAATTGCTCTTTCAAGGTCATTATCAGGAGTTAGCAAGCCCGCTTGAACAAGGCCTGGTAACATGCCCAACGAGTCAGCTAGGTCATCAGTATCTAGACCAGTGTGTGTCAGCTTTGGTAGTTTGCTAGGATCGATACAACCATAATTCCAACGTATTAAACGCCCAATAGTTCCACCGCCACTTCGACCTACACCGCTCGCTTGTGACGCTACGAGATCACATAGGTTAATAGCTGCTCTTCTGAAGATAGATAGATGAATCTCACCAACGCTACGAGCGCCGGTCTCAGTGTTTCCAAGGTCAGCGAATTGAGCTAGGAAAGCAGATGCAATCTGTGAGTCACACTTAGTGATGATGTTGATTGGTCCATCAGCGTATAGGTTTGGATTTGCAGAATATGTCTCAAACTTAACCGCGCTATTCTCTACTAGATAACTCTGCTCAGCTGCTATGAAAGATTGTGCTTGAGCTTCAGCATCATTAATCATCGCGTCAATGTCACCATCACTAAGTCCTTGAGACTCTGCTTGAGCTCGATCAACAACGACTTTAGGTGTAGGCACAGCCCAACGATCAAGACCTACACACATAAGATTAGCAACACGCTGTTTAGTACGCCACCACCACCATACCGGCCTAAGCATCCCAACGCCCTCAAAGTTTGACCCCGTCTTATTGAGAGTAAGCAAGAGGAGTTTATTAGCAGGGATCGGCTCAGGCTGTTTACCAACACCTACTGTGTTTTGAAGTACGCCATCTAGACGTTGATTATCGCGTGACAGCCACTGTGAGTGTGCTGATGGTTCTCGATCTGCATAGTGTGACAGCCACACTCTGATTCTACCTTCTGAGTCTGGACCGACTCGATAGACCTCTTCAGCGTATCGATATCCCAAGGGTATAAACTCAAGCAGGTAAGCTAATTGCTCTTCCCAAGATATCGTCATCTGACCTGAGAACCCATCGAGCCCCCAACACTCGTTAGCATATCTAGCGAGCTCCTCAGCTACCTCATCATTCTCTACACCAGGCTCCCAACGCCAAGCTGCAGAGAGGAGAGTCTGTCTCAGCATGTGCCACGATCGTCTGACTATTGGATCAGTCCTCATCATCTCTTCAGCCTCAGCAACCCAATTCAGGCCGGTGAGCTGTGGATTGTTCTCTTTGCCGGTTATATTACCGCCTGAGAGCTGAGTGCCTGAAATGCCCTTCAC
>Ga0070747_1001530_pt1 | contig 11268 bp, 22 predicted proteins | sample VirMetDEL_Mar_31_FD_77321 | JGI IMG/M metagenome (GOLD analysis project Ga0070747, IMG submission 77321) | Aqueous microbial communities from the Delaware River and Bay under freshwater to marine salinity gradient to study organic matter... | ecosystem: Environmental > Aquatic > Marine > Coastal...
AACCCGTATAGTTTTCACATTGTGCATTGAAATCTGCATTGCTGTCTCCCGTTTGGTGGTGGTGCCGGGCTTGCACCCGGCGATTGGTTTAGATGGCGATGGCGCGCGCGAGGTGTTCAAAATACGGAATCACCGGGGCATTGAGAAAGTCGATCTTCACGATCATCTTCTTGATGCCTGCGCGCTCATGCTCTGGGGCAGATTTGATCGCGTCGATCAGGATATTCAGCGGGATATAGTTTGCGCCGCTATCGCCTTCAGCGGTCAAAAGCTGATCGGTGTCGATGTTTTTTTCTGCGACAAAAGTATCAATCTAGTTTGTGAAGGTCATCTTGTTTTTCTCCCGTCTGCGTTTCTGTTGATACCAACCTATAGGCACGCAACCCTATCGTCAACAGCTAATATGCAAACAAGCCTAGATAATTGATTGACCATGTTATGCGTGCTGGCATACAGTGAGGCATGGAAAATTTAATCAAAGAAGTCGAGGCATTCGCGAACCGGCATAACCTATTGCCCGCGACGGTCGTTCAATATGCCACCGGACAGGGCGGCAGCACATGGGCGCGGTGGAAGTCTGGGGGCGAGTGTACCATGGGCACAGCCGCCCGCGTTCGCGCCTATATGGCAGAAAAGGAGGCTGCGAAATGATCGATATCACACTTCACGGAACCGACACCGCCCGCTGCGGCGATGTTGAGCAGGTGGGCGGCAAGTCCCCTATCAGCGCACTGGCTCGCAAGCTTGTCGCAGGCGGTGCAGACCCGGACGCAATGGTGAGCATAACGCGCGACGGAACATTGTGCTTTGATGAGACGCTGCTTTCTACATGGGCAGGCCTGACGGTCACAGAGACAGATCGGCAGAGCGTCAAGCATTCAAAGTGGGTTCCGATGCCTGACGGCCTGCACGGGGTGGCGAAATGATCGATCATGCATCATCGCCAGGTCATCCGCATTTTGGGGCGTATTCCCATTTTCGCAAGCGTGTACAGGAGCGCATCGGGCACGATTACCCGGCAGGCAAGCTTTGGGAAATGCTTGTGGCAGAGATAACCGCTTGGGAGAAAACCGGAGGCGAGTCTGGCCTTGTTGAATACATCGGGCGGCTGAACAAGAACGGATACCGGATGTTTGAATTCAGAACCAACACCGGCCAGTTATATGTTGTTATCTATGACACTGACAGCCATGTGCCGATCACAGTTTACCCGCCTGACCTGAATGTTAAATGCGGCAAGGGCCAATATTACAAGGCGCAAACCTGATGGGCAAGCGCAGCGACTTTGACCGGATTCCGCGTGACTTTTACCCAACGCCAGTTGAGGCGGTAGCGCCGCTATTGCCGCACATTCCAGACTTCACCCAATTTGCCGAGCCATGCGCAGGCGATGGCGCGTTGATCGATCACTTACTTCATGCGCGGCAAGATCTTCAATGCATCGCAGCAGCGGATATAGAGCCGAGAGAGCAAGGCATAACGGAAATGCCATTTGAAGAATTTGACGTTTCAAGCGTTGATTGCATGATCATCACGAACCCGCCGTGGGATCGTAAAATACTGCACCCGATGATTGAACATTTCTCGGCACAGAATCCAACGTGGCTGCTATTCGATGCCGATTGGATGCACACCAAACAATCAGCACCGTTTATGCCGTGGCTGCGCAAGATCGTATCGGTCGGCAGGGTCAAGTGGATACCTGACAGCAAGATGACAGGTAAGGACAATTGCGCTTGGCATTTGTTCGATCAAACGGGTGTCTATGATGGCCCGACGCAATTCTATGGGAGGGCAGCCTGATGGGTATCAGAGGCCAATACAAAAACAAACGCGACAGCAACGAGCCGCAGATCATTGCCACGCTTGAGGCCCACGGAATCAGCGTGGTGCGCCTGGATACGCCCGTAGATCTGGCCTGCGGTTATGGGGACCGGGATTATCTGGTGGAGGTCAAGACGCGATCAGGAACGCTGACCGGGCCGCAAGAGATATTTTACGAGGCGTGGCGTGGGTCCAAAACCATCCTTCGCAGCGTGGAGGATGCAGAGGAATTCGCGCGCAAGATCAGATCAGAATGAAAATAGGCCAGCAGGGGGAGGACCCGCTGACCTATAATTGTAACACAATCAAGGAAGGAAGTGCGGCCACGTTACCCAACACAAAACAGGCTGGCAATAACAAATGATGCAGATCGTTGATAATGCTGCCGCAACAATCCGGTTGATTGAAACGCCGTTCTGGTCTACAAAAGCGGAAGGGCCCGACGTTGACGCGTCAGACCCTTCGTTAGCTAAAAAGCTGGCGGCACACATAACGCTGATAAGGAGCGTCATATGATATCTGATATATACCCCCAAACCCTTTGCCGTTCAACCCGTCTGTTCACATGAGCAATACGCCGTTCATGCCACTGTGGGTTTCAGACTTCCTTGGCGATACCTTGGATCTGGACGCCGCAGATATCGGGGCATACATGCTGCTGCTTATGGCGCAGTGGAACCGTGATGGCGAAAGCCTTCCAGATGATGCAAAGAAGCTCAAGCGCGTGGCCCGCTGTGGCCGCAATTGGGACAAGGTATGGGGCAACATAAGCCGTTACTTTGAGACTGATGATATGGGCATTTTCAGCAAAAGGTTGCGTTTGGAGTCACAAAACGTTGCAGCGAAACGACTAGTTAACGCACACAATGGGGCGCTCGGCGGTCGCGCTAAGGCATTGAAATCTAATGATGTGGGTATAGCGAACGCTACGGATTCGCTAGAGCGAAACTCTAGCATACCAGAACCAGAACCAGAAAGAGAAGATTCAGAAGCTAACGCTTCTGACGGCGGGGCCGTCGATTTCACAAAGGAAGTTTTTGATCGTGGTGTGTCTTTTCTTGGCAAGCACGGGACACCAGAAAAGCAGGCTAGGGCTCTGATCGGAAAATGGCGAAAGGTCATGGGCGATGATGAAACATTCAAGGCAATGGCCGATGCAAGCCGGGCTGGGGTTACGGACCCGGTTGCTTGGATCAGCGCAAGATCTGCGCCAAGCAAGCCGATCAATATCGCAGAATTCTTTAACACAATCGGGGAAGTAAAATGAGCATCAAGGCGGAATTTCTGAAAACCAAACTGACGGCATATCTTGAGCGCCGTTCAATGCCTAGATCACTGGCTGACAAGCCGAGTGCTCAACATGCAGAATTGGCCGCGCTCTTGGCTTGCGTAAATCGATTGGCACCAAGGGACGGCTTTGAGGATTGGTGGGCAATGATGGAAATCAGCATCGCAGAGAACGCTAACACCTATGCCTGGCCAACCGAGGGCGATATAAAAAAAGCAGCCGGGAAAATACGCGGGCCCAGAAAGGTCACGGTTTCACAGGGCGACGAACTGGACCCGCTCAAGGTAATGGGCGAAAGAATGGAGGCAGGCGATGCCGTTGGCGATGGCTGGATTTATGGCCGGTTATGCGTCCAGCTTCAGCGCAAAAGATTGTTGACCCCGGACACTCTGCGCAAATATCGCTCGGCATGGTTTTTTAAGCAGAAAGACACATACGGCGAAGAACAGGCGAATGCGAAAGAGGCCGAGATGATGAAACGCCACAAAGATGCTGAGACACTTGAGGACAGCGTTCGCAGTCAGGTTGATACGCCAATTCCAAAGCCAAAAACACAAGACCGATATGATTGGGACGGGCAGCATGATTGACGCAATCGAGGCAGTCACCAACGCAACGGTCGGCCTGATCGTGTCAATCCTGCTTACGTGGCTGTGGCTCGGATTCACGCCTGTCCAGTCAGCCGGGATCACGGCGGTATTTTTCATCACATCCACAGCGCGCGCCTATATCGTGCGCCGTGCATTTCGGAGGCTGGGTAAGTGATTATACGCGAAGAACGCATAGGCGACTGCCGGTTGATCTTGGGTGATTGTTTGTCAATCATGCCGTTGCTGGGCAAGGTGGATGCCGTGGTGACGGACCCGCCATATGGTATTGGATACATCGGGGACGGATATGATGCAATAATAGGGGATGATGTGCGGTTTGATCCGTCTTTTTTGTGCGGTTTTGATTGTATCATCTGGGGGGCAAATAACTTTTGTCAAAAACTTCCGGCTGTTGGTGGTTGGTTGTGTTGGGATAAGCGGGTCACAGAAGCGGCTGACGGCTTGCGGGGGTCTCCGTTTGAATTGGCTTGGACAAGTATCCCTAAGAAATACAAAATTCTCAGGCTGCAACATGGCGGTGTAAAAAACGCGGACGGAGAGGGGATTAAAAGAGTCCACCCCACCCAAAAGCCAGTTGCTCTCATGCAGTGGTGCCTTGGCTTTCTGCCCGATGCTGAAACCATCCTAGATCCCTTCATGGGATCTGGCACCACCCTCGTTGCCTGCGCCAAGCTAGGCCGTCGTGGCATCGGCATCGAATTGGATCCTGACTATTTCCAGATCGCCTGCGAGCGGGTCCAGAAGGCGTATGATCAGCCTGACCTGTTTGTAGAGCAGTCAAAGCCGCCGGTTCAAGAGGGGATGGACCTATGATTATACGCGAGGAACGGATTGGCGACTGCCGGTTGATATTGGGCGATTGCCTTGAGGTCATGCCATTGCTTGGCAAGGTGGATGCCGTCGTGACATCGCCACCATATGACAATTTGCGAGAATATGGCGCCGGGTTTGACGGTGTGGATTGTTTTGCTGCGATATCTGAGGTTGCAAATATGCTTAAACCTGGAGGTGTCTGCATGTGGAACGTGGCGGACGCAACGGTAAATGGGTCTGAAACCGGCTCATCATTCAGGCAGGCATTGCACGCGATAGACTGCGGCCTGAATTTGCATGATACAATGATATACACAAAAAAAAATGTGAGTTTTCCCGAAAGCGTCCGTTATTTCTCAGCATTCGAATACATGTTCATTTTCTCAAAGGGGCCACCAAAGACGTTTAATCCAATCAAGGACAGGGTTAACAAATGGGCAGGAACAACCATGCACGGGACCGACAGACAGCCAGATGGAAGCCTGAACAAGATTAATGGGGCTGGCAAAGAAATAAAGCCATATGGCATGAGGTTTAATCATTGGCCCATAACGCACAACAGCAGGACTGAAAAAACAGATCACCCGGCGACCATGCCCCCATCAATGGCAAACGACCATGTTATAAGCTGGACCAATCAAGGCGAAACCGTCCTTGATCCGTTCGCCGGATCAGGAACCACTCTCGTCGCTTGCGCCAATCTGGGCCGCAAGGGCATCGGAATCGAGTTGGATCCTGACTATTTCGATATCGCGTGCGAGCGCGTTCAAAAGGCGTATGATCAGCCTGACCTGTTTGTAGAACAGCCAAAGCCAGCAACACAGGATGCAATGGACCTGTGATTAGGCGTTGACACCTATTACGGCATGGTGCAAGTTGAGGCATCACAAGGGAGAATTAACAATGGGAAAAACGCGAACAAGGATTGAAACAACATTCGTATGCCCACCGATACCGTCACGGGAACATGATTGGTGCGCTACATTCAGCTTTTTTGATGGGGATGATGAGCAGCCGCGTGGATGGTCATGGAATGAGGATGATGCAGTCATTGATCTGCTGACAAGCGCGGCAGAGTTTGACGATGACGGGTCATGCATCGAGGAAGTATGTGATCTCGCCTTTGACGGATGGAAAGCGAGCACCAAGGGAGAAAAAACATGAACGCAATGCAGGAATTCGCACGGCGCGAAATGGAAGCAAACAGATCATTTTGGCGAACTGGCAAGCGAAAAGCTGTTGCCGTACCTCGCAAGAAACGCACGCGACCGCCAAAGTATGTGCTTAACATGGAAAGCCCAGAGGGCCGGATACTGGAGGAATACGCCGCCGCCAATGACATGACGGTTGCAAGGCTGATCGGTCCGGGGCGCAAGAAATCAATCGTGCCAATTCGGCAGGAGTGCTTTCTGCGGCTTCGTGAGCATGGCCTTACCAACTTTGCGATTGGAACCATATTCAGCCGGAACCATTCGACCATAAGCCACGGCTGCGTTGCCGCAGCCGAGCGGAGGGCGCAGGCATGATGAAATCGCAGACGCCAATCAACCACCACAACGAAGATGAGGGCGGGGCAGACTATGTGGCACCGCGTGAATTTGTTGGTTATTCGCCGGTAGTATCTAGGGCTCTGGAAGATATCTTGATTCAGGTCATGGGCCCGGTTGACAGCAAGCCGCCGCTGCCGAAAACATTTGAGAAGATCAAAACGCAAAAGGTGATCGAGTCCGAGCGGAAAAAAACCGCGATTATGGACGTTATCATCAAACATGGCCCGTGCCAGTTGGCTGAAATCGCATTGCGGCTGCCGAATATCAAAAAAGACACGATATCGGACAACCTTTGCCGACTGCGTGGCGGTGGGTTTCTGGACATCCTGACGTTTAAGGGGTCACGTAAAAAATACATATCAACCGGCAAGTGGGAGGCAGACCAATGACTGACACACCCAAAGATCCGAAGGACCTGCGCAAGCTTATCAGAGCAGCGCACAACGCCGAAACAGACGCATATATCCAGCGTCAGTATGGCCGGATGATCGACGCCATCAACCGGGTGATCGAAATGAAAGGGAGCAAATGACATGACCGAAACACCAGAGCACGGCCCTGATGTGTCTTTATTCCACGGAATGTCGGCTGATCAACAGGCGGATGTGTGCGCGATTTATTTCGCAGGCCATCGCAAGCGCACGGCAGAGCTTGAGGATTTGCGCGACCAGGTTGGTGCACTGACTGACGAGCGCGACGCCTTGAAGGCCCAGAACCGCAAGCTGCGCACACTTGTGCCCCTGGCATATCTTGAAGGCATCGAGGATGTATTCTGCAACGATGCCAGCATTGATGACGCAGACGAGAATTACAGGTGGAGCGAATGCAGGCAGGCACTGGCTGCCATCGGCTGAGTGCTAATGATAGACAAGGCCATGCGGTAATGGTAAACCTGACAAAACCAAAACCCAAACCGCAAGGAACCCATCATGGCATTTATGGTTGACGCCGCATTTGACGCAGCTCTTGACTATCTGCGCACAAACGGAACCCGAATTGACTTTTGCACAACCGAGCCTGCCACATATGCGGCGGCCACCAGCACCAACACGGTTGCCAATGAAACCGGAATCACACTGACCGCCAACGCAGCCGGGTCGCCAAACGGTCGCCGCTGCACCATTCCGGCCACTGTCTCGGCAACCGTAACCGCTGATGGCACTGCAACCCATTGGGCGCTTACAAACGGCACCGCGCTGCTCGTCGCAACCGGCGCTTTGACATCTGGCGAGGCTGTTCTGGTCGGTGGAGGCACCAACACGCTGGATCTGACAGCCGCAATACCTCTGGAAATTGCCGACGCCGTTGCAATCTAAAGGGGCTGACAATGGCCTACACCCCGATCTGGTGGTTTAATCAAAACGGCAACGTGCGCTTTGCGCGTGAGTTGTCGGTTTTGGGCGATGGCAAGATCAGGGTAAAAATATTTGGATCGGGCGTGATTAAGGATTTTTCCCCGATCCGTTTGAAGCGCGCGCGGCACCACTCTGTTGGTTGCCAGATCGGCGACTTGCCTGCCGAGACGTTCCATTATTTCACGCAGGCCAGAACCGGCACCGTAGAAGATTACGACGACGAAGAAGAAACGTCTTTTGGTGTGGAAAATGGCGCAATAGTTGAGCGCAGCCCGAAAAAGGCGAACAGACGCCACCGAACCGACACGCCGGACCCTGATTATGATTTTACCTGAACTGAGCGCATAAATGGCCATAACCAGAGAGGCAGTTGGCGGCGGCGTTGCATGGGTCTACAATGGCCTGACAATCGCTTGGCCCGCAGGTCATGCCGTTGGTGATATTCTGGTTGCTGTTTTCAGCATGCGCGGATCGGCTGACCCGTCCGGCAACAGCTTCGCCAATTGGGCGCGCAACTTCGATACGATCCTCGTTGATAACGCGCCTTCAAGCTATGGCAGCAATGACGTCTTTACCTGCGTTGCGATAAAGACAGCCACATCAACAAGCATGGCGGACATACTGTGCGACGATATAGGGCAGGCCAACGGCAATTCGTCTTATACCTTGGCTATGTATCGCGGCGCAGACACCATAACGTCGCTCAACAACGAGTTCAACAAGACCGGAACCAGCATAAGCCACGCTGCAGGGACAATCGCATCAGGCGATTGGGTGGTGATTGGTCTCGGCAACAGCTACGACAACAATAGCAACGTAATATCTGCCGAGGCGATGACCAACACGTCAAGCCTAGCTCTGGCTGCGTTCTTCGGGTCAACATCGGGCGGTGGTTCGCAGACGCTTTGTTGGGATGCTGAAAGCACGGGCGGCACTGCCACATTCACGGCCACCAGCACCGACTCCGCATATCATTACACGGTCGCGCTGCTCATCACGCCAGCAGGCGGCGGCGGAACCACATACACCACAAGCGCATCTGGTGAGCGGTCAGCGTCAAGGGTTGGCGCATCGGCGGCCACGTTTGAAGGCGCATTCTCCGGGGCCAGCTCTGGCAACAGGTCAGCCGCGCGCGTTGGGGCATCAGAGGCAACATTTCAGGGCACGTTCACAGCATCAAGCGCAGGCGATAGATCAGCCTCCAGGGTCGGATCCGCAGGCGCGGTATTCGCAGAGGACGCCCAGACATACACAACGTCAGCCGCAGGCATCAGGTCAGGCGCGGGCACGGGTAGCGCAGACGCTGGTTTCAATGCGACGTTCACAGCCAGTGGCAGTGGGCTAAGGTCCGGGTCTGGTGTTGGCGATTCCGGGGCAACATTTCAGGCAACATTCAATGCAGCCAGTTCGGGCAATCGATCAGATGCACGGGTGGGCTCGGCCGATGCAACGCTTATTCAGGACGCCCAGACGTTCACGACATCAGCCGCAGGGGTTCGGTCAGGATCAGGCGCAGGTGAATCGGCCGCCACATTCGAGGGCACGGCCACCACGTCAGGCGACGGCATTCGCTCCGGTTCGCGCGTCGGGACAGCCGATACACTGTTCATTGGCGAAAACTCGGTTGTATCAACAGGCGTTAGGTCAACATCGGGCGTTGGCGACGGATCAACCGAATTCACGGGCACATTCACGGCAACAAGCGACGGCATAAGATCTGCATCACTCACGGGGCAATCAGACGCCGAGTACACCGGAACCTTCACTGCCGCATCTGATGGGGTCAGATCAACAGCGGGCACAGGATCGGCACCGGCATCATTCGAATTCGATGTAACCGCATACACCACAAGCGCGCCAGGCGTTCGCTCAGCGGCCCGCACAGGTGAAGCAAGCGCAACATTCAATGGGACAGCAGCAACGGCCGCAACCGGCATCCGTTCCCCAGCAAGAACGGGAACGGCAAACGCAAGGTTTATAGATGCGTCCATACCGACAGACCGCAGGACATCAACCGCAGCCGCGTCCAAGAACAGCACTTCAGGCGATTCAAACGCCACCTGCGCAACAGGCGCAACCAACATAACAACGGCTAAGGCCAGTTAAGGGCGATATCATGGCATCCGATAAATTCTATATAGGCCAGAACGACACCGCAGACGATCTGGTGCGGGTTCTCACAAAGGCGGATGGCTCGGTTATTGACCTGACAGGCTGCACTGTAGATTTCCGCATGATCAACAAGGTATCCGACCGGATCATCACAGGCGCTTGCACAGTAACAAGTGAGGCTGGCGGCATGGTCACGTATGAATGGCAGCCCGGTGATACATCAGAGGCGGGCGACCACAGCGGCAAATTCTATGTAACGTACCCCAGCACCCAGATCGGCACAGTTCCAAACAACGACGAAGTGACAATCGTTGTCGACGCTGAGATACCAAGCGCATGATCAAAGGTTGCCGGTCGCAGCCTTATACCGGGCAAGGCTGGCTTCAAACGTGGTTAGCTGATCAACATTAAGCTCCCATCGCGTCTTGAACTCCAGCCACCGCCAGCACTCAAAGCCGCGCTCGACGCAATTGTCCATGAGTTCTTCGCCCACTTGATATTCAAGCTGCATCCCGTCAGAGTATCCAGCCGTATATCCTTCAGTGCAGGCAGCCACAACAAGCGGCAAGGCAATTAATAAACGCATAACAATCTCCCAATGTACGAGGCTCATTGCCACACACTCAATATGCCTATGCAAGTTAGCATATAGCAAGTGGAATAATCAGGAGCAATTGTCATAACCAGACGATCATGTATGATTGCATAAGGTCATAGGAGGAACCAAATGGAAAGCACAGCAGGTTCGATTGGCTTATGCTTTGCCGTTGACGATCTCGGCATTCCATACCTGATCACCCAAGACGGCACCAAAATCTACGGGGTCACAGAGTTGCAAGTAAACGCAGGCGTTAACGATGTTTCCTTTATCTCTGCAACGTTCATTGCATGTAAGCCACACCAGAATGGTGAGTGACAATGACATGGGATCATGAAGGCAGCAGGCACGAGCGAGGCTATGGATACGAGTGGGTCAAGCTGCGGCTGCACGCACTGCGCAGAGACAACCACCTGTGTCAGCCATGTCTGAGGGACAGCAGAGCAACGCAGGCAACAGAGGTTGATCACATCATACCCAAGGCACTGGACGGAACAGACGACTTCGATAACCTTCAGAGCATCTGCACCGAATGCCATAAGGCCAAGACCAAGGCCGAGACATACGGCACACGGCGCGGCATGATAGGTCCAGACGGATGGCCAATGGAAGAGCGGATCAAACGTTGGGGTTACTCAATACCAGACGGCGTGAAGCCATCAGGCATACCAGTTACTCTGGTCAGTGGGCCACCAGCAGCGGGCAAGTCCACATACATAGAGGCCAACGCAACATCAGATGATCTGGTCATAGATTTCGATGCATACCGCAAGCGCGCGGGCGGAACCAAGTGGGATACAAGCCAAGCAATATGGCGCAAGGCGTACAAGATGCGGGATGCTGACATAAGATCACTAGCAGCCAGAGACACGGGCAAATGCTTTCTGATTGTAACGGCACCAACACAGCAAGAACGCGACACATGGGTCAAAGCATTAGTAAACGCACAGTTCCATATCATCAGAACGCCCGAAAACGTCTGCATAGAGCGCATAAAGGCAAACCCAGAGCGTCAAGAGGCCGCCGACAGCCAGATAGAAGGGGTCAAAAATTGGTGGAGATACAATTGACGGCCGGGAGGGGGTATTCCGATCCTTGGGAAGAATCCTCTGGGGAC
>Ga0070747_1001533_pt1 | contig 11246 bp, 4 predicted proteins | sample VirMetDEL_Mar_31_FD_77321 | JGI IMG/M metagenome (GOLD analysis project Ga0070747, IMG submission 77321) | Aqueous microbial communities from the Delaware River and Bay under freshwater to marine salinity gradient to study organic matter... | ecosystem: Environmental > Aquatic > Marine > Coastal ...
ACAGGTAGAGAGGGTTTAAAACCGGCTAAGCAAACATCTGAAGATACTGGATTTGTAGAGTTTAGCTTGGTAACTGATTTTTCCGCTGGTGGAGGATTAAGCTCTGTTGCTATAACATCTAACAAGCAGGCTACAAACAGTGACTTAAGCGCGGCGACTGCAATAACAAACACTAGTGATTTAACTCCTATAGAAGATATTATTTATATTTCAAACGATGTTTACATCACAAACGTTACAACAACACTTGCCACGGCAAAGCTTACGATAGCTGGAAACTTAAAAGTAAATCAGTTTGGTAGCAAATCAGAAACACTAACAATAGACATCGATAACTTTATAACATACAGCTAATGCCAGACTTTACTATAACATTAGAATTTGACTACCGATTGCAAGACTCTGTTTCTGTTGGAGACGTTGCTTACTATGTTTTTACAGACGAGTCTGGTGGCTTTCAAATCAATAGTGCAAACCTCGTAGAGATAGGAGAAATTACAAGTATAATATCAAGAATGCCTGGTAAAATAATATGCAGCACTAATCTATACGGAGATCAACTAGAAATAGGTTGTAATGCTAAGGACAATAAAAAGGCCTGTGAAGAAGCGCAAAACAAGTACGATGAGGTTTTTGCAGAACACCAAGCGCTTATGCCAGTGCACCAAGCAAACCCAACAGAAGCCACGGCGAGCGAGCTAGTTAGATTAGGCAATGAAATACAGTACTGGTATAATTTTTTAGCAGAAAATGGATGTAATAGATTACGTGCCGGTGGATGTGGAGATCCATTTATACTTTTTAGCAAAAACAATTGTCAGGAGTTTGCTTCAATGATAGGTTATTACGGCTTGTTTACGTTTAAAAATGACTCTGTAGATAAAGCTGAGCTATTTAATGTTACTGTTGATGCTTTTGAAAGTAGCAAATAAGTGTAACTATACTATATAGTTAAATATAATTAAATGAAAAAAGAAATCGAAAAACGTGGACAACACAATGTGTCTACATCTCGAGAGATAATATCAGAACTTCAGCAGTATCTAGTAGATAACGCCGATGGTGTAAATATTGTTAAAGGAAGAGTTACGGATTTATTTCCGCTAAAGCATACTTTTGCAGATCAATTATATCTAAGGCAGATGAGCATGCAGCAAAACTCTTTTCTTGTAGGAGCTATACATAAACACTTGCATGTTTGGTTTTTATTAAGCGGCCACATTACGGTTGTAACAGAAGACTCTACAGAAGAATACATAGCCCCTTGTTATACAGTGTCAACGCCAGGAAGCAAAAGAGTAATCTTTGCTAATGAAGATTCAATATTTGTTAATGTACATAAAAATCCTGACAATACAGAGGATATAGATGTGCTAGACAAGCAGATAGTCTGCGATACTTGGCAAGAGTATAACGAATATATTAAAAATAAATAAATGAGTTTTTTACTAGCAGGAGCGATAGCTGTTGGAGCAGCTGGAGCCGCAAAAGCAATATCAGGCGGTGTACAAAAGAAGAAAGCTAAAGCCGCACAAGCACAGGCTCAAGCAGATTTAGACGCTCAAAAACAAGCGTTTAAAAATCTAGATACTAGTAATCCTTATGCTAATCTAGAGAATACAATGGAAGATTTAACAGTCAACCAAGAAGAGGCTCAGTTTATAGCAGAGCAACAACAAGCATCACAAGCAAATATTTTACAAGACTTAAGAGGAGCGGCTGGATCGTCAGGTATAGCTGGGCTAGCTCAAACATTAGCTAACCAAGGGTCTAAAAACGCTAGGCAAGCAGCTGTATCTATAGGTAAGCAAGAACAGGCTAATCAAATGAAAGAAAGGGCTGAAGCTGGAGCAATACAAAAAGCAGAGCGTCAAGGAGACATTATGTCTAGAAATATGGAGCTTGATAAAGTTGACACATTAATGAGAATGGCTGGTCAAGACGTAGCGGCACAAAAACAAGCTGTTGCAGCTGCAGACGATAAAATGTGGTCAGGTATTACTAGCGCAGCAGGCTCTATAGGTGGTATTGGCAAGGCTTTGGGCGGCGTTGGTGGCGGTGCTGGTGACATGGTTAGTGACATGCAACTGGCTCCAGGAACAGATCCGGACCTACTTGGTTTACCAGAAGGATTAAACTTTTCTTATGATTTCGAAAAAGACTGGGAAACGGGTGGCGGACAAGGTTATTTAACTAACGATCCAAATCAATAAATATGGCAATAGATTACACATCAAAAGTTAAACTGAAAGGAGGTCTTAGTGAAGGCACTCTAAAGCAAATGGGCGAGGTTGCTAAGGCCAAGGCTGGAGTAGGTAAATACGAAGACAAAGGCTTTGAAGGAGCTATGGACGAACTTGGAAAGTACGGACAAGAGAGGCTTGACGAAGCTCAAGCAGAGCAAGACAAATTAAAAGCAGAAGAAGAGAAGAAAAATAAAGATGCTGAAGATAAGTTTTCTAAAGTATCTGAAGAGGTTCAAGCATTAGGCGGTTCTCTCGGACCAAACTACTTTGATAGCATATACGATGATATGGCTGGGTTGAAAGAAGAATACTTGAACGCTACAACCGAAAAAGAGAGAGCTGCTATAATGAACAAGGTTAATGAATATAAGTTAGAAACAGAAAACCTAAAACAGTCTCGGCTAGACATGTCTGATAGTCAAAAGAAAAACTTGCTTAGCAATTCAATGACGGCAGAGCAAAAACACATAATGACTGAGTTCTTAGGTAACAAAACTAAAATAATAAAAAACGAAGACGGAACTAGAAGTCACGAAATAACGCTACCAAATGGTGAAACTAAGGTGATGACAGCCGATGAAATATCAGGCATGCAAATATTAAAAGCCAACGACTTTGATTTAGCTTTGTCTGAGAACATGCAGAACGCATTAACTATTGGTAGTGAAAATGGTTTTTATGATAAAGAAAATATTAGAAACCAAATAAACAACGGTATAACAGATGACAATGTAGCTTCTTTAATAAACGATCCAATGGGTGGAGGAAAGTCTTTTAAGCAAGATTTAACAGAAGGATTAGAGGCTTCTCAATACCAAGACTTAGCAAAAATGCTTCCAAACGACATAGTGCAAAAAGAAGAAGACGAAGAGTTTTGGTACTCTAATTTATCTAAGTCAGACGTAGAAGCTTTGTCTAGCGCTTTTACAGATCCTAACAACGAGTTTTACAGTGCTGACGTGACTAAAAACGCGCTATCAAACTACTTCATGAGCATAGTAGATAAAAACCACGCTAAGGGTCAAAACTATAGGCAACAAGCTGGTGTAGAAAATGCGCAGTTTGAAGGAAGATTAGCTGGTGAAAAAGCTTTAGGAAAAACAAGTGTAACATATAAAGGTAACGTAGGTTAATATGAATGAAGAAATTTTAGGAAACATCTGGAATCAGTTAAGTGAGAACGGTGTTACAGAAAGTGATTTTGACACTTGGAAAAGTAATTTTGAAAACGACGAACAAGTTCAAAGCAACGTCTACTCTTACTTAAAAGATATTGGCGCTACTAATAGCTCGAAGACAAGCTGGAAAAAAAATGTTGGAATTGCTGCGATAAAAAAACAAAAAACAAAGGAAGACCAAACACAGGAGGATGCCGCTGTGACGGAAAACAATACGGCATCCACTTCGGAAGATGGTTCATCGGAGTCACAAGATCAAAATAAAGATGTGCCAGAGACTGAAGATACTGATTTCGACAAAAAGGCTGATGAATACAATGAAAATAAAAAAGATCCTAATGCACCTTTAACCGCTAACGAGCTGGCTAGCATGACAGAGGAGAAAGTGTCTGCTTACCTAAGAAAGCTAGCGCCTGGTGCTATTATAGAAGAATCTGGCATTGGAAATCAAGTTGTAGTTAAAATGCCTGGCAAAGAAAAAGTATCTGTAGATCTGTCAGAGTTTACAGGCAAATTTGATGAAACTGCTACTTCTGAACTTCAAGAAATATTAAACTTAGCAGAAGAGCAAAAAAACGACACTTGGTCGACTGACTTTAAACCTCAACAAGGAACAACTGATATAGCGGGGCTTGCAATACAAAGCAAAGGAGGTAGGTACTCTGAAGAGCAAATTTCATACATGAACTCTACTTATTCAAACGCTGGTTACGAGTTTAACATGACAGACGACGGATTAGCACTTGGATTTTTACCTGGGCTTGGGTCTGCTGAAGTTGAAATAAAAAAGGACGGAGAATTAGTTTTTACAGGTACACCAGAAGAAGTTCAAGACTTTATGTACAGCGATATAAATTCTAGAGAAGATAAAAAAGAACTATTAAACACTGTTAATGACGACCGAAACACAGCTGTTCAGCACATTAAAAATAACGCTGAAAAAAACGCTGATGCAAAGTTAAATAAGATACTAGAAAACAAATGGGAAACGACTAGGCAGACATACAGAGACAACTCTAGTGGAATTGCCGATCGTATGATAAAAGCAGATTCAAGTCTAGAGCCTTTTAGAGATCTTATTATAAGTCAAGTTAAAAGTTCTACAAAAACTTCCTCAAGTAATGCTACGGATATTAAAAATCAGCCTAACGCTCAAGGTTTTTATATGTCGTTAAGAAATAAAATTACCTACGAATCTAATCACCCAACAGATAAGGAAGGAGGAAGATTTAGAAAGCTTAATAAAGAGGAAGCTGATAGAATACTGAACGCTTTTAAATCTGTCTCTCAATTAGATGAAGACGGTAGTTCCGGTGTTACGCTAGAAAAAGCAAAGTGGGTGGTTGATAAAAGAGCTGAACTACAAAATTTATCTTACGAAAAAATACTTAACGATAGTGGACTAGGTAATATTGTTTTGGCTAAAGGTGTTATGGACGAAAAGACAGCTAAAGCCGGTATTGATAATGTAAAAAAACAAAGAGAAACTCTTAAATTAGACGTTGAAACATATCAAAAACAAGCTAAAGATAAGTCTGACAAGTTAATGGCTAACGCTTCTAAAGACGGTGTTACTAGCGTAGAGTTTAACGACGTTACTAGCACATACTCTGTAAAAGCTAACAATCCAGACGTAGCTGCTAAATATGAAAAAGAATTAAATAAAATAGCTAATGGCCTAGACGCTAAGTTTAATCAATACACGAGAGGTTATAACGCAACCGAAGACTCTTACAACTCACATGCAAAAAAGCTAAAAGACGCTAGTCTTTTGCAGAATGTTGGAGGAAAAGATTATAACAACATAAATGCCATAGGGTATGACGTAAGAAATAGCTTTAGTGGAACCTGGAATAGTATAGGAGTTCTTGCGGGCAGCGAAAGAGCAGAAAAAGCTATGGAAGCTGACTCAGAGCTATCTGCACATTACGAAACTATGCCAAAGTATAGTGACGTTGAAAACTTTGGAGGAGCCTTAAATTATACGGCTAGAACGCTTGGCCAACAGTCTGCACCTATAGTTTTAGCTGTAGCAACAAGTGGAGTTGGGGCTGGACTAGGGTTGACGCCTGCATTATCTCAAACGATTGTAGCTACAACTTTTGGTGTTAGCTCTGCTGGTGGTAAAAAGGCTGAACTTAATAAACTTCAGTACGATGCTTACGAAGCTAAAGCTTCTTTAGATGAGCTTGAGTCAATGAAAGATAAGTTAGATCCAGAGCAATATAAAAGAGCCAGAAAACAATTAGAATCTCAAATAGCTTTAGGAAATTTTTCTAACTGGCAAAAACAAAGTTTAATATACTCAACAGGACTTATAGAAGGTGTTACAACTAGATTTCTTGGTACTGTACCAAACGTAAGTAAGGCTTGGAAAAGCTTTGCTAATCCAGTTGACGATATTATTGGGGCAGCGAATAGAAATGCTTGGCAAGCTACGGCCCACGGCCTTAGAAAGTGGGGTGTTTCTGCCGCTGGAGAAATAGCTGAGGAAGAAATAATACACTTTGGTACCGCTGGAGCTGAGTCTGTTATACTAGGTACGGAGTTTGACCCATCTGGCTGGGACGATGTTTTAGTTACTTCATTAATTACAGCTGGAGCAACTAATGGCCCCTCTACGATGTACTCTACTGTAATGAGCCATCAGGTTTCATCTGATTTAAGAAATAGGTTTGGAGTTGCTAACGACAAGGTTAGTAGAATTAACGATCAACTAGCAAACTTAGATCCTAACTCTGAGCAGTCTAAAGTACTTAGAGAAGAAAAAGCTAGTGTTATGAACGATATAGTTCAATTGAACAGCGAAATGGAAATGACCGCTATGATGATGGGTGGTCAAGATGCTGGAGCTATAGTTGAGGTAGGCAATAGATTAAACGAAATGGATCAAGAAGCTCAAGTAGATCCGACGGCTCCTGAAAGCGTACAGAGGGAACAAAGAAACAACTACTTAAATGCTTTAGACCCTAAAGACGCTAAGGCATTTAGAAGCGAATACAAACTTCTCAACGATAAGAAAAACAAAATTCAAGAAAAAGCTATTGGTAGTTTTGATAACGCTGTTAACAAAATATACGGTGAAAAAGGCCAAAGAATACTAGACAAACTAATAGCAAAAAATCCAGAGCTAAAAGACGCATCGTCTAAAGAACAAGCTATAGCTGTACATGAGAAAATTAAAGACGACAACTATAAGTCTGTGGCGGCAAACGGTAGAACAGTAGCTGACAAAAACCCTGATTTAAAAGCTCAAGTAGAGCAAATGGTTTACGGTGATGGTGGATTTGAAGGCTCAAAGAGAAAAAATAGAAAAAAGAAAGAAGAAGATTATTATTACGCTCAAATAGGTAGACAAAACAAAAGAGCTCAAGCGTCTGGTATTGTAGTCAACTCTGAAGACAACCAAAACGTAGCTAAAATACTAGGTGACGAGCGTATGAAAAACCTTGTTATCAAGCCCGCAAAGAACAAGCAAGACGTTATAGATCAAGTCTCGGAAGCGTATGACAACGTTTACAATGAAGAAGAAAGTGCTATAGATAACGGAGGTAAATCTAAACTTTACATAGGTAAAAATGGTAAAGCTTTAGACTATTCTAAGATAAAGCCTGAAGAAAAACAGCTATTTAAGGAAAGAGCTAAAGCTAAAATAGATCAAGACACAGACTCTATGATACAAGAGCTTATTAGCGGCCAAACAAACGCAGCGATAGTAGGTAGTAATTATATAGTTCAAGGTGATGTTAACACTGTTGCACAACAGCTAGCTGAAGGAAACATACTAGCTGGTACAGCAATGTCTCATGAAATCAATCACGCCGTTGATGCTAGGGCTTTCACAACTGAAGGCTTAAACAATTACTCTAGCAATTTGATGGAGTATATGAACGACAATCACCAAGACGCTCACATGAGCGCGATGATGACTATGCGTTCTAACGAGTACTACAATCCAAACGTTAGTATGGATAACCAGAGTGACACTTTTAAAGATGAGTATACTAAATCTATAGGTGACTACTTTAGAAGCCCTCAGAATCAAAAAGAATACAATAAGCTTAAGAAAAACACAGGGCAGTCTCTTGGTAATTTTGCTAGAGGAGTTGTTGGTGGTAGATATAAAATAAACACACCTAAAGCAGCGGCTACATATCTAGTAGACTTTACTGAGGCCATGAGAAAAGGTACGGGTCTTGGTGACATACAAAAAAGAGTTATTGATAATGCTAAGCTTGACGAAGATGTTTCTGCATCAACTAAAAGATCTGCTAACTCACCTATACTACATTCTAAAGCTAATGCCTTAGGTAAGAAAGTAAACGCTCTGTACGAAAATAAAAACAGCAACCCTGAGTATGCTTTTGACATAGCTAAAGAGTACGAGGGTATGGTTAAAAAGTTTTTAGATCGCATGGAGCTAGAAGGTAAGTGGGATTTAGGACAAGGAAGCGAAAGAGCTGAAAACATTTCTGACTTTATAATGAACGCCACTTTAGCTGAAAGAGGTGTTCTTGGTATGGTTATGGGTAAAGGTTTTAAGGAAAACGAAATGGTTGACGTTAAAGACCCTAAGACTGGTGAAACGGTTCAAGAGCCTAACACAATATCAAGATACTTAAATGGTACTTTTCCACAAAGACTAACAGAGTTTGTTAAGGGTACAACCATAGATCCAGGTATTTTTAAAGCTGATTTAGAAAACATGGGTGAATTAGTTTCTACGGAAAGAGCTGATAAGCTTACTGATGAAATGGTTGAAGAGGCTAACAACCAGTTTGACACCCCGCTTCTTAGTGCTTTACCTTTTACTCAAGAACTATTAAATGACTTTAGAGCGGAAGTTGCTAAGACGGTAGGCATAAAGCTTCCAGCGCTAGATGCTAAGCAAGGTAAAAATCAATCTATATCTCCTCTTGTAAGAGAGTTGAAAAAACAGTTTGGCGTTAAAAACGGACCAATGCACAATGTTGTAAAGGAGATGATGGGTAAGACAAAGGCCGAAGTAGAAGCTTTCTTAGTTGACCCTGATAATAAAAAAGCTATACTAGAGGCTATGACTACTAGCTGGTTGGCCAGCAACTTGCCTATGGCTGTGCAAAAGAAAGTTAGAGGCGTAGGTTACACAACAGATCATGTCGGTAGAAAAAAAGGTACTAAGCCTGGAGATATTGAAGCTTGGAACGCTAGTGAAGATGGCCCATACAAAGGCATGACTGATGGGAAGCAAAAAATAAAACGTAACCCTAACGCAGCTCAAGATGTTACTAATGCTCAAATGCTAAGCAAGTTTGCTAAAGGCGAAACAATGACAGCGATGAATAGAGCTGGCTTAGAGAAGCTACAACTCGCCATGGCTCAAGAGCTAGGTTTAGAAACATTCAAAGCAGACTTATTGAATGACGGAGAGCTTAAAGATATATTTAAAGAGCGTCAAGATTTATTTGATAGAGTTTTAGCAGATAACTTTGTAGAAGAGTTTGTTAGACAAACAGAAAGAGGTGTTACTAAGCGTAGTGCTAATATAAATCCAAATGCTCAGTATAGTTTAGGTGAAGAAATACTAGATGCGTATATCAACAATAAAGGAGACAGAACCGCGTTTGAACACGAGGTGTTAATGAGAGGTATACCATTGCAAATGGTTGATAACTTTGATTTAGATGCTATAGATAATCTAATGAGTGATGGTATGCCAGCTGGTTATAAGCAGCCTTTAAATGCTTTCGCCATGGAAAAAGGTGTTAGCTCAAATATTAGAGGCATAATTAAAGAGGCTAATGACATGGGTTCTTTTAATCAAAAAGATAAAGAAGCAGGTGATATAGCTAGAGTAAAAACTGCTGAGCAAGTAGGAAAACTAGTTGACGCGCTACCTTTAGAGGTCTTTGCATCTCCAGTTATAACCCCGGCTTTCTTTGGATTTAGCTCTAGTAGCAGAGGCTTTGACACTAGCAACCTAGACTCTAAAGATTACAGCCCAGCGGCTAAAAAAGCCATGCTAGATTTAGAAAGCAAAATAAACAAAAGAATACAAGATGCTTTAAAGTTAACCACCGTTAATACTATTGGTTTTAATCCTAAAGACACTAGACTATTCAATGCTGGCGTTGGCTTAATGGGTAAGGTTGAAGGCAAGATACTAAACTCTAATCAAACAGCTGAACAGAAAAGACAAGCTCATATTGATCAATACGGCGAAGAGCACAATGCGGCTAACTTTGCTAATCCTTTAATGCTAGAATTAATAAACAATACTTTTTTAGATTTAGCAAAAACAGACAGAGATGCGGCTGTAGGTTGGGTTTATTGGAACTCGATGAACACTAATAACACTAGTGGTCCTAGAAGTTTGTCAACGTGGAACTTAACACAATACGAAGATGGACCACAAGGATTATATAAAGGTGTCAATATTAAAACAGGTGAGCTTGAGTTTTTCCCATCTAAAGCTAAAGCTGCATCTAAAGTTAAAAGTGGTACAATAGTAGACTTAGAGGTAAACGTAGATCACCCAAGCTATAAAGTTTCTGAAGCTATAGCTGAAGAAAGAGCTAACGAACTAGTGAGCGAAGGAAAGCTCGACATGGAAGACATAGACAAAGAAATTGAGCTCATGTTATTTGGTGGCGAAGGTGTTAAAAACTGGCAAGGTGGATTACTTAGATCCAAAGGAGAGCACGTAACAGCTAGCGCTACTACTAGCGCTGAAATTGTTATTGCTGGCTTAAAGTCTTTAGATAACAAAAACTTTGATGCTAATACAGAAATAAAAAAATTAACTCAAAACTTTGATCAAGCGCTGGGAGCTAAATCGCTTTCTGACATACAAGATAAAGCGCTTGGAACAACCAGTAGGTTAGGTTACGGTAGAGCAATAGCTCTTAAAACAATGCCTTTTACTAAACTAAGTTCTTTTAAAACATTAGAAGGAACTACAGCTACAGATCTAGCTGTTGATCAGTTTGCGAAGACAGATGATATACAGGTTATAGAAAATCTTAAAAGATCTTTAAATCCGCTAACAACACAGCAACTTAAAGATATTAAAGCGTATGACAACGCTACCAAGACGGCTAGAACAACTATGAAGTCAGCTAAACCACGTGGTATGTCTGCATTTGATTTTGACGATACGTTAGCTTTTACTAAGTCAGGTATTAGATTAACAATGCCTAACCCGAGCGGAAAGCCTCAGCCAAAAAGAAAAGCTATACTACTTGCTGGTAACGCTGGCGCAGGTAAAACTACTATAGTAGAACAATTAGGTTTAAGAAAGCAAGGGTTTAAGTATGTGAATCAAGATATAGCCTTAGATTGGTTGACTAAAAACAATGGACTACCGCAAGATATGAACGACTTTACTAGAGATCAGTCTGACAAGTGGAGAAGTTTACAAGGAGAAGCCGCTGTTACAGCTAAAAATAAAGCATCGAAACTAAGAGGTCAAGGTGATGGTGTAGTTATTGACGGTACAGGCGCTGTTGGTGTTCAGTTTCAAGGTATGGCTAGAGAGTTTAAAGACGCTGGTTACGACGTTCAAATAGTATTTGTTGAGTCATCTTTAGAAACTGCGTTAGAAAGAAACAAAAATAGATCTGAAAGAAGACTAACTGATGCAACTGTTAAAAACAGTATAGAGTCAGCTAAGAAGAATAAAAAAGCTTTTAAAGAAATGGTAAGTGTTTTTCCATACTCTGCTAAAGGCTTTGTAGAAATAAATACAGACAACTTAAAACAAGGAGAATCACTACCAACTGAGTTCGTTAAAGAAATGGACGACTTCACAAAAGGCTATATAAAAGATAGAATCAACGCTGAA
>Ga0070747_1001537_pt1 | contig 11236 bp, 19 predicted proteins | sample VirMetDEL_Mar_31_FD_77321 | JGI IMG/M metagenome (GOLD analysis project Ga0070747, IMG submission 77321) | Aqueous microbial communities from the Delaware River and Bay under freshwater to marine salinity gradient to study organic matter... | ecosystem: Environmental > Aquatic > Marine > Coastal...
CAACGTCAGGGTGGATCGAGATTGAGCGGCCCCGCGACATGGCTTCGCGGAATTCATAGGTGACACGCTCGACAATAATGAAAGCCGATCCGTCCTGTAGAATTGAGAAGTGGTCGATTGTTGCACCCCAATCCGTGCGGCCAATGGTGACGTCTACGGTCTCCAGTTCGTAGTTCTCCCAAGCGGCAAGCATCTCCCGCCCCAGGGATCGGGTCACAGGGAACGAGAAGTAAACATCGTATTCATCGAAGGGGTCCACGGTCAGGACAAAAAGTTCATTGTCACGGGTCGCTGTCGTCATGTCGCAATACGGGCCATTGCTGCCATCTGTGTTGTAAGCGACGGTCCAAGCCCCGTGAGTAGAGAGATCGTAGGTTTCTGCTTGCGCGCTGGACGCCATTAAAGCGAGTGCAACGGCAGCGGCTGATATAAAGGTTTTCATTGGTTATTCTCCTTTTCCTTGATCCAACAGGAAGCTGATCGGTGCGTTCTTGAGTTCAAATAGTTCGGCTTCGAGTTGTTCGATGCGTTTATTTTGCTTGGCGACGTGTGCTTGAAAAGCACTCACCTGTATTTTCAATCGTGACGTTTCGGTGTGGCAGGACATTTTCAACTTCCTCATGATAAGCGTCCCTGACAAATGCTGCTAAAATAGATGAAACAGTGCTGTCTTCTGGGACTTGTTTTAAAAGCCACTCTTGTTCGGGTCGGGTTAAAGAAAGAGCGGTTTCGCGGACTGTTCCAAGGCGAATTCCTTTCTCATTCAACTGAGAAATAAGCATCCAATATGGATTAGTATGCAGGCGATAAGGCGGGATACGATCTGCATCCCGCCCAAGCCGAACAAGCTTGATGTATTTGTTCAAAGATATGCCAAGCTTTTGAATTGTTTCTTTTGCGGGAGCGCCGCTGTGCCAAGCTTCGACAACCTGATCAAGATTGGTCATGTCAAATCCTTTCTATCTGAGGGGTTCATGAGCGATGCACTATGAAAAAAAGGGCAATGATGGAAAAGCCAGTGAGGGCTAATCCAAGAGCCGGTGACATCATTGATGCTGATCCGAGAACAAAGCCGAGGGCGAATAGGAATACGAGCGGTCGCATTTAGAATTCCCTTATTGTTTTGAGTTTCTTGATTGCCTCAAACAAATTGTCTGAGGCGGCAACGCGAGTGTGTGCGTCCCACTTGGTTGCCATCATCATTCTATCAAAGTTGAAAATAACTTGATCGACCGCCTGACCAAGACTGTCAGAGGTGTGATCGGTGATTGGAAAGCCGCTACACACAGGACAAGGTATGTGTTCTTGCGGACTGTCCGGTTCAGCCCCGTGAATTGTGCAGTGACCTAAGCCACCGCACATCGAGCATTCTAGTGGAGACACTAGAACGTCACGCATGTTGTAAAGAATGATGCGCGGGGCAAAGCCAGCGAACATTGAGGGGCTTGGAATAGTCGTCGTGATGCCCGTGAATGAGTTTGTTTGATCCACATATTTCACATAGTCCTTTCTTGAGTTTGCCATTGCGGATGGCGTTATTGACTGCGTTGTGTGCTTTGCGTTTGTCTGGGTTTTGCTTTCTCCATCGCTTCTTTGAAGCTGCGCCAGCGGCAGATAGGGAACAGGCAAGAGCATGAGCGCGTCTGTGCGGTTGTTCCTGATAACGCTTGGCCTCGTATGCTCCGAGACAAACTTTGCATCTGGCGGTAAGGCCATCAGGGCTGGCGCGGCGAACCTGAAAGTCCGCCGCCTCCTTTGTTTCCTTGCATGAGGTACAGGTTTTGCTGCTCAAAAGGGAATCTCGTCATCAAAGGCAGTGTCCAAAGCCTTATTGGCTTTTGGTGCGCCGCCGCCGCCAGAACCGCCACCGTCTTTGTTGAACGGAGGCTGAACCTGCAAGCTGACATAATGCTGACCGCTTTCAGTCGTGCCTTTCCAGCCGGACATGCGCCAGTTGGCGGGAATGTCGAGCGGGCCAGACAAATCAGGGGCTTTGTCGTTGCCTTTCTTGTCGTTGTCGAACAAGACGCCAACGCGCATGTAAACAGAGCGGACAGGATCGCCATCACGGCTAAGTTTCTCGCGGACGATCACGATGCGATTGTCTGCGCCATCTGCGTTAAGGCGACCTTGCCCAATAAGGTTTTGGTCGGGGTGCGGCTGGAAGAAGACACCGCGATTATTTTGGTCGTACTGATCTGACATAGGAATTTCCTAAAATTTGAGGGTTAAAAGGGGTTGGAGGTGGTGCGGTCCTGGGTTTCATTGGCTGAACCCTGCGGAGGCGCGGAGGAAGGTGGTGCATCTGGTGGATTGGAAAACTTGCTGTTGTCCGTTTCGCCAGTGAAGATGTCGGCCGACACACCCATGAATGACGCAGCTTTGGTAAAAGCGTCCGTCAAAGACTTTTTGGCTGCGTCTTCGTCCATAGACCACTTGCCAGCGTTGGTTTTGCGCAGCATCACAGTGCCGCCGTAGGACGAGAAGTAAGACTTTTCGCCTTTGGCATCGTAGCGCCAGAACTTGATGCAGACTTCATGGTAAGTTTCACGAATGATCTGGTACTTGACGCTTTTGCTGTCTGGGCCTTGCGATTGCTCGACCACGACTTGATGTGGCTCACCCTCGCGGACACGATCAAATTCGACTTCCCAGCCCCAATTGATGCCAATAGGGCCAAGGGTGTCAGTGATTTTTCTGACGATGTAAGTCGGGTTTACAGACGTGCCTTTGTATTGCTTGCCTGTGATGGCTTTGGTGTAGTTTTTGTCGGTCTGGGACCAGCTGTCCCATTCTGTCATATTGGACATTATTCATCCTCCGTTACGGTGAAGCGAATTGCGCCGCGCTTGTCGCGCTTGAGCGTCAGTTGGGGTGAGTACAATTCTTTCTCGGTTGCACCCATCATTTCTTTGAGTTCTTTTTTAACCTCCTCATGGCGCTTTGCGGCCTTTTTGGTTGTGATAAATTCAGGAACAAGAGACTGCGCACGGTTGTCTTTGCTGATGTCTCGGCGGGTCATGTTGTCCAGCGGTACGCTGTCCTGAATTGGCTGAGGCATGACAACGCGATGATCGCTTTCGTAGTTGGAAGGCGGTGGCGGGATTTTGTCGTCCAGATAGCCCCAGAATGTCTCACAGCGGGTGAGATAATGGTGTTGCCAGTCAACACTTGCACCGATCCAGATGCGCTCTGGTTCGGCGTTGTTGCAGATTGCTGAGAACAACAGCTTGTCGATGCCCCAGCAGATCATGTGATGCTGGATTTGCGGCATGTAATGGTTGGCGCAGTCTTCGGCGTTGGTGAAACGTCCGGTGTGCTTCACTTCGACGGGGAAGGTTGTAGCAGACAGATTGATCAGCGCGTCTGGGTGCGAGATCAGCTTGGCGACTTTGCCTGTGCTGACTTCTTTGTGCAGGTAAATGGCTTCGTGCTGGTTGTCGCCAGTGTCTTTTGACCACTTCACATCGGTATATTCGTCAGCAAGCTTGCGGGCAATCCAATCGAGGTGGAAAGGCTCGGTGTAGAGGCCAAGCTGAACAGGGAAGTTGTCGGACAAATCAGGGAATTCAATCTCGCCTGTCTTGAGTTTGTAGAGGTGCAGGTAGTTGCCCGCGATGATGTCTTTGGCGTCGGACGAGGTGATTGATGTCGCGCGATATGCTTGATCCATTTTCAATGCTTTCTGTTTGAGGATTTGAAAGATGAGTATTTAGCGGTGTTACCCTTGGCGATGTCATGAAGAATTAGGGTCATGCCTTTAATGACACTCAGCTGAGTATGGGGCGTCATGTCGTAAGATTGCAAAATGCCGCTAAAGAGACAAACAAGCTTATGCTCACTCATTTTGTCTGGAAGCTGAACAATGATGTTCATGATCATGTTGTGGATTTCTTTTTCGTTTTTCACTTGGACGTTCCTTGCTTTGCCACAGCGCGAAGGCAGCGGATCAGTTGGTTGCGCCAGCCTGATTGTTGATCAAGAACGATTTTAATCTCGGCCCAGCTTGGGAAGAAGTGCGCTGTGTCGCCAAAATCGCGCAACACATACGCTACGCTTTGCGGCGGATACATTTTCAGCTTGGTGAAGTAGATTCCAAGAAGGTTTGTGCGATCGTCTTCGCTCAACTTCTCATGCTTGGTGGTCAGCCAAAGTTCATAAATGGCGTTTTTGATCTGGTCTGAGTTTTGGCCGGGGTCAGATAGCACATCAACAATCTCGGTCATGCCTGCGACTGTGACGCTGAGAGGAATGTATTGGGTAAAACCGTCAAAGTAGCCAAGATATTTGACTTTTTGATCACGCTCGAAGGCTTTCATGCCAGCGTAATCGAGTGAACCAGAACTAACGCATCCCAGACAGGATAGAGCGTACCGAAGATTTTTGAGTTCGTGACGTTCCAACGATGATTGGAGCTGGTCCTGACTTGCGATGTTCAAGGATTGATGAGGCGTTTCGAAGGAAGGCTGCGTCGCAGTCAGCTGGACGAATGTTGATGTTTTCTCTGGCGGTATAATTGATGAAGTCATGAGCGAAATCCAATGGGTCAAAGTTGTGAAGCGGGAACCTTTCCAAGAGGATCGTGAGGGTTTCTTGGGATGGTCGCCACGTTGAGGGAAGTGGAACAGGCGTATCGTCTAAACCGACGAAGATATAATTTGTTTTGTGGCGCGAAAGGGTTCCGCCCCGTGTCAGTCTGGACAATGACGCTTGCACTTGGCTGGATGGCATCGATGTAAGGGCCGCGATGCTTGATATAGCGAGGTTACAGAAGCCTGTGTCGTCATTGTGGGCATCTGCTAGGACATACAGGACAAGCTTGTCTAAGGGCGACTGTGTGCGAGTGTGCGATATGTATCTCAGCGCGTTCATAGACATGGGTAATCGTCCTTTGTGACCTGAATGATGCGTGGCTCCCACCTCATCGCTTTGCCACCGCGCTTGACCTTAATTTTGCGCCAACCATGCCCGTAAATATCAAAGCCACTGAGAAGGGCTGTGAGGGCGCGTGGCTCGTTCTTGATCTTGTCGATCCGTGAGGCGATGCCCGTGGTCGTGACTTGGATCAGTTGAGGTTTGTCGCCTGGGCGCATTGCAAGAAGATCGGCAAAGCCAAAGAGGTCTTGCCGGATTTTGGCAAACTGGTTCCATTTTTCGACAATGGCGACCTCCCATCCATCATCTTTTAGCATTTTGATGCTGCGCTGTGTGGGGGAGGTCATTTGAGGGAAAGCAATTGATTGCGAAGGTCTTTGATTTCGTCTGCTTGTCTAAGAACGGTTCGTTCCCAAGTAAAATTCTGCAAACGAAGCTCTTGGATTTTGTCTTCGAGTTTGAGGATGGTGTCGTATTTGAGGGGGCGTGAGAGGGTTATTTGTGCCTTTGTAGGCTTCTGCGCAATGGCAGCTTGTTGAGCCATAGTTTTATCCTTGTGAGGTTTATGAGCGGTCATGGAAATTTCCCAAAAAAAACCCCGTTGTGGGGTAAAGCCACAACGAGGAAGTTTGGCGGAAGGAGGAGATGAAATGATGTCACAAAATTAGAAGTCTGGGAACCATTTTTTCTCAATTGCGAACTTTAAGGCTCTATCGACAAGAGAACCTTTTTTGTCTGCAACGTCTGCGTCGTGACCGCATTCATGAATGATGCGAACCAACTGATCTTTCTTCAAAGCAGAGAAGAAGTTTTCGTCTGGTTGCCAGTAAGTCTTTACCAGTTCTGGATCGATTGTCTGGCGTTCACGATAGGTCAGCAGAGTGACGTAGGCCAAAGCCTTGTTTAGTTCAGAAGCCGTGAAAGCTTTGGTGTCGGTCACATCAACCTCAAAGGATTTCATGTAAGCGGCTTCGGCTTTGTCCCAAGCAATGCTTGAGTGAAACGCCGTACCGGTTGTCAGTTCAAGATCGGCAGATGTGTGCGTGATGTTAAACGCGCCACCCCATTTGTCATGGCATGAAAGAAGGTACAGGCGCATGACTTGAGCAGGGTCTTTGATCTGCTCGTTCATGTCGGTGAGCATTTTGATCTTGGAAAAGTCAAAATGAACACGAGAAGGATAGTTTTCGGTTTGTGGCGCTTCGTCGGTTTCTTCCAATTGACGCTTGGTCTCCAAAATGCCCGCGTCGATACAGGCTTGGATGCCTTCTTCGTCGTCGGGGATAACGCCTTCGCGCACCATATAGCCAAGTTCGTTGCTGGGGGCGATTGAGTAGGCGATGCCCAAAAGCTTGGTGTGTTCTTCTTTGAATTCACGCTCGTATGTGCGTCCTTCAAACTCTTTGAAGAAGGCTTCGTCTTCGGTTGTGACCGGATCACCATCTTCAAGCGCGTTTTCAATATCAAGAAAACGACCACGCATTTCTTCGGTCATGACAGGCGTGCCAGAATATGTTTTGAGGTCATAAATCTGGTTTACGCGGCGAATAAAGCCCCATTCTTTGTTCCAAGCCTCGATCTGCTTGACCATTTTGGCAAGGATAGCCTTTGTGACCAGACGTTCCTCAAGGTCATAGTCGCTGATCTGGATTTCATCGGAAAACAAGTCGCGCGTGTATTTGCCATCCGCATCGATGTAGTCTTGAGCCGTGATCCAGTCGGCAGATTTGCGCTGTGAAAATTGGCTGAACCCTTCGTTCGCCATCGCAGTCATGTTTGAGAGACCAAACCAGTTCTGATTTTTGCAACGCTTGAAACAATCTTCAAGAGTTTCAGGGTCTTTGATGAAGTAAACCAAGCCTTGCATCTGCTCGGAGCTGATTTCATCGCTGAGATAGGCGTCAACGATGTGTGCCGGCAGTTCAGACATGGCTTTGCAGCGTTTGATCACCGGAAGCGGGCGATCGATCATGCGCTGGATGTCTTCTGCTGGCGCATTGGCAAAATGTTCGCCGGAAAGCAGTCGAATAACGTCCCTTTCTGTCATTTTCTCGCGCACAAGGTTGTCGATAAGGCCAACTTGGAAGGCTTCGCCCTTATTGATTTCATTGATGGGGAGTGGGTGGTCTTCGTTTTCCAAGACAGCTTTAGATGCGAGGAGGCGGCGCTGACCGCCCACAACAAAGAAGATGTCGCCTTCGATGTAGCCAATGAGAGGGTTCAGGACACCGACTTCGCGGATTGAATTCTCAAGCCCTTTAAGGTTTTCGGGGGACTTGCGTGGATTTTCAGGGGCAACGTCCATCTTGGACATGGGCCATTTTGGCTGGGACATTAATCGTCCTCCTTTGCATATGGTTGGTGAGTGATCAGCATTCCGGACATTTCTTTGATCTTGTCAAAGATTGGCGTGATCAATTCGGCATCGATCTCAAGTTCTTTGAGGTCTTCTGTCAGGCGGGCCAGCTTTAGAATGGCTTGTGTCTTGCGACCCTCAGAAGCGTCTTCGATAGCGAGGCATTGTGCTTCGAAAGCAACAAGGTCTGCTTCAAAATTATCGAAGTAAACACGCACATAAACGCTTTGCATGTCGCTGTTGTAGTTGATTCGGTAATACAAGTAGCAGGTCATGTAATCAGGATCGTGGGTATCCATACGGCTAATGCAGTAGGACGATTCATAGCCCTTTTCTTCGATGTTAATTGCGGCTGCGCTTAGGCGGTCGAAAATTTCTTTTGGTGAGGGGGATAGCGGTGTCATAAAGCATTCCTTTGGTTATGCGTTGAAAGATGTGGACGAGTTTTGTGTGGTGTATTGACCATGCTTTTAAGGGTTTATACGCGGTCAATGCGTGGACCATGACGCACAGCTCATCTTCGGACAGATAGACAAGAGATTTCTTGCCGTCCCGTTCAATGACAAGCCGTACTTGGGTCATGCAGCAGATACGATGTTGTAAGCGATAGCCGGCTGCTGTTCGTTGCACCATTTAAGGGCTTTGCTTCCGTCAGCTGCGGCTTTGAAGATCAGCGAGTGATCATCTTGTAGGTGCTTGATCCATGACTTGAGATAAGCGGCCTGATCTTTGCGCGGGATCGTCTGCAAGCCAAGGCTTTGACCGATCATGGCGCTGCCGATTTCTGCGATCAGTTCTTCATATGCACGAATACTGATGGCTTTGCTGTAATCACGCAGAGAAACACGATCAAGGCGGTGTTTGGAGCCAGTCGCGTGGGTCAGCTCGTGGAACAAGGTGCTGTAGTAGTGTTCTTCTGCGTCGGCCTCATCATCATCAAGGAAGTCTGAGATAGGAGGAAGGTCGATTTGATCCAAAGCAGGGATGAACATTGGTTGGCTACCATTATGGGTGACAGGGACACCACAATTTGTAACGAACAGATCGTAGTCTGTGAAGCTTTGTTCGGGCGTTCGTTTTTGGCGCTCTTGCAAAGGCTCTAGGTGATCAAGGTTGATGTTGCCAGTTTGAGAAACGTGCAACACGCGGTAGAAGCGCATCGTGCGATACGACTTCATGTCACCGTTTTCTTGTTCCTTCACGCCAGATTTGTAGAACACGATTGGGATTGTCTTCGATCCCTTCTTGATGTGACCTCCGAGGGATTTGATTTGGTTAGGCGTGAGAAAACGAGGGTCCGTTTTGTCATTCTGGTGAAGCCATAAACCCGTAATCATTGCGTTTATGCCCGAATAAACGTGGCCCGTATTTCCGTTCATGGGCTGGTTTAAGGATGCCCAAGATTTTGTCCAGTTCAGCCCGTCTTGCTGCATCAACGTCACGATTTGCGATGCGAACTCCGTCTGTAGGTCTGTGAGTTTTGACATTTGAAATACCTTTCTGGGCTACGCGACCCATTGTCATAAAGATTGAGAACATGAGGCCAGCCATTGCGGCGATAACCGTTCCTTGGAGGGTGCCAGAGAAGAACATCATCAATGCGGCAGTGACAACAATGTCCACCATCCAGTGTGCGCGCATCAGCATTTGAAAGTTGAAGACGCGAAAGGCGAAAACAAGGCAAGCGAGGGCAGTCATAAATGCAACTGCGCTGATCATGATGAGGTCCATTTAAATTCTCCAATTTTGGCGTTTGTGGCGCTTGGCTAACGTCTGGGCGAAGCCTTAGCGGGATAGGGGCCTGACCTGTCGTTGTGGGACAACAGGCCAGGTTACAGGGGAATGCCAGCCCCACATTCCTGCGGGGCCAGCGGTACTCGTTACTTACCCGCAACCTCATCAAGGTCGCGAATTCCGTCAGTGTTTGTTGGTGACAGTGTGGCTTTTACGCCCATCGCTGCCATCCGACGCTCAAGTTCGTTGGACTTACTGTTCTGACCACCGGTCGGCGCTGCGACATAGGGCATCCATTCTTCGCCACAATGCTCAACGTGAGACTTCTTGGCGGCTTGCAACAGTTGCTCGATTGCAATTGTCTCTGACTTGCGGTTCTCAGCGAACATCACCATGCGTTCCAACTGCTGCATACCTAGCTCATCGTTGACGACTTGGCGGTGCGCCTTCTCAACCTTGCCGAGGTCTTCACGCAGCTTGTCTGAGAACCAATCGTGCTTCTTCTCAAGACCGTAGATTATCGATCCGAGGATATTCTTTTGGACAAAAGCCATCCCGTTGACCTCAACTTCAGTTCCAAGCTGGCGGTCAAACTGCAACCGTGGATCATTGAACTGGTTGGCGATGATGTCCATCGCGGTGTAGACGTCGATTGCATCAAGCTTGTTGTTCAGCGTTTCGCATTCAGCCTGTGCATTCTCTGCAATTTCAATCAGTTCAGCTTTGTTCAGTGCGTTCAAGTTAGACATTTCGTTCTCCATTTATTTTTCATATTTGTTGATAACTCCCCGCGTCAGCAGACTAAGCGGGGTGATGGTCAAGGCGGCGCTTGCGCCCCTGCTTCAGCAGGTTGCCTTGACGATCTCACTGCGTGGATGCAGCGATTATTTTGTTTTATTTTTTCATCAATTCGAGCGTTGATGCGAGTGCCTGCCTCAAGGCTTCACAGTCTGCTTCGAGGTCTTCGATGCGTCCCATGAAGTCTTCGTTGATGTGATCCTGCGATGTTGGCATTTTCACTGCCTTGCGCTTCCATGTGGGCAGCTTGGGCATTGCTGGGAGGGTGATTGTCGGTACGTTGATTGTGATTTGCTTCGTTTTCATAGTGTGTCCTTTCAAGGTCGTGTTTAAAAACAGTGAGTGCATTAGAATGGCACCTCATCGCTCAAGTGAATGACTGACTGGGATAGCTTGGGCAGCGGCAGCGGATCATAATCGTCTTCGATCAAGATCAGGTCTTCCCACAATTCAGCGTCGGTGATGCGTGGATCGATGTCGATGAATTCAAATTTCTGTTGCATGTCGTTCTCCATTTACAAACGCACAGAATACCCGTGCGATGGCCGACGACTGACATGAGGATGATCGCACTGAGCATAGCGAAGGAACGGTCAGGGATCGCCTCTTGGGGCGACCAGCTTGCTGGCAAAGCTCATTTTAGCGAAGCGGCCCAGCTTGTCTGGGTTAAATGAGTTGCAGTCCTTGACGGTGCATCATCCGCATGGCCTCCCGGAGGGAAAATCCGCACGGGGGTTCCTGTGTGTGTTTTCAACACAGTGAAGACCAAGGAGGGACGGGCGAACTCGAACGAACACAAGCGCGCAGGAGCTTTCGCAGAAAGTCCGCAGCAGCGCAGGGTGAGCGGGAGCCGGCACGACGCAGGTCGATCGGCAATGAACAGGACAAACCTGTTCTCCGCATTCGCAGGGTTTAGCCAATTGACGCGTCAGGGATACTCACCGAAAGGCCAAGACAAGCTTGCGCAGGCTTGGTTCATGAGTAGCCCGTCAGACGCCACGAAGCTTCTTCATCAGTTTCACATGCTTGGCTTTGGCTTTCCGCTTGGCGTTCATAAGGACTTTACGCTTAGCGGTATTCTGCTTGATTGAGCGGTCAATAGCAGACTTCGACAGGGGTTCAGGCATTTAGTCCTCCGAGGGTGCGGTCAACAACAGCCTACAACACGTTGTAATCGTTGTCGTATAGAAAATATCTATCACTACAGTCCGATATTGATAGCGAGATTTAACTTGACACAAATGGGCGTCGGGGAGGAGTAAGAGGTGGGGCTGGTCGATGAGGACAGGCTATGTCCCATCTGCCAACCACTCCCCCCACACGGGGCTGAACCCCTCCTCCGCAAGAAAGGTTCAACCAAATGGATGAAGACATCCACCTCCCAACAGTCAAATCAATACCGCCAGACTACATCGACATCGAGTTGATTGAACTGGAAAGCGGTCACGTTCTTAGCCTCAAACAAACACAAGC
>Ga0070747_1001538_pt1 | contig 11232 bp, 10 predicted proteins | sample VirMetDEL_Mar_31_FD_77321 | JGI IMG/M metagenome (GOLD analysis project Ga0070747, IMG submission 77321) | Aqueous microbial communities from the Delaware River and Bay under freshwater to marine salinity gradient to study organic matter... | ecosystem: Environmental > Aquatic > Marine > Coastal...
ATGATAGCGTCTCTTTTTCAGTGGCGGCGCAACTTAGCAATCCTAGAGGTTTCACCTTCAAGTCTGACGGTTCCAAAATGTATGTTGTTGGAGTCAGCAACGACACCATCTACCAATACTCAATCGACTAAGGAGGCATCATGATGCTAGTCAAAACTACAGACGGACAAGTAGAGCAATTCCCCTACACGCTCGGAGACCTTCGCCGTGACAACCCGCAGACCAGCTTCCCCAAGAAGATCGGTGATGCGATCCTCGCCAGCTACGGCATCTTCCATGTGATGCCTGGGGCACAACCTGAGTACGATAATCTTGTACAAGTTCTTGTGCGTGACCCTGAACCTCACAACAACGAGACGGCGGTCAACGAGGAAACAGGCGAGACTTACAAGACAGGTCGCTGGGTTATCGGTTACACGGTTGAGAACAAGCCGCAGGATCAGGCAGAAGATGCCGTCAGGAATAAGCGTGACCTCCTGCTGTCAGACACAGACTGGATGGCCTTGAGTGACAACACGGTGACACCAGCTTGGGCATCGTACCGCCAAGCATTACGCGATGTGACTGCACAAGAAGGCTTTCCGTTCTCGGTAGATTGGCCCGCTAAACCGGAGTAAGACATGCTAGGGTTTTCCCCTCTCGCCTCCGCTCCGTTAGGTGATGATGGGACTTGTCATCGACTACACAAAGGGTTTCTTTGAGCCATCACCTGCTGGTGAAACAGTCGGTGACATTACCTCAATAAAAAACAACGAGGTAGCCTGTAATGGGCTACTTCCCTAAAATACTTCGCCTTAATGAGGGACGCCCCCCTGAATATAATTTAAAGGATAACCTTAATGCTAGACAGTATTAAAGCTAAACTAACCCCTAAGAATTTTGTTATTGTTACTGTTGTTGTAGGTCTCCTCTACCTCTTCTGCTAATCTATTATATTGTTAAATAAATTCAAACATAACTTAAGGACTTCCACATGGCTAAACGCAATCGTCAAACCCGTCAGAAACCAACTTATGAGCGTGAACAAGAGCGTTCATACTACGATACTTTCGAACGTGGTCCTAAATTCAACATCATTCCAAAGAATGAGAAGCAGGATATTCTAGTTCGTTCTATCAACTGTGCACCAATAACTGTAACTATTGGTTGTGCAGGTACTGGTAAGACATATTGTTCAGCAGGCACTGTTGCTCAGTTGTTTATGAAGGGTGGCTACAAGAAGATTGTTTTGACACGTGCTAACGTTCCTACGGGTAAATCACTTGGGCACTTCCCCGGTGACATCAAAGATAAGATGACCCCTTGGTTGCTACCTATGCTAGAAGTTCTTAAGAAGGCTTTTGGTTCAGGTAAGTACGAATACATGCTCAACAAAGAGCAAATTGAGATTCAACCTATTGAGACTATCCGTGGTCGTTCCTATGAGAATGCACTGGTACTCGTGGATGAAGCTCAAAACCTAACAATGGACGAACTCAAAGCTATCTCAACCCGTATTGGTGAGAATTCAAAGCTCATTCTAATGGGCGACCCTGCACAGTCAGATGTGAAAGATGGTCGTGACCTAATGCATTTCTGCCACCTATGCCAAAAGCATGGTTTGGATGTGCCAGTGATTGAGTTCGGAGTTAATGATATTGTCAGATCAGACATTGTAGCCGACTTGGTTAAGATGTTTATTAAAGAACAAGTATAACAGAGTGACACAGAGAGCATCGACTTAGATTAACGGTAGGTAACCCCTATCGGAAGGCCCTAGTTGTTGCTCTCTGCATGCGCTCTAAGGGGAGTGCGACAATGAGTGGGTATTATACACCTGAGGAAATACAGGAGGCTATTGAGAGGGCCACACTGACAATTAATGAGAGAAGCTCTCAAACAGATACTTACCAAAGAGGTTACAATGATTGTCTCGCCTTACTTATAGAATATGACCTTGAACTACGGGGTGATAAGAGTATGGCTGGAAGCTACATAGACTTCTCTTGGAAAACAACTAAAGAATTCTTTATTAAACTCTTAAGATCAGGCAAAAGCCTTGATGAGTTTTCTAAAGTATGTAATTATGAACTAATCCCTAGTAAGAGACCTCTACTGGGTGATATAGCTTTTGAACAGGGTGCCATGATAAATGATGGTAGTTTCTGGGTCTCAACCAATGAAAATAATAGCGGGGTATGTCAACTAAGACAAAGCATGTTCTTAGAAAGACACTTACACCTTCTAGCCAGACCAATTAGGAGTTAAACATGGCAACTTATTATTACAATGGTGCTCAGATTGTAACACCATTCAGCATTTTCTCTAACGAACCAGTTTATCACTCTGATACTGTATCTCTAAAAATACAACGTACTTCCTCTAACCAACATCGTTGGGAAATTAGTTTTAACACTGTTCTCACCAAAGACACACAAGTAGATGGTTTACTTAATTCTATCGTAGGCACCGCAGACTCACAAACCATGATTATGCCACAACTACCGGAAGTAATGGAGTTATTTGATTATAGTGGCCCTGGTAATATTGATATTGCGGCTTCAGCTTCGGTCGGGGCAACACTTATTTATATTGATGGTTCCACTGTATCAGGACTAATCCCAAAAGGTATGTTCATCAAGTTTAGTAGCCACGACAAGGTTTACATTGTTACAGAGGACTGCGATCTAACCTCATCTGGTACAATTGCAATGTCTATCTTCCCCAGCTTACGTGAGAACATCACCCCAGCCCAAGCGGTTAAATTAGACTCCGATTGTGTATTTAAATACTATAAGGACATTAGTAACCAGTCTGGTATTACCTTTAAAGATGGTGTATTATCTGATACTGGGAAAATTTACTTGATTGAGGGTCTATAATGCGTACATTCAGTAGTTCAGTTCAAACAGTTCTAAACAGTGATAATATCCAATTCTTTTTCCTTATTAAGCTAAGCTTTGCAAGTACATATTACTTAACAAGTTTAAGCTCAGATGTAGTATACGACGGTAACACTTATATATCCGATGGTGGCCTTTACGAGTTTGACTCACCGAGCTTTTCAACAGTTGTTGATAGGGAGAGTTATAAAATCGTTATTGCTGACCAAGTCGATACTATGCTAAACGAATTCCGTTTCGGAGTAGTTGGTAAAGATATCGAAGTAAGTGTTGGTTTCATAGATGCAAGTGGCGCACCTCTCACCGACTTAGGTGATGTTATTGCTATTTATAAAGGTTACGTTGATAGCCCTAGCACAACTAACGATTTCCAAGAAAAATTAGCCCTGATAGAGGGAACATCGCCAATGGCTGATCTAGACGGAGTTAATGATTTCCTGTCTTCTAGGGATGGGATGGATCAGCGCTCTGCTCTCGACGTCTCCTTTGATAACATCTTCAAGGGTAACGAAATTGAAGTAAAGTGGGGTAAAGTATAATGGGTATTGAAGCACTAATTTTCAAAGCTATCCTTTTCGCTGCTTCAGTTGCTTATCAGCAAAAACAAGCAAAGAAAATGAAAGCCCGCATGGCGGCGGAATCTGAAAAGCACAAGGGCTACGCTTTCACTATCAAGAACGAGTCTGTACCTATCCCTGTTATCTACGGTAAACAGCTTGCAGGTGGTATTCAAGTAAACCAGAAGGTTTCTAACAACTACATTACTACAACAGAGCTAGCAGATGTTGTGTTTTCGGATAACTTCAATAATGTTACTGTTATTGGTCAAAAGAATGAGTATCTATTCTCACAGTATGTAATTTGCCAAGATGGTATTTCCGAAGTATCATACTTAAGAGTTAACGGGCAAGACTATGATTATGAGGATTCTAAGTTCAATCATAGAATTCGTTGTCATTACGAAGGGGGTCAAGCTGATAGTGTATCTACTGTAAATGGTTTTGATGCTCAAGCTAAATTCACGGGTTGTGCTTTTGCAGGTGCCACATTCAAGCTTAACCGTGATGAGGGTAACTACTCCGGTATGCCTGATATGGAATTCTTTGTCAAGGGCCGTAAGATAAGAAAAATCACTAATACAGCTGGTATTTATACATTAAACTCCACCTATGAATACTCGAATAATTCGTCTTACTGTTTGCTAGACTATCTTTTGAATTCAGATTTCGGAAGAGGCTTAGCGGTTGGTAGTGTAGATTTAGAGTCCTTTTACAACGCTGCCCAAGTGTGTGATACAATAGTATTCCCAAGTGCGAACGTAGGTGGAAAAATTAACGGTGGAGACGGAAGAAAAGATATACCTCTATATGAGTGTAACATCTTGCTTGATGTATCAACCCCATTCCGCGAGAATATCATGCGTATCATGGATACGATGGGTATGGCGGAGCTTACTTGGACAACTAACGGTAAGTACAAGTTACTACTAGAGTATCCCACATCTCAAGTGGAGATGGATGCGCTGGTTCCAGCCAATCTTCATTTTACCGAAGATACGATTATTCGTAATAGCTTCGAATTTACTTTCCCAACAGCACAGGAGCGCCTTAACCAGTGTACTGTGACTTTTAGAAATGAGCATGAAGATTTCAAAGAAGATTCTATATCTTGGCCTGAGTTTAACTCGGTCCCTTACTTGGATTATTTGATTGAAGATAATCAAATCCCATACCGTACAACTACATCCGGAGACGGTGTAACGGACCCTTATCACGCTAAGGCTCTTGCAGAGCGTAATGTTAGGAATAGTAGGTCGATTTACACTGCTAGCTTTACTGTTGGTAAGGCGGGCCTAGCTCTTGAGCCGGGAGATTTTATTAAGATTACTCTACCAGAAATGGATCTATCTGGGGAAACATTCCGAGTAGAATCTATTAAGGTTAACTCGGACTTTACAGTAGGAATTAAAGCTTATCGCTTTGATTACAGTAGCCTAGCTTGGAATATCGCAGATGATATTGCTTATTCCAATAGACCAACGTATGACTTCACAATTGAACCACCAACAGCTCTGACATTCGTAGAAGACAGTTCTGATATCTCTGGTTTTACTTCAGGTAAGCTTTCGTGGGTAGCGGCTTCAGACATTAACGTTAGCGAGTATGTGGTATCAATCTCTACAGACGGTGGGGCCTCCTATAGAACAATGGGGAATACTAAGAGTACCGGCTTTGATATTGGTAATATCCTTGGCGGAACCTATGTATTTGGTGTACAGTCTAGATCGTATCTTGGAGTCTTGTCGTCCATCGTATCAACAGCCACACAACTTGTGACAGAAACCCCCGCTGTATTTACAACAGTTGATGTTTATAAAAGAGATACTTCAACTCCTGCAACACCGTCTGGTGGCGTATATGACTGGAGTATTCCAAATATGACAACAGAGCCGGTAGGTTGGAGTAAGACTACTCCAGCAGGTACAGACCCTGTTTACGTATCTAAAGCGTTCATATCGACAAGCACACCTACAGGTACAACTGCTATTACTGGTTGGTCAAGCCCTGTCATATTTGTTCAAAATGGCGAGGATGGTTCAGATGGTATTGATGGTATTGATGGTTATACACCAGTAAAAGGTATTGATTACTTTGATGGTATCCCCGGTACTGATGGTGCCGATGGTGATAGCGCTTATGTGGCTTGGCTAGCCGCAGGTAATTCAGGCACAACTACAGACTTCTTAAATAGCCTTGTAGGTGCTGATGGCGCTGACGGCGCTGACGGCATACCGGGGCCCCCCGGCGCAGATGGTGTAACCACCTATACTTGGGTGAAGTACGCAGATAGTGAGGATGGCCTAACTGGGTTCTCTAATAGCCCCGCCGGTAAGCCCTATATCGGCTTCGCATTTAACAAGACAACAGCTACTGAGAGTACAAACCCGGCTGATTACACTTGGTCTTTGATTAAAGGTGCTGATGGTATTGACGGTTATACACCAGTAAAAGGTATTGATTACTTCGATGGTATTCCAGGTGCCGATGGTGCCGATGGTGATAGCGCTTATGTGGCTTGGTTAGCTGCTGGTAATAGCGGAACCACTACAGACTTCTTAAATAGCCTTGTAGGTGCTGATGGCGCTGACGGCGCTGACGGCATACCAGGCCCTCCTGGTTTAGATGGTGTAACCACTTATACTTGGGTAAAGTACGCCGACAGCGGGGATGGCCTGACCGGGTTCTCCAATAACCCCGCCGGTAAACCTTACATCGGCTTCTCATTTAACAAGACAACAGCTACTGAGAGTAACACAGCTAGCGATTACACTTGGTCTTTGATTAAAGGTGCTGATGGTTCGGATGGCGCTGACGGTTATACACCCGTGAAAGGTGTTGATTACTTTGATGGTTTGCCGGGTACTAATGGTGCTGATGGTGATAGCGCTTATGATGCGTGGATAGCTGCTGGTAATAGCGGAACCACTACAGACTTCTTAAATAGCCTTGTAGGTGCTGATGGTGTAGATGGTTCAGATGGTATCCCCGGTGCCCCCGGCGCAGATGGTGTAACCACTTATACTTGGGTAAAGTACGCCGATAGTGGGGATGGTCTAACCGGGTTCTCCAATAGCCCCACTGGAAAGCCTTACATCGGCTTCTCATTTAACAAGACAACAGCTACTGAGAGTAACACAGCTAGCGATTATACTTGGTCTTTGATTAAGGGTGCTGATGGTTCGGATGGTGCTAATGGTGTACGTGGTGCAGGTTGGTGGCGTTATGCGGATTCTATAAATGCATCTACTTATTATGCCACTTATACACAAGCTAGAGTTGGTTTGGCTTTTACTGTAGCTACTAGCCTGTCCCCTACGGAAGGCGATAGACTTGTAATTGCTTGTACAGACATCGCTATTGCTTATATCTATAGCAGTTCATCTTGGATAATTCAAGCAGAATTCATTGATGGTGACTTGCTTGTAGGTGGAACTATCACCTCTGACAAGCTGTCTTCAAACCAAATTGATGCTATGTTCGCAACCATTGGCACGTTACAATCAGCTGCATCAGGTGCCCGTCTTGTACTCCAAGATGATAAGATTGTAGTATACGATTCAAGCAACCAAGTCCGTGTTAAAATCGGTAATCTAGCATAATATAATAGGAAAATTAAATGAACTCTATATTAACACTCCTAGCACCTATCATTGGTGACGTGCTAAAGAGAATTATTCCTGACGCTGACAAACGTGGAGAAGTTGAGCGTGAAGTTCGCCTCTCTCTACTTGAACATGCAGATAACATCGAGAAGGTTCGTGGTGAGATTGTGCTTGCAGAAGCAAACTCCACAAACTGGCTAACATCCACGTGGCGACCACTACTTATGATGGTGGTCGTTACGATCCTAGCTTGCAACTACTTACTATTCCCGATCATTCGTATCTTCTACCCCGAAATGATCGTACTCGAGCTTCCTGCAGAACTATGGAATCTACTTACTATTGGCGTAGGTGGTTATATTGTTGGACGATCTGGAGAGAAGATGATTGATACATTTTCAACTAGAGGGGGAAATAAATAATGAATTTCTCTAAACTATCACTATCAAGTCTATTTGGTTTTAAACCAAAAGTTACAAAACAAACAAAAGCTTACCATCTTGCTCGTTACTATCTGGGTCTGCACGAGATTGCAGGTAAAACAAAGCATGAAGCTAAGGTTGTTGAATTCTTTAAACTAGTCGGACATGGCTGGGTAAAGGATGATGAGACTTCTTGGTGTGCAGCTTTCGTAGGTGCTATGCTTGAGAAGAATGATATCAAAAGCACCGGTAAACTGGACGCTCGTTCTTACCTCAAATGGGGTAAAGAAGTAGGGGTTAAAGACGTTAAAGAGGGTGACATTGTTGTCTTCTGGCGTGTAAATCCTAACAGCTGGCAGGGCCACGTGGGCTTCTTCGTACGTTACAATGATAACGGTGATATCGTGGTTCTGGGTGGTAATCAGTCAGATCAGGTATGTGAGCGTGTGTACGCAAAAGGTCGCCTTTTAGGCTTCCGTAGGTACGAAGAATAAATACTTCGCCCTAATGATAATACAAGAGGACAGAATCGAAATATTCTGACAGTCCTCCCCCAAAGGGGCTAGTGGTTAGCTGCTAGTCCCTTTATTCTTAACACAAAAAAATACTTCGCCCTAATGAGGGACGCCCCCTATAATATTATTAAATATATCTTTAAGTATACCTAAGGGTTGATATGTTTATTGTATTATGAGAATAAAGAAACAATAAGAAAGGTAAGCTATGTCCAAGCTAAGAAAACCGTCAAAGGCTGTTAAGCGTTCTGTAGCCGATCCTTCTGACGTATACAACTCACTAAAACCCCTATGGAAGCGTTCTCGTTCTGTTCTAAACGGTCAAGCTCACACTAAAGCCCATGATGAGTTTATTGATGTTGTAGATTTTAAGAACCTACTACTTCCGTTTTCCCCTTCTATGAATCAACAACAGTATGAGTTCTTTAAGGCAGAAGCAGAACTACCAGGACTAACAGCACAATACTGTAAGGTACTTATTAGTGCTCTACTACGTAAACAATCACAACTTAATCTCCCTGATGATGTTAGTGATGATGTTTACGACTGGATTGAGAAAGACTTCACTCTTGATGGTCAATCACTATTCAATTTCCTTGATAGTGCTATCTGGGAAGAGCTACAAACATCACGAGCATGGGTATATGTAGATATGCCTTCTGTTTCTGATACAGAGCTAGAGATGATGACACCGGAAGAGCGGCTAATGGTTGCCCCCTATCCTGTTATCCTTCGTGCTGAGAATGTTATCAATGTACAGACTAATGTACACCCGGTTACTCGTCAAAAAACACTAACTCGTATGGTTACACGCCATGTAGCAGAACGCTATGAAGTAGATAATCCTTGGCACCCAAACTATGTGGATGCTGTTGTAGATCACTTTCTTGATAGTGATGGTTACCTTGTTATTAACTACTACGAGAAACGTGACCTTACTGGTGAAGTTGAAGTTGTAAATGGTGATGTAACTCAAGAATACCACGACTTGATTGGTGAACAGGACTTCGTTCTTGTTAATACCGTATACCCTCAGAAGTTCGGTGTAAGACTAGACCGAATCCCTGCGTGGCCCCTTAATGGTCAAGTTGAACCAGTTGAACCAGTCTTGATGCCGCTTATCGATCGTGAGATTTCTCTGTATAACAAGATTTCACGCCGTAACCACCTTCTTTATGGTGCTGCAACTTACACTCCAGTCGTACAATCTGATATGACTGATGAGGACTTTGAAGAGCTAGTTAACGCTGGCCTCGGTTCCTGGCTACGTGTTCGTAAAGACGAAAGCATCTCTGTCCTAGATACACCTACTGGTGCTCTAGTGGACATGGACCGAGCTATTCAAGCTACGGTTGAAGAAATGGCTAAGATGGGTATCCGCATGTTGTCCCCTGAACAGGCGGCTTCTGGTGTTGCACTAGAAATCCGCAATGCGTCTCAGACTGCACAACTCGGAACTCTCAACGCTAAAATCTCTGGTACAATGGACGAAGTAATTGCGTTCATGATTAACTGGAGGTACAATACTGATTACAATGGTAATGACATCGAATTCAAGTTGTCCTCTGACTTCTCACCAATGGTGGGCGGTGAAGGTTCAATGCGTCTCATTACTGAATGGTATCAGAGTGGTATTATCCCACGTAGTACTTTCCTTAGCGTTGCTAAGTATAATGACTTCCTACCTATGGACTATGACGATGAACAAGCGATCGAAGATATCCAAACCGATTCCCTCATCAACCTTACGCCAGATAACGAAGTTATTGTAGAAGAATGAACTAAGCCCTGAGCATGGCTGAAAACTGCTCATACTTAACACTAACTACTCAGGAGAGTACTAGATGTCCACTGTAAATGATAAGATTTACGATTCTATTGTGAATCACATGACTGACGTACGCCTCTATGAGGAAGGTCAGCAAATCGCACAGCGACGTATTATTCGTCGTCACCGAGAAAAATTAGCAAACCTTTTGAGAAAGGATATTCGTGCTGACGTCAAACCAGAAGTCACTCGTTTCGCTAAGGAACTCCGCTCAAACATTTTTAACAGCGTAACAGAGTTCTCCACCTCTCAACTGGATTTCCACTCGGACAACCTATATAAGGAAGTCCGCAGTTTCTATAAAGTGCAAAGGCCACGTACTCGTGAGCTACTTGCCGAAATCACTGGACCTAATATCAAGGGTCCATCTGGACTATCAACTAATTTGAGTAACATCTCCTCAGGAGAACTAGTTCGTATACAATCTCGTGTTAAATCTGGTTTGGCTGCAGGACGAGCACCTAAAGATATTATTTCTGATGTTATGAAGACTACAAAGCTCACAGAGAACCAAGCCAAGGCGCTTACTCGTACAGCTATTACTTCTACTCAGACAGCTGCTTTAAATAAAGTTGTACAGTCTAATAAAGATATTATTAAAGGGTATATGTTTACTGCTATCCTTGACTCAAGAACAAGCCCTATCTGTTCACACCATAACGGTAAAGTATATGATTTAGATGATAACCGTTTCCTACCACCGCTCCACTGGAACTGCCGTTCTTCACTTGTTCCTGTTCTAAAGAGCAAGAAAGAGCTAGCTGCAGCAGACTCCGCGCGGCTTCTTAAACGTCAGGTTGATAAACTTGACTCATCGAAGTTCAACGGTCTTATGCCTGCAAGAGAGTCCTTTGGTGGTTGGCTTAAGCGTCAAGCATTCGATGTTCAATCAAAGATGCTTGGTGGAGACGAAGCCGCTAATCTGTTTCGTACAGGTCAGCTAAAGGTAGAACAGTTTGTGAGTGCAACTGGTAAGGTGTTGTCTATTCAGGCACTACGAGCTAGAGCCTCTGAGATTACAGCAGTATTCCGCCCTCGACAAATTGTCAAAGAGGAAGATATCCGAGTCGGTGTTAAAAGCCCTAACTCACTACTAAACAACCCGCAGCATAAGAATGATTTACGCCAACTCTTCGTATACGATGCAGATGACTATAATTCCGCTTATGCTCTAACAGACTTTAAAGGTACAAGCCTTGTTGGTAAACAAGCATCACGACGCCGGATGAGTAATGAATTCGATGAACGTAACTTCATCACGGATTCTTTCACAGGTGAAGTGAGAAGTAACCTCGCTTACGAACCAGACTATAACCTGTTCCAGGAACGTATTGACTTTATGCGGAATGCTAAAGACCTTACCCGTGAACAGAAAGACTTTATTGAAGACTTTGTTCTTGGTTTGAATGATAAGGTTTCGGTG